>Ga0316198_10001055_pt1 | contig 15747 bp, 15 predicted proteins | sample OudBieAanoxic_MG_FD_204935 | JGI IMG/M metagenome (GOLD analysis project Ga0316198, IMG submission 204935) | Coastal sediment microbial communities from Oude Bieten Haven, Netherlands - site A anoxic | ecosystem: Environmental > Aquatic > Marine > Coastal > Sediment | place: Netherlands...
CAGGAACAGCTCATTGAGAAGCGCGTAGCTGCTTCGACGACACAGGAGCCACCTTTAGCATTGTTCGCTCGGAACGTTTCGCCCCAGTGCAGAGCGACAAATTCGAACAATGCAAAAGATGGCACCTAGCTCGTCGAAGCGGAAAGGGCTCCTGACAGGTGGCACCCCAGGACGTCGACGCCGCAACGCGCTCCCGATGGGCGGCGTGTAGGTGCCACTTTTCGCATTGTTTGAATTCGTCACACCCCAGGCGAGTAACGCATTCAGGGCAAACAATGCGAAGGGTGGCTCCTGTGTCGCTGATGTAACAAAGCGCACTCAATTGCCAGCGTCAGCCGCCCAGCTGTTCGTCTTTGGGAATGCGGAGGCCGGGAACGAGATTGCGTTCGGCGATGACCACGATGGCCTTCGGGTGTTCGGGGCAGGCCATCTCACAGAGGCCGCAGCCGGTACAGGCGCCACTCCCGATCAGCGGCCGTCCGCCGATCGACATGATCGCGCGGTCCGGGTAGGGGCAGGCCGAATAGCATTTGTCGCAGATCTCGCCGTGAAAGGTCACGCAGCGGCGGGGATCGACCCTGGCGATGCCCATTCGCACCCTTTCCGGACCGCCCGGATCCACCAGCGCCCCCTCGTCACACGCCGCGATGCATGGAAGCTCGTCACACAAGTAGCAGGCCTTGGTTGACGGTGCGATCACCGGAATCTGTTGTTCGTCGACCGTTTCGACGGTGAAGATGCTCGAAGTCGGACACACCGGAAGGCAGTCTTCGCAGCCGGTGCACACCGAAATGAATTCCTCGTCGGGTTTGATTGCGCCCGGCGGCCGCAATAACTTTTCCGGATCGTGTTCGGTGGTGCCGGTAGCTGCCGTGGTGACTTCGCGAAATATATCCATCCATCCGGTGAGGATGTCGCGGCGTGATCGGCGGTCGTTGTCGGTCATCGCGAGATCTCGGTGGGCAACGGAATATCCTGCCAGTCGACGGGCTTTTCGATCGTTCGAATGTCGGTCGCGTCGAGGGCGTCCGAAACGAGGGCATCGACATCGAGGGTTGTTTCGGCGTCATCCAACTCGGAGGAAGTCGATTTCGTGGCGGGTCTGTCGGGGAGGAGGAAAGAACAGCAATCGAAGTGGGGGAGGATTGAGGTCTCGTACGTCCCCATACGCCGGGCGATGGCGATGATCTCGGGCTTGTCGAGGCCAATCAAGGGACGGAGAATCGGCATCGACGTTACCGATTCCACCGCACGCAGGTTCTGGATGGTTTGCGAGGCGACCTGGCCCAAAGATTCCCCGGTAATGAGCGCATCCGACCGCAGGCGATGCGCGGCCTCTTCGGCCAATCTCAACATGAAGCGCCGGTAGAGGAGCACCCTGAAATCGGCTGGACAACGGGCCGCGATCTCTTCCTGGATCGGCAATAGCGGTACCATGGCAAGGCGTGCAGGGCCCTGATATCTGATCAGGATCTTGACCAGATCCCTTACTTTCTCGAGGCTCGCCGGGTCGGTGCGGGGCACCGAGTGGAAGTGGATAAAGTCGAGCCGCATGCCTCTTTTCATCAACAGGTATGCGGCGACCGGGGAATCGATGCCACCGGAGATCAGACAGGTGGCTCGTCCACCGACACCGACGGGAAGACCGCCCGGCCCTGGTATTTGGTGTGTCCAGATGAAAAGTCCGTTTTCGTCGACCAATACATGAATGGTCAGATCGGGGTTGCTGAGGTCGACCGGCCATCCGGTGTGCTCGTGGACGAAGGCGCCGAGGGTGCGTTCGATCTCGGGTGACGTCATGGGAAAACGCTTTTCAGATCTTTGACAGCGAATTGCGAAATTCTCTGGATGCAATTCGTTGAGACGTGGCTCGAGGTGGGTCTGGAGGTCCTCGATCGTGTGGCCCGCGAGCTCCACCGCCCTGATGCCGCCGATGCCGAAAACCGTTGCCAGACGACGCGCTGCCTCGGCAAAGGGTACGGACTCCTTGAAGGTGATCAGGACCCGCCACGCGGGTCGGTTTACAGACGCCACCGGCAGATCGGACAGAGCGGTTCGTACATTATCGGTGAGGGTGCGCTCGAACCATCGGCGGTTACCGCCCTTGAGGCTGATCTCCGACGTCGTAGCGAGAATTCGGGTCACCGTCTCCATCCGCAGAGGGTAGCATTTGATGAATTTTGAATTTTGAATTTTGAATTTTGAGTTTTGAATTCGGAATTCGGAATTAGGAATTTCAACCCACCCGCGTTTTGGGTTGCGAGGCCAGGGCGCGTCTCTCGGACGTACCTGGCATCCTCTCGGGTAGCGTGCTGGGAGAAGAGCGCCTCGAAGTCAGCTCACTGTACCGAGAAACCCTAACATCGCTTCGGTGACCTCCTCCGGCTTTTCGAGTGCCGAGAGATGACCGGCCTGTGGGATGACGACGAGTGAGGCATTCGGAAGAGCATCCGCAATTTCGCGGGACAGGTGTGGGGGCAATGAAGCGTCTTCCTCACCAACGATCACGAGAGAAGGGCATTCGACTTCGCTGAGCTCTCTCACAATGGAGGGCCGGCGGGTCAACGCCGAAACTGCCCTCGCCAGCGATTGCACGTGGATCTCTTCGAACCGCGGTTTCCAGTCAGCAATCAGGGCCTGATTTTCAGCCAACGTCGTGCGCCCGAACAGGAGGGGAATCACAGCCGGAAAGAAAGGCCGAACCCCAAAGGCCTTGGCGCCGATGCTCATGGCTCGATATTTGAGTTTCTTGTACGGCATCTCTGCGCCTGCGTGTGTGTCGAGGAGAAGAAGTGCTGCCACCCGATCCGGCGCCGCGATCGCGGCGTGCATCGCTACCATCCCACCCATCGACAGACCGGCCCAGATCGCACGGTCGATCTCCAGGTGGTCGATCACCGCGAACGCGTCCTCCACCATATCGCAGAGTTCATATGGACTCGTCGCGGGCACCGACCGCCCATGGCCGCGCTGGTCGATATTGATGACCCGGTATCGTTCTGCGAGCCGAGGCACCTGGTTCACCCACATTTCACCCGAGCAGAGAATGCTGTGACCCATGACGACGGGTGGGCCGGAGCCCACGTCCTCGAAGTAGATCGGCACGCCGTTTCGGTCGATCGAGGGCATCTGGATGCTCCAATTCTGGTTCTGCGGGAACCCCGGAGTCGGTTCAGCCGCAAGCATTGAAAATTTTTCGATCCAGTTTCGGTGTCGCGATCATAGCACTCGTTGGTGCCGGCGCCTGATACCCGAATAGCCGTCAAGCCGTTAGGCCCTATAACCGTTCAGCGTCGCTGTCAGAATGCGATTCTGATGGGCTCGGCGACAAAACAGAGCGCGAAAATGATGATCGTGGCCCAGCCGATCAGCTGGCGGCGTCGGTCGAGGGGCTGGTCCTCGTCCCACAGCCGTGGATGCTGCGGTCTCATGACGAGGGCGATGACGACCCACAGCCACCACCCGGGCCAGATGAACCCGAGAGCCGCGAGCGCGCCGAGGAGCGGCCACACCAGTCGCTGGTGCCAACGGCCGAAAAGGGCGTAACCGATATGGCCGCCGTCAAGTTGCGCGAATGGCAGAAGGTTCAGAAGGGTAACGAGGGCGCCAAACCAGGCGGCGACGCCGGTCGGGTGGAGCCACAGGGTCACATCGTCGCCGAGTCCGGGCCGGAGCATGGCTTCGAGAAGTCTGTAGATGAGAGGTTCCCCGAACTCGAGATACGTGCCCTCGACGACCGATTCCCCGACCTCGGACCTGATGATCCCGAAGGCAAGAAAGGGGATCAGGGCGATGAAGCCGGCGATCGGGCCTGCGGCGCCGATATCGAGAAGCTGCCGTTTGTTTTGGATCGGATCCTTGATCCGGATCACCGCACCAAGGGTGCCGATGCCGAGGACCGGAATCGGAAACGGTATGAAATAGGGCGGTGTGGCGGTCAGTCTATGCCGCTGAGCGGCGATGTAGTGGCCGAGTTCATGGCACCACAGAATTGTCAGCAGCGGGATGGAGAACTTGAGACCGGCAAAATAGACGCGGGGATCTGTCAGAAGCTCAACGAGTCGGAGCCGCGCCATCTCCGTTGGAAGGCCGCCCCAAACCAGACCACCAACCATCGTTGTGCTGGCGAACGTTGCCAAAAACAACGTGATGTGAAGCCACCACCGGGGGCGGTATGTGTCTGGCGGTGAAACAACGGCCCCGGCGGGCGGGCCGCCGGGGCCGGGATTTTCGCTTGGAGGGAGCGTGTGCACGCTCAGCTCATATCGCGCAACGCCTTGCCCGGTTTGAACCGGATCGTCTTCCCGGGTGGGATCTCGACCTCGCGTCCCGTCTTGGGATTGCGCCCGATGCCGCGCTTTCGGTCCTTGACCTGGAAAACGCCGAACCCACGCAATTCGATGCGATCACCGCGCAGGAGGGCTCTCTTCATCCCATCGAAGAGGGCGTTCACCGCCTCGGTCGCTTTGGGTTTCGGAAGATCGGTGGCCTGCATGACGCGCTCGACCAGATCCGACTTGATCATCCACTCCTCCTTCCCCGGACGCGGGGAATTGAGAAGTTACCGGGAAGCTCAATCATTGTCAAGGGTTAGCACGAACATCCGCCACATAGTTCAGTCGGATATGCGAGCCGGGTCTTATGAACAAAAAACTCCCGCGGTGGCCGCGGGAGTTGAGACTGTTCGATTGTTGGCTAGAAGGGCACGTCGTCGGCATCATCAGGGAATCCCTTGGCGACGGTGCCGTAGTCTTCACCCGGGGCACCAACGCCGGACGACTTCGATCCAAGCATTTCCATCTGCTCCATGTGGATCTCGGTGAACCACTTCTTCTGGCCGTCCTGTTCGTAGGTGCGGGTGCGGATCTGCCCCTCGATGTAGAGCTGTTTGCCCTTGGTGACATAGCGATCGCAGATTTCTGCCAGCTTGCCCCAGGCTATGATGTTGTGCCATTCGGTGCGGGGATTGCCGTTTTCGTCTTTGAATCGCCTGTCGGTGGTGGCCAGCGAGAACTTGGCGAGGTTCTGACCGCCCTGAGTCGCTCGGAACTCCACGTCGCGACCGACATTTCCTACCAAAATGACCTTGTTGATACCCATGATTCTCTCCTCACCAGCGCGGATGGAACATCGGGAGCTTAGCACAGCGCCAGGCGCTGCGCGAAGCCCCCGAATTCTGAATTTTGAATTCCATCCACCCGCCCACAGCGTCAATGAGGAGAGGGGTGGCAATTCCGAACTCCGAATTCCGAATTCGACGGTATCTTCTGCTTGTTAGAGCGTCGCCCAGTGCCTTGGGTTCGGCACTCCCTCGCCATCTCGATGTGCCGTCGGCGGTGGTACCGTGAAGTTGTGAGTCAGGAAAAGCGCGTCGTTCACCACGCTTCCCGGATGGCGGTGGTGACCCTTGCCTGTAGGATCACGGGTTATCTGAGGGACAAGGCGCTTTTCTCATTCATGGGTGCTGGCCAGTTCTACGACATGTACCGCACCGCCAATCGCATTCCCAACGCATTTCGAGGCCTCTTCGCCGAGGGCACCCTGCACGCCGCATTCGTTCCCACCCTCGCGCGGTTGACTGGGAAGGACGGCGATCGCGGAGAGGCGATCGAGCTGTTCCGCGGCCTGTTGGCTGTGATGTTGCTGGTTGTGGGATTGGTCGTGGCGGTTGGGATCTTTGCTTCTCCGTGGTTGGTTCGGCTCTACGCCGAGGGATTCTCAGCGACGCCGGGCAAACTCGAAACCACGGTGTTGATGAATCGCATCATGTTCCCGTACCTCCTCCTGATCTCACTCGCGGCCCTCCTCCAGGCAGTTCTCAACAGTCACGAGAGGTTCTTGCTCGCCGCCTCGACGCCGATGTTCTATAACCTGACCATTGCCGGCACCGCGTGGTGGGTGCTGCCTCGGGTCGCCAACCCGGCACCGGTGCTGTCGGTGGCGGTCCTGGTCGGGGGCTTTCTGCAGTTCGCGGTCCAGGCGCCCGCGGTGCGGCACCTGGGCTTTTCCCTTCGTCCGCTGTGGAACGGCTTCGCCAATCCACAGGTCAAGGCTGTCTTACTGCTGATGTTGCCCGGAATACCTGTCCTCGGCATCAATCAGATCAATCAGCTCGTTTCGAATCGCTTTGCTTCGTTCATCGACTCTGGTGTCAGTTACACCTATGGGGCGTACCGGGTGACGGAGCTGGTCTTCGGAGCAATTGTCGTGCAGCTGACAACGGTACTCCTGCCGCTGTTATCTCGGGAGCTTCGGGAAGATCCGGAGCATGCGCCGAGGACGCTTGTCGGAACCGTCACTCTGGTTTCGTTCGTAACGTTTCCGGCCGCCGTGGTCATGGCGGTTCTCTCGCGTCCCGTGATCGGTCTGCTCTTCGGGGGCGGACGCTTCGATGCCGACGATGTGACCCTCACCGCGGCGACCCTGGCAGCCTACGCCTTTTCTTTGGTCGGCACAGGGCATGTCAAGGTCTTGGCAACGGCGTTTTTTGCGCAAAAAAACACTCGAACACCGATGTGGGGGAGCCTGGTCGCCCTGATCATATTCACCGCCACGTGTGCGTTCTTGGTCGGACCGTGGGGCACCGTTGGTCTGGGTTGGGCCAACACCATCGCCATGGCCTGCTTTGCGACCTTTCTCACGGTGCTCTACGCGCGGCTCTACGGTTTTCGAGATGCAAAGGTTACACGAGCGCTGATCGCCGTCGGACGGCAGATTGTGGGTTGTGCCGTCATCGCGGCGGGCCTCTTTTTCGTGAAACCCTGGCTGGCCTCGATCGATCACACCTCTTGGGTCGGAGCCGTTCGGCTTGCCGCCGTCCTGATTCCGACTGGCGTCGTGTATCTCAGCGTGGTGACGTTGCTTGGAGGACGCGAGCTGAGCCTGTTATTGTCGACCTTTAAAGGCGGGTCGAAAGAATGAAGATGATCATCCAGCGGGTCTCCCGAGCCGAGGTGCGGGTTGACGGAGATGCGGTAGGTCGCATCGGTGCCGGTCTCACGGTGCTGGTGGGGCTGGAGCGAGGTGACGGTGAGCAGCAGCTCGAGCGTGCGGTGCGGCGGTTGGCGACTCTGCGGATTTTTTCAGACGACGAGGGGCGCATGAATCGCGGTCTCGACGAAGTCGGTGGCGCGGTTCTCGCGGTATCCCAGTTCACTCTCGCAGGTTCGATCCGCAGGGGTCGCCGTCCGAGCTTCGATCGCGCACTTCCAGGAGAGGCGGCAGAACCGCTCTTCAATCTCTTTCTCGAGCTTTTGCGCGAGGAGGGGGTAACGGTTGAAACCGGGGTCTTCGGCGCCCTGATGGACGTTGAGCTCGTCAATGACGGACCGGTGACGCTGATCTGGGAAGATGTTCCATAGGAGGGATGAGAAGTGAGGAGCGCCTCCCGTTGCGGCGAGTCAAGTGCCACTCTTCGCATTGTCATGGTTGCCCTGCCGTCCGGAGAGCGCTAGTGACAATGCGAAGGGTGGCACCGGCGGCGTCGACGCGAGACACCCCACACCTGTGTCGTCGACGCATCTACGCGCGTCTCGTTCCATCAAGCCAACATCGACGTCAGTCGAGATTTGCTTCCTGCCAGGTGAGCCAGAAGTCCTTCGCTTCTTCGAGGTGGGTGAGCGCGGCCAGAAATTGATCGTCGGCATCGAGTGCCACCCGGTAGCCGTCGTCCAAACCCAGGGTGGCGTTCATAATTTCGACCTTGATTCCCAGCGCGACGTCCGACACGTCTTGCGGCGATTCTCTGAGCTCGACGATTTTGTCCTCGGGCAATATTCCATCGTCCTCTATCCATGCCCAGAATCGCTCGAGCACCTCATCATCGGCCGTAAAGGCCCGGGCCATCGCTGCCTGCTCCTCCTCGGGCACATCTTTCAGCAGTTCTACCGCGTAGCGGAAAAAGGCAGACTTACCGTAGAGACGGGCGAGGTTTTCGGAAAGCGTGCGGGCCTCCAGATTGACGTCCGGCGCGATGCCACCTCCTCCAAGCACGGTTCGGCCGAAATCGGTCTCGTAGATCTCGTCGCCATTGGTACCATTCTTGTGGGTGATGTAGTCAATGTAAGACTCGTAGCCCCTTTGAATCGATCGGCCTGAGGGTGTGTAGTAGCGGGCTGTGGTCAGGGCGAGTCCGGTATCTCGGACCGTAAAAACGGTCTGAACGAGGCCCTTTCCCCATGTCACCTCGCCGAGGACAAGACCTCGGTCGTGGTCCTGAATGGCACCAGCCACGATCTCAGACGCAGAGGCCGAGCCCTCATTGACGAGCGCGATGACAGCTCCTTTGAAGGGTTCATCTCGTCCGGGAGCGGTCAGGGTTGAGTGGCTTGATGGCGTCCTTCCGCGAGTCGTGACGATGAGGTTGCCCTTTGCCAGAAACACATCCGAAACACCGATGGCCGCGTCCAATGATCCTCCCGGGTTGTTGCGCAGATCCAAGATCAGCTGATTCATGCCTTCGGCCTCGAGCCGATCAACAGCCTCGCGCACCTCGCGTTCGCTCGACGAACTGAACTCCGAAAGTCGGACATATCCTACCTCCGGCCTGACCATAAACGCGTATCGGACTGTGTTCTGCGGGATGCGAGTTCGGGTGATTTCTACCGTGAACTCTTCCTTGAGTCCGGGCCGGGCAATTGTCAGCTGGACTGATGTTCCCTCAGGTCCGCGCACGAGATCGACAACGTTGTCCAGATTGAATCCTTCGGTCGATTCGTCACCAACAGCTGAAATGACATCGCCCGCGCGCAGTCCGACTGCCGCAGCAGGTGTGCCGGCCATCGGTGCAATGACGGTAATTTTGCCGTCACGACGAGAAATGATGATCCCGACTCCAAAGAAAGACCCTTCCTGTCGCGATCGCATCCTCGTGAACGTGCGGGGATCGAGGTAGTTGGAATGTGGGTCGAGCACCTCGAGCATGCCGCTGATGCCGTCGTACACGATGTCGGCAGGATCCTCTTCGGTCGGTAGCCACTCTAAAAGAAGATTGACCACCCTCGAAGCGCGAAGCATCAATTCTGTCTCCTCCTCGGGCATCGAGCGTTCCCCGAAGAGCGCACCCGAAGTTGCCCCAATCAGAAGGACAACGAGGGCGATGATGATTGGATTGAATCTGCTCGTGTTCTGTGTCATCGAACTCCCAATCTTTTTGCCAAGGCTCCATTCTCAGGCTGCGTACACAAGTGTAACTCGTTTGGTCCTACGAATACTCCGGGCGGCCGGTTTCCAACCCACCACCCTGATAGAAGATGCAGGATACAAGATCCAGGATGCAGGATCTTCCTTTGGTTGCAGCGGGAGGATGGGCGCCCTTGTATCTTGCGACTTGCATCTTGTATCTACGTGGGTGGACCGGACATCGGTATACTTACGCGAGGAGGACCTGTGTTCGGAACCCTCGGCATGCCCGAACTGATCTTGATCTTCGTGGTCGCGTTGCTGCTCTTCGGCCCGCGCAAGATGCCGCAAATTGGACGTTCTATTGGCCGCGCGATGGGGGAGTTCCGGCGTGCCTCGAACGAATTCAAGAGGACTATCGAGGACGAGGTCGCGTCGGATGAGATTCGCGATGTCGAGAAGGATCTCAAGGGGATCCAGGATATCGGCAAGGAATTCAGGGACCTCAAGAAGACTGTGGAAAAACCGATCGAAAGCACCGTGAAGAAAGCCCTTGACCTCCCGGCTGACGACGCGGGTCCTTCGCCGACGAAGGAGACAGAGGAGTCGTGAGCACCGAGCCCGAGGTGATGAGGACCGGCGAAGAGGGAAGCGAAGAAGAGCTCCCACGGATGACGCTGCTCGATCATCTCGACGAGCTGCGTCGCCGAATCCTGTACAGCATCATCGCGATCTTTGTCGCCTTTCTCGGCAGCTGGTACTTCGCACCTGAGATCTTCCACTGGCTTGAGAAACCGTTCCTTGCCGCTGTTCCGGAGGGCGAAAAACTGGCCTTTACCGATCTTCCGGGTCCCTTCATGCTGTACATCAAGGTCGCGCTTCTTACCGCTATCTTTGTTGCTTCGCCGATCCTGCTTATTCAACTCTGGCTGTTCTTGAGGCCGGGACTGTACAAAAGAGAGCGCCGGCTCTTTGTGCCTTTCGTCATCTTTACCACTCTCTTTTTTGTTGCCGGCGGCTATTTCGGCTACCTCGTCGCCTTTCCCATGGTTGTGAAGTTCCTCCTCGGTGTCGGCGAGGGATTCAAGCAGGTTGTGACCATCAGCGCGTATTTTTCGATGATGTCGAAGATCCTCCTTGGCCTCGGGCTGGTCTTTGAGATGCCAATGTTGATTTTTTTCCTTGCCCGACTGGGCATCGTCAGCGCCGGTCAGTTGCTGCGCTGGTTCCGCTGGGCCGTTCTTTTGATTTTTGTCGTCGCCGCGATCATCACTCCGACTCCCGACGTTGCGACCCAGACAGTATTCGCTGTTCCGATGATCCTGCTTTATCTGCTCGGAGTTGGCGTGGCAGCGATCTTCGGCAAAAAGCGGGATGCCGACGAGTGATCTCGGCCCTCGGACGCGATCAAAATCTGGTACGGCGCCAGCTCTACTGGGCGGCGGTGAGGCAGTATAAAGCGGGTGGCTCAACAGAGTTCACGAAGTTTCACCTGGCACCCTAGCGAGGCGGGCACTGGCACGGGCATAGCCACGGGTACGGGTACGGGTACACTCACCAGTAACCAGAAGGGGGTTAGACAATGGAATCCTGGGAAACAGGTTGGGAGGTGGGTTTTCCGGCCACGAATGCGGATGAGCTGCTGTTGGCCCTGGTTGTGAGGGATCTGGTTCACGGTGCCTCCTTCGACGTGGAGGCGGTGGAAGACGGAACCGAGCTCGCACTCGATTTTCTTGCCGGCGACGAGTTGCAGGACCAGAGCTACCAACTACTCCTCTCAGCCGAGATCGGCGGGACCGAGAACCGGGAGATGGTTCAGGCGTTCACCGAGCAGATGCTTGAAGATCTGGTGATCGAGGCCGAGGAACTGGTCGCCCAGCGCCAGGAGTTGGGTTCGCGGTCCAGCGCCGAACTCGTCTTCCAATGCGTGCCGGAAGATCAGGAGCGATGGGATCTTGTGGCTCCGGACTGGTTGGCGCCGGACGGCGCTGAAGTGCCCTTCGGATTTCGATCATTTGACGCGAAGAGCGGAGACGTATGGCCCGCTAACGAGATCCTCGATGCCCACGGGAGAGTGGTCCTGGTGCCATATGGTGATCAAATCCTGGTCTTTGGTATTCCCGCCCCGGAGGGGTGGGGTGAGGATGAGGAAGGCGAGGGGCTGCCCGTTCATCCGGAGGGGTGACAGATTCCATTGGGGTGTGCGAACCCGCGTCGATGCCTGAGGTGGAAATCCGAAATCCGAAATTCCGATATTCTCGGGTTGAGTGGGTGAAACTCCGAATTCCGAATTCCGAATTCCGAATTCGAGCCTGAATGTCGTAACCCCTTGTCCTCTCAAGGGAACATATGTATACTCCCGGCCCCGGGGAGCCGGTTTCGTCGGTTCTCGATTCCCCTTGGAGGCAGAGAAGATGGACCTCATCAGAGAAGTAACGCAAGAGTTTTTGAAGAGTGACATTCCCGATTTCCGTCCCGGCGACAACGTCAAGGTCCACGTTCGCCTCAAGGAGGGTGAGAAGGAGCGCATCCAGATCTTCGAGGGTCTGGTGATTTCCCGCAAGCATGGTGGCGTCTCAGAATCGTTCACTGTGCGCAAAATTTCTTCCGGAATTGGCGTCGAACGGACCTTCCCCCTCCATGCGCCTTCGGTAGCTAAGATAGAGGTGTCGCGCCGGGGCCGTGTCCGCCGGGCCAAGCTCTATTACATCCGGAATCTGCGAGGCAAGGCTGCCCGTATCAGGGAGCGCGACCGCAGCCGCTGATCATTCGCGGATATGACATCAGGAGTCGACGTCCTCGGTTGCAGAGATCGGGAGTTCCTCCTCAATGCAAACACGATTATTGGAGTGGACGAGGTAGGCCGTGGTGCGCTTGCCGGCCCGGTGGTCGTCTGTGCCGCAGCATTCGGAGAGATACCGGACGACAGTGAAGTCCGGGACTCCAAGCTGCTGAACCCTCGTCAACGAGACTCGGTCGCTGCCCGACTGCGCAGCAGCAGCGCTCGGTGGGTGGTGTGTGAGATCTGGCCGGAGTTGATCGATCGCATCAACATTCTCGAGGCCACGCGGCTGGCTATGGCGGCAGCAGCTCGGACACTGATAGCGCCGCGATCAGTGGTCATTACCGATTTCGTCAACCCGGGCGATCTCGGCTGCCAGATTCTGTCTCCCAAACGAGCCGACCGCGATTACTTCTGTGTGGCCGCTGCCTCGATTGTGGCGAAGGTTCATCGTGACCGGATCATGGTTGATCTTGGTCGACAAGACCCGCGCTGGAAGTGGGAACGAAACAAGGGATACGGTACTGTTGACCATCGTCGCGCCCTTCAAAACCTGGGTCGAGGCACCCTTCATCGCCGGAGTTTCGGGTGGTCGCCTGTGTTACCATAAAGCCTGAGATCAGGACACATCAGTCCGGTTTGTTCAGGAAGGTTGCGTCGTCGGAAACCACCAATTGAACGGTCCGGACTGGGGAGTTTGTCATAGATGGCGGTCAAAAGGGACAAAATCCTCAGGGATGCCGAAAAGCTTGTCCAAAAGGGCAAGTTGGAGCAGGCGATCCGTGAGTACGAGAAGGTCCTCAAGAAATTTCCAGAAGACACGACCATCATCAACCGAGTGGGTGATTTGTATGGTCGGGTTGGCCAGCTCCATCGAGCGATCGAGCTTTACGAGGAAATCGCCGACCACTTCACACGTGATGGCTTCACGACCAAGGCGATCGCGATTCTCAAGAAGATCCAACGCCTCGACCCTCAACGTCTCGACATCTTTGAACGACTTGCTGGACTCTATTTCGATCAGGGTTTGATGATCGAGGCAAAACGGGAGTACCAGATTCTGGCAGACTGGTACGTCAAGAACGGCGAGTTGGAAAAGGCAATAGGGGCCCACGAGAAACTCGTCGATCTCGATCCTTCGAACCACGTCTCTGCCCTGAGGCTCGCCGATCTCTTGCTCCGGCGCGGCGAGGCCACTGCCGCCCTCAAGGTCTACGAACGACTCGGTCAGATGCTGCTCGACGCGGGCAAGCTCGATGAAGCTGAGCGACTCTATCGTCACGTCCTTGATCAAGATCCCCCTGAGGGCAGTTTCCTTCTACCTGCATGCAATGCTTTCCTCGAGGCCGGCCGATCATCGGTGGTGCTCGAATTCTTGACGTTCGGTGTCAAACGATCGCCGGAGAATTCCGAACTCAAGTTACTCCTGGTGCGCACCCACCTTGCGCACGGTGAGACCAAGGCTGCCCTGAACACTGCTCGTGAAATCCTTGAGTCCGATCCCGACAACGCTGAGGTGCGGAGCCTCGTCGGCGGAGCGATGTTGACCTCCGGTGAGGTTGGTGATGCGCGCGAGATGCTGGTTCCTGCAGTAGCCGATCTCCTCGAGAGGGGCGAGCACAAACAAGCCCAGGCCGCCCTCAAGGATCTACTACAAGAGATGCCCGACGATCAAGAAATTTTGAAACTCGGTGTGCGGGCCTACCGTTCGTCGGGAAAGAGCGAAACGCTATTTACGTTGCAGGCGGCTCTGGCAGAGAGCTACTTCCAATCGGGTGAGCAGGAAGGAGCCAAACGCCTTTATATCACCCTCCTGGAAAGCGAGCCCGACAATAAGCAGTTTCGCCAACGGCTGGCGGAGCTCGACGGTGTCGACATCGGCCGCACTGATGACGACGAGGTGATCGACGTCTCCGAAGACGAGATCGTCATCGAAGTCGAGGAGGAAGTGGTCGTTGACGAGGTAGAGATCGAACTGCCAATGCCGGCACCAAAGAGCGAGGGAGCAGTTCCTGAGGGTTTCGATCTCGAGGAACGCATGGCTGAAGCTACGGTCTTCGCCAAGTACGGCCTTGTCGAGAAGGCAATCAGCCATCTCGAGGACGTCGTTCTTTTCTGCCCGGAGGAGCCGGAACCGAGGCGTCGTCTCGCTCTTCTCTACGCCGAACACGGGGATAGGGAAGAGGCGGTTGCAATGGCGATTCCGGTGGTGAAACACCATCGATCAAATGGCACCATCGAAGAGCTCAGTGAGCTGATGACTGCGATTCCAGAGCTTGACGAGGCGGCGAGTGCAACGCAGACCGTGTCAGCTGCCGCCGCCGGGGCGACTCAAGAGACTGAGGTCGAAGAACCTGCTGAGGCTGTCGAAGTACCGGTAGAGTTCGAGGATGAAGAGAGTGACCTCATCGAGGTGGTCGACATCGAGGGTGAACTGACGGCGCCTCCGGCCGGTGACCTGGCACCCGAGATTAAGGAATACCCGGTCGATCTTGAATCCGGTGTGACGGTAATCTCAGAGGAGGCCGTCGCGACGGAAGAGACCCAATCGATTGTTACCGAGGCCGAAGATGGGCCGGCCGCAAAGGATGTGCCGGTAGAGATCGCCACTGAAGAAGCTCCAGAACCTCCGCTCGTCGATGAGATAACCGAAGTTGAGCCTGAACCCGTGCCCGAACCTGAACCCGAACCTGTGCCTGAACCTGTGCCTGAACCCGTGCCCGAACCCGAACTCGAACCCGAATCCGAACCTGTGCCTGAACCCGTGCCCGAACCCGAACCCGAACTCGAACCTGTGCCCGAACCTGTCGCTGCAGCTCCACACCAACCGGTAGTGGAAGAGGTTGCCGAGGAATTGGTGGAGATCAGTGATTCCTTCGTCGGGCCGTCGATGGGAGACCTTGAGCAAATCGATTTCTTCATCGATCAAGAGTTGTACGAGGACGCTGCGAGAGTTCTGGGCGACCTCGAACAGAAACACAGTGGCGATGCCGAAGTTCTGGAGCGTCGCCGAAAGCTGAAAGAGGTCGGTGTTCTTCTCGATCAGGTGGAGGCGGCTGAAGAGGGCTCTGAAGAGCTCTTTGCCGACGAAGAGCAGTACATCGATCTTGCGAAGGAGCTCGAAGCAGAGCTTGCCGCCGAAGAAGCGATGGTCGAGGAAGCGACAGGGCGGGGCAAGGGCGAGGCAATCCTCGAGGAAGTTTTCAAGGAGTTCCAAAAGGGCGTCGAGGAACAGTTGTCGGAGGAGGATGCTGACACTCATTTCAACCTCGGCATCGCATACCGGGAAATGGGACTTCTGCCCGAGGCCATTCGCGAGTTCCAAGTGGCCTCGCGAGATAACGCCTATTTTGTCGAGAGCTGCTCGAATATCGGAGTTTGCTATCAGGAGCAGGGAATGTGGTCCGAGGCCACCGAGTGGTATCAGAAGGCCCTGGTTGCTCCCGACATCACGCCTGAGGCTCGCGTCGGTCTTCGATACGATCTGGCGGCAGCCTACCAGTCGGCAGGCGATGTGGAACAGGCGTTCGGTATCTTCGAGGAAATCGTGGCCGGTGGATCCTCCTATCGGGATGTAGTTGATCGCCTCGCGGTCCTGAGCGAGCAGCGGCAAGCCAACTAGCCCACCCTTTTACGCGCGTAGGGGCATCGTCGACACCGGTGCCCTTCGCATTGTTCGCGTGTGTCGCCCCTCACTCCGGTTGGCGGTCCCGGACGAACAATGCGAAGAGTGACACCTTGCACACCGAAGCGCGAGGCGCCAACCGGCCCAACAGGTTATCGATGCCTCGAAACACCGATGCGGGGGCAGAGATCGGCGAGTGGGCACCCCGTGCACCGAGGTG
>Ga0316198_10001056_pt1 | contig 15736 bp, 7 predicted proteins | sample OudBieAanoxic_MG_FD_204935 | JGI IMG/M metagenome (GOLD analysis project Ga0316198, IMG submission 204935) | Coastal sediment microbial communities from Oude Bieten Haven, Netherlands - site A anoxic | ecosystem: Environmental > Aquatic > Marine > Coastal > Sediment | place: Netherlands...
TGCGTGTCGCCTGATCCATCTCGTCGAGGGTGCCCTTGCTCTGCCGGCGCCCGTACTCCCTCAAGATGTTCCACGAGGCAGGAACCTTCTTCATGGTCGTGAGCCCGAGATCCTTGAATTTCTTGTCACCTGCAAGCCTGATCCCAGCCGTCGTGGCATCACGGACGAAGTTTGGAATCGCAAAGGCCGGGTTAAGCGAGGTAGCCATCTTCGAGATGTAGCGATTGATGGCACCGCCGGCCTTGAAAAAGGCATTGATCGAGCTATCGCCAGCGATGTTGTTGAGCGCCGATACGAACTCGGCCATCTCCGGCGCGACGTGCCGGATGTAGTGCAGATCGCCGTCGATCCAGACCGAATACACGTTGTCCTTGGTGACTGAGAGCCCGTCGATCTGTGTCTTGACGGTCCCGGTCTTCTCGTCCCAGGCCAGGCGAGCATCTGGACGGTCAATCTCGAACAGCTTCTCCCCGTGCTGATCTCTCGCGTCCCTGATGAGGTGCAGCATGTTCCAGACGCCCTGGGCTACCCGGTTCTTCTCCGCTCTGACCGCGGCCTCCATCGTGTCTGAGATCAGCTCTACCGTTGGGTCATGCTTGGGGAATGACCGCCGGCCCATAGCGCGATGCGAGGCCGGCATCCGGCCAGGGTTGAACCCTCTCCCAGCATTGGGGGAGTGCAGGCCCTTCTCGATGCCAGTAGCTCGGCCCAGCTTCCCAAGGGCGCGGTGCCACACCTTCCCGCCGTACATCTCAATCTCTGGGATCGGGATGCGAGCTCCACCACGGATGATGTCCATGATGTCTGGTTCTTTGCCGCGCATTGGGGCGTAGTGTTTGTATTGCCTCCATTTTGCCAGCTCTTCTTTCGAGAGTAGCCCGGCCTTGAACAGCGTGTTTTCCTTCCAGCGAACGATCTTCGAGAAGCCCTTCGAAAGATCGCCCATCTTGCCGGTGAATGTACTGTTTGGTCCTAGCTGGCCCTGCCATGACACCAACCCAAGCATTCTCATCTCTTCGAGGATGGCTTTTGCGTCCTCATTGCTGATTCCGGAGTTGGGCATCTCGCCGGCTTTCTGGATGCGGCGGATCTCTGCAATGTCGTCCTTGGCCTTGGCAACTGACTCGCGCTCGAGCTTCGACATGGGGATGCGCTTGGGCTTGGTCTTGAATCCTCGAGCGTTGGTGAACACCACCTCGGCGGTACCGCTCTCGTTGTTGACGGCAACCACGGTCCCGGTCACGTTGTTGTCGAGGGCCCGCACCTTCACCCCAGGAGTCAGCTTCTTCTTCGAGAGTTTCTTGATCTGCTTCTCGGCCAGGCGAATGGGGGTACCAACCCTCGCAGCCTCGACCTTGACGTTGCGCTCGAGGGCGTGAGCAGCCATGCGGAAGCGGCCAAAGTCCTCAATCTTGACCCCTGATTTCTCGATCTGCTCGAGGAATGGATCGAAGAGGTTCTCCTGAGCCCAGTCGAGCAGGGCCCCTGCCCGGGACTGGAAATTCTGGGCCTTCTGGTAGGCGTTGAAGGCGTTGTCGAGCTCGGCCCCTATGTTGGTCAGCTTCTCCTGAATGACCCTGATTGGGGCCAGCTTGTTCAAAACGATCTGCTCGGCCTGGTCGCGTAGATGCTCCTTGCGGGTGCGGTCTGAGAGCATCGCGGCTGGGTGCTGCCCGGTCTGGATGCCTGCCGGCGACGAAACATCGAACATCGTGACATCGCCACGATCGACAAAGGAGTGACCGATCTCCTTCTCTGCGTTCCTCACGGCCTCTGGGAACTCCGAGGGCTTCAGCTTGCGAGCGGCCAGGGCTTCCTGCGCCGCTTCCTCGGCGTTGAGGATCGGGGTCGAGAAAGCCTTGAGCTGATCGCCTGGCTGCTCGTAGATCTTCCCGCTGATGACCTTGTCCATGAGGCTCTTCGCGGCGTCCAGATCGACGTTGTTCGCCCCTAGCAACTTCTGGGCGAAGTCTCGGATGGCGTCAAAGATCTTCTGAATGGCGCCTCGAGCTGCCCTCTTCTTGTAGGCGCCGGCTGCAGCTTCTTCGTTCTCATACTCCTTGAGTAGCTGTTTCCGCTGCGCCGATGTCAGGACGTTGTGGAAGGCGAAGTGAAACGCCTCCTCGAACACGGTATCCGGCCCAGCCGCCGGGTCGTAGAGCGTAACGAGGTGCGTCCCCCTGATCTCGTTGAAGGTGTACGCGCCCTTGACGGCGAGCTCTCCAGCGCGGATCCCAGCTACTAGCTCCGTAGTAGTCAGTCCGTGGGCCTGTGCGGCCTTCTCGATCTCGCCTTGTGCTGCCGGTTGTCTCTTGACGAGCACATGCACAATGGGCTGGCCCTCCCTCGTTAGGCGGAAGAGGCCCGGTTTGACCTGGCGCACCGCCCAGCCTGGGAACGCCTTGCGAACCTCTGCGCCCCTGGCCGGCTTCCCCTTCGATGGTTTGCTGACATCGAACGGCTGGGGCTCGTCCAGCATGTCCTCTACTGTCGGCCCCTCTAGGCTGTTGAGAACCTCCTCATCTATTCGCGCCTGGTCCCTTGGGGTAAGCCTGGGGCCCTTCAGCATATCTATCAGATGGTGTAGGTCGGATCCCTCCGGAAGATGTTTGGCAGCAATCGCCAGCTCGAGAGCCTCATCTGCGTAGACCCCTTCGCCCTCCCTCGCCCTGAGATCCGGCGGAATGCCGCCGCGGCCCTTGTCCCCAAACAGCTCCTCACTCATAAACCCGTTTGAGAACTTCTTGATGCCGCCAAGGCTCCGTATGAAATCATGGATCGTTTCCTCGGTAGACCCCTGGAAAACGCCCTGCTCCCCGGTTGCCAGGGCGCTATATCTGATGCCCTTTAGGCTCTTGTGCTTTAGGGTGTACTCGCGCCCATTGTCATATTTGACGCGAACGAGTACGGTGCCATCTTCTTTGGTCCTGGTGCTGACAACTGTAAGGGTTTTGCCGTCAACTTCTCTGAAGAACTGATCTCCAGCCTCGGGGCTGGCCTCTACCTCCTCGGCGGTCCTCTGCTTCGGCTTCGCGGTGGGCTTCCCGTGCATCAGATCGACGGCGTCCAGCCCCTCCTTGGCCTTGGCTTTGTCTGAGATGGGCTTCTCGAGGCTTACCCTCTTCAGGGCCTCTTCCCTGGTCAGGAACTCCTGAGATGCGTCATCCCAGAACCCGGCCTCGAAGTTTTCCGGCTGGCCCTCTGCGTTAACTGGCATCTGGTGAATCGGCCCGGTACGGATGATCTCGCCCTCGGGCGTCCTGAAAGCGGCCTCGAACATGGGCCCAGCCGGCGCCTCCCCGCCGATGTCCTGCGTCCTATCGACGACCTCGTTGAAAATGGCCTTCCGGTATATCATCCCCCGTTCTTCTGCCGTTGATTCCGGGTTTTTCTTAATGAACTCACCGACCTTGGCCGATGCTGCCCGCCGTAACTCGGTCCCCTCTGGGCTGGGCTCTGCCAGTGGCTCAGTGCCGGGTGCCTCGGGCTTCTCCTCGCCCATAGCCTCGGCCTCGAGCTCGGCTGATACCTGGGCCTCTGTGCGCCTGGTGTCCCATGCCTCCTCGAGTCTGAATCCTGCGTCGGCAACCTCGGGCGGGAACGCTCCTGCGAATTCGCCGCCCTCACCGAGAAGGGCATTGGCCGTTTGGCCGGCCTCGATCTTCGAAAGGAGATCATTGAGCTGGCCCTCGTCTACCCCGGCCTCCCTGAGCACCTGGCGCATCCCAGACTCGATCTGATCGATCTCACGCAAGCGAGGCGTGGAGCGCCTGTCTCCCGCCGCTTGTGGTGGGGCTCCCTGCGGGGCGACGGGGGCCGTTGGCGGCGCCTGAGCGGCTGGAGGTGCCTGTGGGGGTGTCTCTGGGCCCTGGTCTCCCACCATTGGCGGAGTTTCGATCATCTCTATGGGCTGGCCGTCCTCTCCCAGCCTCATTGGGCCACCTTCTACACCCCGGGTCTGTGTCGGAGCTACAGGCTCGGCTGGTATAGGTTGAGCCTCTGCGGCTGGACCTTGACCCAGGGCCTCGCCAAGTCCCATCTGTCCACGCTGAGTCGGCGGGAAGTCGCCCATGTCCTCGGTCTCGAGGGTTGCGAGGGTATCTTGCTCTGGCTGGATCAAGGCGCCCGTGAGGTATGCCACCGCCGTATCGCCGGCATCTCTGAGGCTCTGATCTGCAATCTCCCTGTCTATGCCCAGCTCATCTGCGAGCTCCATCATCGCGTGATGGGTGTCCTGATCGATGTCCCCACGAACGAAAGCGTCGTACAGCTCTCGATCGCCCTTGACCCACCCTGGCGCATAGTTGGCCCTCGCGCCCCGCTCATCCTCTTCTGACCACTCGCCACGCTCCAAAGTGGTGGCCCCTTCCGGGCCCAAACCAGGAAGGAGGGCTTCACCTGGCGAAGGAGCAGCGGACCCGGTCGGAGCCACAATCCCTGGTCTTGCATCTGCCGGCGGCGTTTGATCCGGATACGTTGGCGCCATTCGCTCGAATTCCGGCACCGCCGGCCCCTGGTCTCCCGTGGGAGCGGCTCTCCTGAGCTCACCCAGGGCATATTCAACGTTGGCCTGGAAATCCTCGCCGCTCTGGACGGGGTCAACTTCGCCATCTGGCCGCACCTTCCCCGTGCCGCCTCCGAACGGGCCCATCAGGGCACCGATGAATCCGCCCTCTACCATCGAACTCCAAACGCTACCGAGTGTCTCCTTGCGCCCCTCTGGGGTCGTCCATGCCTCGATGGTGTCCAACTCGCCGCGGTTCATCCTCACAAAGTCTGCCGCAGCCTCTTCGACTGCGTTTTGCATACCCTCGGTGATGGACTCGGAGAAGCCCTGTTGGGCTGCCTGTAGAGCCTTCCTTGTGAGTAGGCTTTTCCAGCTCTTCGCAACGATCGGGTTTTTGCCAAGGAGGCGGTAGATCGGGAGGTACTCCATTGCGCCTGTCACTACGCCAAGGGTTGAGGCTACAGCTCTGGCATCCTCGCCAGTGATCCCCTCGCGCTCAAGATCCTCGAGAATCGCCCCGGTTTGCATAGACATAGCCATCGCAGGGCCAAGGACAGCCCCAGCCCCAGGGATAGATGCCGCGCCAGCAATAGCCCCCATAACCGGCACTTGCTCGCCAACCATAGCGGCCCCGGCCTGTACCACCCCGGAGAGCCCCCCCTCTTCCCAACCTTCACCAAAGCCTGCGTACTTCCGAGGCGCAGTTGAGATCTCTGCTCCGATGGATGCGTCCATTAGGTTCTCTCTCGTAACCTCAGCAAGATCCCTTAAACCCTTCTGGTATGTCGTTTCTTCCACCTCTGGAACCAGCGGGCTTGAAAGTTTGCTCTTTGCTGCGATCATGCGCTCCCTGGCCTCGTCTGCAAGGGCCCCCCTGGCCTCCAACGGCTTCTTTGAAGGATCAGACTGGAATAATGGGTTCGTGTACATCCCGGGCCGCGGCTCTGGCGGCTCTGGAGGGTTGGCCTCGAGATGGTTAGCGATGGTCTCAAGCAAATTCGCGGCTCCAGCCCCGGCCCCCGCTATGACCTTTGGTGTTGATCTTTTTAGACCACGGCCAAGCTCTGCCATTGTGCTGTAGACTTTTTGCGCCGTGTCTGTTTTCCCGCCAGGGAAGAACCCCATTGCCCCGCCGACCTCGATCTTGTCCCAAATGTCTATGTCGCCCCGCTCGAGGCCCGGAGCGTCCCAGGCATTGTAGGCTTCCCGCTCGTTGGCCCCCTCGGCATCAACGGCAATGCCCCTAAGATTACGCCGCTCGACGGGGTCGATGAGCTGCCAATACGGGCCATTCTGGGCTATCTCGCTGAATTTCTTGTGGCGATCGATTCTGGGCATGGCGAGGAACTGCGGATCTCTGGCGAGACCCTCGAGATAATGCTTTTGCCGCACCGCGTTTAAGTTACCGAACCGTTGCCAGTCGGTACCTACCCGGTTGATGTCCTCTTCGGTAGCATCATCGTCGAAGTCCCAATAGTCGTCGCCAAACCAAAACCGCCGCGGCATGTTCTACTTCCCGCCACCAGGCCATTGACCCTCATCTCTTACGCCACCGCTGAAGTTATCGAATTCCTGTTTTCTGGCCTTGTACTCATCGTAGGCTCCCCACAGAAACTCTGGCACCGAATCAGGATCTTTTTCGATCCTGTCTACGATGTCTTTGATGTCCATGTTTCCCCAGCCCCGCTCGTCCCTTGCGAGCCCTCGCAGGGCATTCCCAGCATTTACCATCTCATACTGGATATCACCAAGGTTTTTGTTGTAGCTGTCGCTCTGGCCTGGTGTCCTTTCAGGGCTGCCGCCGCCGCGTCCCGCGGGATACCCCTTGCCCTGGCTCTCAGCCACCAAGACGGGATCAGGCTCGTAGCCTCCTGCCTGGACCGTCATACGCTGTTCTGGGGTCAATGGGGCCTTGGGAGCGATCGTTGCCGTTTGACCTCCAAATGACATCGTCCCGCCGGCTCCCTCCCCACGGCCAGCCATGAGGGAATCAGCGGCCTGACGACGGCCAAGGTCGGATTCATACGCTTCCGCCTTGTACTTGCGCTCCTCATCTTTCGCCATCTGTTGCATGATGAGATCAGCCATCGCCGCATCTTGCGGGCGCACCGAGGCATTGCGAGACGGGCCGAAGTGCCGAATCGCGCCGGAACCTCCCCAGCTCTTGTGATGGCGGGGGGTTAGGAGGTATTGATAAAAGTCCTCCATCGAATCCCCCGCATATGCCTCAGAGGAGTCTGGGCCAAAGTCGATTCCTAGATCATATGCCTGTGCCATCATTTCCTCACATTCCGTAGAGCGCCATCATCTCCTGCATTTGGTTTCGCTCGGCCTGCCCGAGCTCTGCGCCGTACTTCCACTTGTCGTAATCAGCACCCATCCCGTGAGCCCCGAAGCGCCGGCCCTCGTAGCCCTCATGGGCACTCAAGCCGCGATTCTCGTAGCCCTCATGGGCCCGTAGATTGCGCTCTGCGTCGGCCTGCTCTGCCTGGAAGCGGTAGCGGTGCCGCATCTCGGCACGATCGCGCATGGACCCGCGCTCTGACTCTGCCAGAGTGCCGGCGTAGCCGCCACCAAGACCACCACCAGACTGAAGTGCTCCCATCTGGCCGAATCGCCGCGCAGCCTCGGACATCTCGCCGCCGAGCTGCTCGTTAATGAGAGCGTCGGTCGCATCGATGAGGGCTGTTGTGTCGGCAACCCCGCCCTCCCACTTCTCGCCTTGGTACTTATCGCCTTCCCAGATCCGCTCGCCTGGGATGTCGGGTTCGTTGAAGGCCGCGGATCTCGGTCGATCCCAGACAAAGCCAGAGCTCCCCTTGTTCAAAGAGTGTGTGCCCATCCCGTATCCGGTGTGCTTGGGGGTTCTGTCTCGAGCTGCTCTCTGGCCTCGATATGGGGTGTTGTTGAGGTAGTTCCCATATGACGCTCCTCCTGCATAGCTCGAGGAAGGGGCATTGCCGCCCCCTGGAGATACCCGGTTGGTCGGCCTGCGAACAGACTGCCCTCCGGTGTTGGGGTTTCCGATGCCGGCGAGGAACCTTCTTCCTGTGTATGCCATCTTCAGCCTCTCAAAAATCCTTTGAACGCCTGCCGGCGCTGTTTTGCACCCATGCCTTGTGTCCCTCGCCTGTAGTTCTTCCACTCGTCGCTGCCGATGCGCCGATCCATGCCGAGCCTGCGGGCCTGCTCTGCAGCCCAACGCTTGCGCTCCTCAACAGATTCAGGGGTCATCAGCCCACCTCGAACGTCAACCCCACTCGCTGCTGTGTCGATCGCGTGTTTCAGCCCTGGGTAGTCAGTCATCGCGTAGGTGCCCTCTGGTCCGTCTTCGTTTGTGCGCCCACGCTTGGACCCTAGAAGAGTGCCGAGCAGGGCGTCATTCGCCATCGAATTCGCCATGTGCTGCCGGCGCCTGAAATTCGAATCATCTCCCCAGGGTGCCTCGATCGCGTCCGGGTTCCCTATCTGTCCCGAGAATCCCTCGGTCGCACTCGCGCCTATGTCGCGCTGTTGATCCCTGAATTGGGCCGCAACATCGTCAGGGTGAGGAGGAGCCGGTGGGGGCATCTTGCCAGCCGCCTGAGCCCTCGCTGCGGCCTCTTGCCACGCCTGGTACTGCTTGCCGGCGGCGGCAATCGCCCGATAAGCCCCTTGCGCGTCTGAGCCAGGAGATAAGAAGCCCACGTTATCCTCCGATGAGCCGCTGGATCATTTGCGGGTCGTACTGCGGGCGCCTCGAGCCGCTTCCCATGCTGCCGCCTCCACGCTGCGGCTGAAGACCCCTGGCCGGCATCGAGCCAAGCGCATTCGTTCCCCTCGCCTCTTTGTCTTTCATGGCCTTCTCGCGCTTGATCCGCCAGTCATTCTGGACGCTTTCCAGCCAGGGGTTGATGACGTTCTGGCGCATCAACGGGTCGTCGTACTCCTGCTGGGAATACCACTTACCATTGACCAGGTACTCATGGAGCTGCGCTGGCCGACCCATCGCGTCGTACCCCTGCACCTGGCGCGACTCTGGCCGCATGGATCTGCGCCGGGCCGCGTTCCAATCCGAATCCGACCAGTCCATCTCCGGGCGGTAGCTGCTCTCGTAGTTCTCATTGAGTTTCTGAATGTTCTCCCAGCTTGGCAGAAAACCTGGCATCTTAACCTCCCGCGTCCGTCTTCAGCTCTGGCCCGGTCGGTGCATACCCGAGCTCGAGTCCAGTGATCTTCGCCCCTGTTGCATCGCATCCACTATGGGGCAATAGGAGCACTCGCAGCATAAGTTGATCGAATCCACGCCCCAGACCCACGACAATTTTCCCATCGCCCTCGGCCCCGCCGGCTGGTATTTCTTGTGCCGGCAGGTACTCTCCGGGCACCTCTGCCGGTGGATACCACTCGAGCTCGATATCGTAAGCTGTGTTAACGGCTGAAATCCGATGAGCTCCATGCTCAGTTAAAATATAGTCTCCCACGCGCCCTAACACAAATGGACGCACAGCGCCCGGATTTACGTAAAGGCTCTGAGACGCCGTTAGTGGTGTGTCAAGCGTAATCTCGTGGGTGTCGGTAATGGTGTAGTCGGCCAAGGTTTTGACGCTGGCCTCTTCGATGTAGACTTTGCACTGAGTAGCCAGCCAGGGAAGCGTAAACACGCCTGAAACGTCGCCAGAGGGCGCGACCGCAATGTAGCGGCTCCAGGCCGTCCCAACGCCCGTACAGGCCGCTGTGCCGACCGTGATGGTGCCGTCCGGTTGGTCGTTGGTCAGCCAGTCGTCCTCGGTTTCTTCCTTGACCATGACAGCCACATCGGCCCGCGCTGTGGAATCAGGATCCGCCCAGGTGCGTATCAGAACCTCGTCAACTACCCCGCGAACTCCGAGGGTGATGGCGCGGAAAGAACCCGTCTGGAAGTCGCCTAAGAATCTCGTAGAGTCGCCGCTCGCAATCTCATCGACGCCGGTAATCGCCTCGCCCAAGTCCATCTGTACAATAACGATCTCGTCATCGTCGCCGTCTGTGGGTGCGTAGCTCGCGTGAATACCATCGTGCAATCCGTCGATGATGAATGCCGACCGCGGCTCGTAGTCTTCTCCGCCGATCTGAAGCTCTGGCAAAGTGAGTTCTGAAACTCCTCCAGAATCATCGCTCACGAGCCAGATTGTCCAAGGCGTCTTTTGGCGGAAAACGAATAGTAACTGATAAACAGGATCGAACTGGAGCCAAACTGACTCGCTGCTGGGCGCCCAATCCTCAAACTGCGTCAGATCGAAGAAGCCCTGAAGCCTCCCTACACCGCTCGAACTCGCCTCGTAGATGAGCCCGTCGTCGGCCACCATGAAGGCAACGCCGTTGAAAGAGGCGAGGTTTGAAATCGGCCTCAACCCTTCACCGTAGTTTTGCTGATAGGCCCAGGGGGACGAGAGGGAGCCCCCATCCGTCAATAGACTCAACTGAGTTGTTTCAGCAATCACAATGCCGCCGCGAATCGAAATCATGTCCATTATGGCGCCGGTACCTGGCAAATCAGTGAAGTACCACCCCACCGTTGTGAAGTCATCTACAGTGCCAGGAGCGGCGTTCATCACGCGGCGGGGGTAGTAATTCCACTCGCCCTCTTCGTAGGCGTGGACGCCGCCGTAGACCATGTAGGCGTCTTGCTGGGTGAAACACTGGAACCTGTATAGATCGCTGATAGGCTCGAAGAGCTCAAAGGATGGCCTGCCGGCGCCCGTGATCGAATAAGCGATGAGATTCTTTTTGCCGAGAACGACATAGCGGTTATCGCCATGCTCGACCTCGGTAAAATGCGCGTCGTCATCTTCGACGCCTGATTTTTGCGTATCCCAATCGGTCCCGCCTACGGTGGTGATTGTGACGGCCCCGGTACCAACTGCCACAACAAGCCCAGAGGTAGCGGCTACCCCCCAGAAGTCCGAGACGGCGGGCGAGGTTTGAGAGGAGAAAGACGACAAATCCGCAGAGTAGAGGATAGTGCTGTCATCCCCGACCATGTACCAGCCCGAATTGGCATACACGCAATCCCTGAGAGCGTCTGCCACGCCGCTCGTTTTTGCGGTCCAGGTTGCCCCGTCATCGTCCGAAAACTCCACGCGCCCGTTGTCACCTACCGCCAGGAGCTCGTCGCTGGAATTTTTCACCACGCGCCGAAGAGCGTCGGTATCTGACTCAACAGATGCCCAGGTGACGCCTCCGTTTGTCGAACGGATGATGTCGCCCCCGCCCCCAAGGTTGACATCGTCGGTCGTTGCTACCCAGATGTCCCCCGTTACCCACGCAATCCCGGTCACATCCCCGATCGCGGGCACCGTTGAAGCAAGAATCCACGAGACCCCATCGGAAGAAAAACCTATGACACCGCCCTCTCCACCCGCGACAAACCGCCCGTTCCCCCAATCAACATCGCGCAGGGCCTCCCACGTCATCCGTGAGGCTTCGGTAAATTCGTAAATCTTGTATTGGTTTTCGTAGCTTTCCCCGGTCGAATAGAGAACGGTGCCAAAAGACCCAACAACAACCGCCCTGATTGGATCTGCTGATGTGTCCCAAGCGATTCCGAAAAGGTCACGAACGGAGGTGTCAACAAAACTCATGAGTATTCCTCGGCTTCGAGGATGGCACCCGTCTTATAATCACCCAAGACAATCCCGCCGTCGAATACAACAAATTTCGGCGGCACACCATAATTGACCGAAAAGGCGGCGTAGAAATAGGTTCCATCAGTACACATCGGCCTGAAATCATAACTTCGAGAGTGCGTATCGCTGCTGTTCGCTTTGATGCCGAGATACACCCTCGAGCGCATTATGCCCCCGTCCACTGTAATCTTTGGCGCGTCGGCATGGTAAGGGTTAGTGCCTAATCCGGTATCGCCAAAAGACGTTGACCAAGTGCGGCCATAGTCGAACGACGAAACCAACCAACCAATTTGGGTTCCTAGCCCACCAACCCAATACGCGATGATTGGTGAGTAAAAAATCCCAAGACCGTCAACGTCGCTGTCCCGAATGTAGGCCACTGAATTCATAGCCGCAACTGTATTGGTTGGGGCCTCAAACCCTACCAACCAAGCCTTAATTGTTGGATTGTTGACGGTCCCTATGGCCCCCAATGGCGTTGGGATGTTGAAGTTTACTACCTGTCCATCACCGCCAGAGGAGCCAAAAATTCTCGGAACTTCGGAGCCCTCATTCTCAAAGGTCATCGCTGCGCCGTAGCAATTCGAATTCGTAGTCCAAACGGCCCCAGGGTTGTTTGTCCATTCAACCCAGCCGTTCTCTACCCATGCCGGCGCCATTTCGATTTTCTGAAAATAGACCGTTCCATTTTGCGTAGTTATGGCAACAACAACATAATCAACCGAGCCAGAGCCGCCCCATTCAAGGAGGGCCACCTTCGAGATTGAGAGAATGTTGTTGTTTGTCACCGAAAATGTCGCGTCTTTTGTCCAAGTGATCCCATCGGGCGATGTGAAGATGAACCCGTCCATCGTTGCCGCAACGAATTTCCCATCGTGGTACTGAGTCGCTGCGCTCACTATGCCGATGACCGATCCACCATTCGAGTCGATCGTGCGCTTTGTCCAGTTAACGCCGCCGTCGGTGCTGTGGTAGCCGATGCCATCGGCCCCGCCCGCCATGAGATCCCCGTCGAATTCCTGTTTGCAAACGCAAAACATATACTCGTCGGTATCTTCTTCTCTGAGCGTCCAGGTCGCGCCAGTTGGGGATGTGTGAATGCTTCTGCCTACGGTAATGAAGTTGGAACCGTCCCAAATGACATCCGTTATGAACTCATTTCTTGTGTCCGAAATGTACCCCAGACCAGTTGAGGCTGGGCTGATATAGAGGGTTTTTCTCCAGCGGAAAACCTGGCTCCCGCTCGAGACGAAATAGAAATATCCGTCTTGCTCGTGGTAGTAGATGTCAAGGAGTGGGTCGTCGCAGTCGATGGTAATTTCCTGCCATGTGACCCCATCTTGTGTAACAAAGGCCAGCGCACCATTAGTCGCATCGCCGCCAACGGCCACACACACATACCCGTCTGGGTCACAACAGACGCGGGCCAAGTCTGTTGTTGTTCCGGCCACTGACTGAATAGACCATGTCGCCCCGTTGTCGTCAGACGTGGCACACGCGCCGCTAGTGCCAACAGCTATAAACCTTCGATAAGGCGCACAGTAGGTTACGGAAAGCAAGTCGTCGTCAGTGACCCCCGTTACCCCCTGGGTGATGCCCAGGCTCGGGGATGTTGCGTAATAGAGGGCGACCGCTTCGGTTCCATCGTTTGCGCCAACAATGACCCCCCTCTCGTTCCCGCCAGTTTCAATTGAATAGTCGGCGTCGAAAAGATCCACCGTTACGCCGGTTGAATATCCATCGAAATAGCCGTTTGCTCCATAAAAGTAGTTGTCGCCTATCACGGAAAGAACCCCGTAAAGGTGGTCGGTTCCACTGGTTGAATTGTTGAAAATTGATGGATCTCCCCAGGCTAAACCGCCAGAATCACGCCAGAGCGATTTGTACGGGCCGTCCTGGGTCCAGCCGACCGGGTAGTTTGGCGCAATGTCATCCGAAATGTCTAGGATGATGTACTTTCCATCATCACAGAGGATGTAATTTCCCTGAATCCTGTTGACTTGATAGCTTCCGCCGAGTGCGAGCCGCACGGCTGGCGACCTCGCCTCCGGGTAATCCCTGAGCGAAACTACGGACCCGTCTGCGAGCCAATTTTTCTGGAAAGCAAGACTATCTCTTCCAACCACAATCAGGGGAGAATTCATCGTTCTCATATAGTCTTTATCTTGGTGCCTCAGAGTGTTAGCCCTGTAGGGAAACGAGAGGCTCACAAAGTTGTATTCGTCCTCGTCGAATTCTTGCTCGTCTTCGATCCACACTCCGAGGTTTGGCCGGCCAATGTTCGAGAACCACGGGCCCGAAAGGTATTGCTCGTCGATCGGCTGGGCCATGTCAGCCACGCCGTAGACAAGGAACCCCCCGAGGGCTTCCAGCCTGATCGGCCATTCGGCCCGATACCTCGGATGCACTCTGAGAATCTCGTACTCGGCATCGGTCAGAACCGGCATTGCGGTGAAGGTGTTTATCCGTACATCGCTCACCACCTCCTTGATGGTGTACAGGTCGTTTGCCTCGCCCTTCTCACGAATCAGGCACCCCGGCCAAACCTTCTGGTGCCAGGCCGATCCAGCTCCCTCAACGATTTTCTGCGAACCATCGGTTGTGACCGTGCCCTCGTTGTAGATCGTGGAGAGAAGCCCAAAGGTCGTACCGTCCCAGACGAATGGGCAGAGGCGGGAAAACCAGATTGTATGCCCGGCACGATTTACGTAGAAGCCGGTGTTTAGGTAGTCCTCGGTGTTGGTCCCCTGAAGGAGACTCGAAAACGAGAACATGCCCGCATAGGCCGGTTGCCAGTCAGAACGAAGGGTGATGGCGTTGTCACTCCTCGAGAGGAAAAGATCCTTCATCTCAAGGAGCCCTGGCGGCTCGATCTGTGTCGAGTGGGCCCTCATTATCTTCGTGGCGCCCGTTAGGGGTATCGGCTTGTATCTCTTCTTTGCCATCTAGCCACCGCCAACACGTTCGATCGCTCTTAATAGTTCCTGTTGGTTCGCGTCAACCTTCCTATCAAGGGCTGTAAGTTGTTCTTCGGTTCGGATTACAGCATCGTGTTCTTGTGATTGCACCGCCCTGATTTCCTTGAACTCATCGCCAAACTTCTCTTCATACTCATCAGCGTGAGCCTCGACGCACCTCAGTATCTCAACGTGTATGGCGCCGTGCTTATCCCGAGCTGCGGCGTCGATTTGTTGATGAATTTCCTGGCCTACGCCAGTCCGCACGGCAGCATAGACGCCACCAAGCAGAGTGCCGACCGCAATCAAACTCGTCACCACAACCTTCGCCGTGCTGAATGTCGCTGTGATGAGGCTGAAGACCCCACCGTTTCCATCGGGAACGTGCGTCGTGTGAACGCCGGTTTTTCTACGATCAGCGGACGGCTTCTTATCCATCAAAGTTCCTTTTCAAATTTACCCTGTCGGCCAGGCGGTAGTATTCTCGCCAATCCAAAATTTAATCAGCTTAATTGTTGACGGGCTCCACAGCGGAACGATGTGGACAGACTTGAGGCCGGATGGCACATGCCCAAGGGTAACGCCAGCGGCGTTCATGGAACCACTGGTACTAAACATTGAAACATTGTCCTCATCACGGACAACCTCCATAGCGACCTGGCTGGTTGTCCAATCCCACTCCCACCTCCACCAATAGTATCTAGAGGAATCTATATCTATCCCCAAGCTGGAATTAAGAAACTCGTTGTAGCCAGTCGCAGACTCGTAGTTTGCCGTGGTTGTGAACCGATCTGAGCTTGTAGTCAGATCCCACACACATGCCAAGATTGATGTATCGGCAGGTGTCCCGGCGTCATACTCTGCCGCAGTTACCCCGTAAAGGTTCCCGGTACATGCCTTGTCGGTCTCTGTAGCCTTCGTCAAGAACGCCATCCGAAGGCCAGTTGTCAGAGGGTAGATTGACCCAGGGAGATCATGGACTACCCAATCATCATAATCCAGGTTGAAGGCTTTCGTGCCAAGGCTCGGGGTAAACGAATTACTATCCGCCAACCCTGACGTAACGATTGTCGCGTCATTGTGGCCGGTAATTTGCAGCCAGTCGTCAAGCTGCGCTCCGACCCCTCCAGAGGTCTCAGACACCTCAGAGCTGACGACATATAAGTATGGAAGGATTAGATTTCCCGCAAAGTCTTTGCCAGTTTCATTTGCACCAGATACGGTTACGGGTAAAGACAATGGAGAGAACTCAAGATCTGTTTTGCTCGGTGTTACTGTATAAGACCCATTAGGGATATTTGTGAACGTATACTCTCCGCTAGAGTTGGTTACTTTGGAGGCAAAGGCATCGCCGGTCAGCGTAATAGTCACACCAGAAATTGGTGTGCTGCCTGCATCAGTTACAGTGCCAGAGATTTCCCACAACGTCGTTCCTGTGGCCCCGCCAGCCCCGCCCCGTGCCTTCCAGAGAATCCTGTGTATTGCATCGCCATAGGAGCCATCGACCCTATCGGTCATTAGGTCGTCAAACGAGCCACCAGCAGCAGCTTCAGTTTCAACGACCTCAACGAGTGTTGAGAGGTTGCGAGTGGCGGTGACTGTGTACGCGCCAACTGTCGGAAGGA
>Ga0316198_10001058_pt1 | contig 15726 bp, 6 predicted proteins | sample OudBieAanoxic_MG_FD_204935 | JGI IMG/M metagenome (GOLD analysis project Ga0316198, IMG submission 204935) | Coastal sediment microbial communities from Oude Bieten Haven, Netherlands - site A anoxic | ecosystem: Environmental > Aquatic > Marine > Coastal > Sediment | place: Netherlands...
CACGGCATTCGCCATGTTTTGGCTCGCGTCGGCTGGCTGCAGCTCCTCGAGCGAGCAGCAGCCGACCTACTTCGACTTCTGCGAGGAGAGCATCTCGGAAGAGGAGTGCTACGCGCTTCGTCGCGACCCGGACTCCGAACAGATACAGCAAGCGAAGGCCATCGCACGGCTCTACATGGAGGAGCACCGGCCGCAGAGTGAAAGCTGGGATTGGACCTCGGGCGTGTTCATGTTCGCGCTCACCGAGCTCTACCGCGTGACGGGCGACACCGACTTCCGCGACTACTACCAGGCGTACCTCGACCATCACATCGACCAGGGCTACGTGCTGTTCTGGAGCGATAGTTGCCCGCCCGGCCTCGCCGCGCTCGCACTGCTGCGCGAGGCAGAGGACGCCCGCTATCGACAAGTGGTCGACGACATACTCGACTACCTCGACGAGGTACCTCGGACCGCAGAGGGGGGGATCATGCACCTTGGCCCCGCCGGCGCTGAGGCTTCACCCGGCATTTGGATCGACAGCCTGTTCATGTTCGGGATGGTGCTGAACCGCCACGGCGAGGCCTCCGATGACGAAGAGGCGCTCGCGCTGATGGCGGAACAGCTCGCCGTGTTTTCGGAAGTCCTCCAACACGATGGTGGTTTCTTCCAGCACGCCGACCAATCGACCGACGAGTTCGACACCGACGTCTACTGGGCGCGTGGCAACTCTTGGGTAACCGCATCGTTGGCCGACTACCTCCGAGTGCTCTTGCTGCGCGATGAACGCGATGGCACGGCCGAGCAGATGTTCGCCCGTCAGGTCGAAGGTATAATCGCGACACAGGACGCCGACTCGGGGCTCTGGTGGACGGTGACCAATCGTCCCGCAGAAGGTGACAACTATCTCGAGACGAGTGGCTCCGCTCTGTTCGCCTATGGACTGGCACGCGCGTACCGCTATGGAATCCTCGGCGAAGACGAACTTGCCGCTGCCAAGCGCGCCGTTGAAAGCGTCCGCAGCCGCGTGGTCGACGACGACGACGGGCGGCCCCACGTCACCGGCATCTCCATCGGAACCGATCCAAGCACCTTCGAAGGGTATGTTTCGGTCCCGGTCACCGAGGACCTCAACTATGGCGTCGGCGCCGTGATCCTCGCGCTCATCGAGACTTCTGGTCTCTGAACCACCTGGCTGACTTCGGGGGAGAGCCCCGCGGCCATCAAAACCCGACCCGTGCGGCAGTGAACTCGAAGCCGCGACGGGAGGCGCTGGATCTCGAACGCCTTTCACGTCAGGGTAGGCGTCCTAAGCGGATGGCAGAGCCTGGTGAGGACAGCACTGAGTCGCCGACAGAAGCTCGGCGTTCTGCACCTAGGCGCAAGCGCGTCTGGCTCTCGCTGCTCCTCGCCTTTGTCGCGTCGCTGATCCTCGTGGTTGTCGGGGGACTGTGGGTGCTCGGCAATCTCGACCATCCATGGGTCAGGAGCAAGGTCGAGAACACGCTCTCGAACCTCGTCGGGACCGAGGTTCGCTATGAGGGTCTCTCGCTCTCGCCCTTCTCGGGATTGGAGCTGCGAGGCTTGGTGGTGGCGACTCCCGAAACGCTTCGCTCGCACGCGCCCGACATGCTGCGACTCGAGGAGCTCCGCATCCCCATCGAGCTTGGCCAACTGCTTTCGGGAGACCTCGTCATCCCTGCGATCGATGGCGGTCCCGTCGAGTTGACCGTCGTCATCAGCGACGATGGGCGCAACTCCTTCAGCGAGCTGATGCAGTCCGAGGGCGACCTGCAGGAGGCTTGGCCTCCGCTGTCGGGAAGCCTCGAAGCCCTGGAAGAGCTCTCCTTGTCCGTCGGACCCGTTCAACTTGGACCGATTCGCCTCTCCTCGATCGAAGTCACCGGGTCCGGGGCGCGCGTGCGGCAGACGAACCTCGAGCCGTTGGGCTTCTTCTCGGATGGTGTCTCCTTCATCGGGGAGCCGAAGGGCTCGGCGGAGCTGCGACCTCAGGAACGGGACGACGTAGTTCTATCGGTCGTGGACCTGGCGGGGGATGGTTCCGTTCGCGAAGCGCATCTCGTTCCGAAGCTGGAGGTCCGGCTCCAAAGCCGTCGCGCGCTCGCACTGAGTGCGGATGCGGAGCTCCGCCGTCAGTCGCTTTTTCCGGAGCTTCGTCCGGTTCGTTCGCTCCTGCGTGTCGAGTCGAGCGCGACCTTCGACCCGACCCAGGGGACCACGACTTTGCAGCTGACGACCTTTAGGCTGTTCGACTCGATGCTGGACGCCACGGCGGCCCTGGTACTCGAGGACGTCGCGCCGGAGCAGGACGACGATTCGAAGGAGGAACGAGCGCTCCCGGCGATGCCCTTCGGCAAGGCGACGATCGATGCCCGTGGCGAGCTCGACGTCCCCTCGCTCCCATGGACTTTCGCATCGCTGAGCATCGAAGACTTCGCCGGCCGATTCGAGCTACAGGGCATCGAGGTCGATGCGTCGGGGCTCTTGGCGGGGACCTTCAGTGTCGAGGGGGACCTCGAACGTGCGCTCTATCGTGACGGCGCCTTGTCTGTCGCCATGCAGAAGGCGGCGGTGAGCAGTTCCCTTTCCGCGCCAGACGCGCCCACGCGGACACTGGGAACGCTCGCCGCCGACGCCTCGATCGAGGATGTGAGCATCAAAGAGGAGAATCGCTTCGCCGCAGTGATTGCCAAGCTCGAAACGTCGCTGAACGTCGCTGATCTGGGCCAGGAAGACTCGGGCATGTGGGGCTTGCGAGGGAAGGGGTCGCTCACCGGGTCGATGCAGCGAGTCTCTGTGAAGGCGCGGCGCAGCGCAGCCGAGTGCAAAGCCGAAGTCGCGCTCGATGTCGACCTAGCAAAGCACGAGGTCGAAGGAAGCGTTCCGGTCGAGTACTTCTCGCTCAGAGGTCCGGGCTACGATCCGATTCGGGTACGCGACGCACAGCTCGATCTCGTCGCGAGCGACCCAACGAACTGGGCCACTGACGCAGGGGCGCCTACGGCGCAGGTCGGGCTGTCTGCCGAACGCGTCGCCGTCGGCAAGCGACGCTTTCGCGCACCGCGATCATCAGTGGAGGTCCGTCGAACGGGCGCGGACCAGTACGCGCTTGGCGCACGGATCACGGCCGACAGGGTGAGTTGGGGGAGTTTCCCACGAGACGCCAAGAGCTCTTTCGAGCTGCAAGCGCTCGTCGATGCACAGAAGCCGGCACTCGACGCGGACGCCTCCCTTGCCATCGCTGGGGGCGCCCCGACGAAGGCCTCACTGCAAGCCTCGCAGAACGCTTCCATCACTCGGTACGAGCTCGATGTCGGCGGCACGGACGCTGGCCCGCTTCTTGGGGCGCTATTGTTCGAAGACGGCGGCCTCAGCTCGGATGAGCTGAGCTTTGCATTCGAGAGCAGCGGAACGTTTCGGGGTCTTTTCTCGAAGGATGAATCCGGTGCGCTCGTGCCGTCGCGGGCGCCGCTACGAACAGCCCGTGGCACGCACCGCTCCGGGCTTCGGGTGGAGCGCCTCTCCTTGCTTCGCGTGGGTTTGACGCATCAGATCCGAGGGCTGGATGTCGAAGCGAGCTCGACGCACGAGTCCCCAGGGCGCGGGTCTCTCGATGCGCGCGCCTCGATGAAGGAAGCCCTCTACGGCGAAAGCGAGCGGCCCATGTCGCTGCACGACTACGCCCAGAGCCTGGACGTCGCCTACGCGGCGATACACGGGGCCCCCTCGTTCACCGTGAAGACCGATGGCACCTTCGACCATCTGGATCAGCCCTACGTTCGCCAGTACCCGATTCGGGATGTCTCGTTCGGAGCCGAGGTCGACGTCGACGACACGGAGGTCTTTGCGGTCCGTCACGCCTACATGCGCAACGCCGCGGGTGGCACGGCGTTTGAAGCCAAGGGTTCGTACGAAGGTTGGCGGGATGCGATCCGAGCCACGGAGGTTTGCACCACCGGGCTCAGAGGGTGTCCGGAGGTTGCCTCCATGTACGGTCGAGAGGCGGCCATGGTGACCGGGACATTCGAACAGGATTTCAGTTTCTGGCGGAGCACCGAGCGAACCAAGAGCGGCGGGTCTATCGTCATCCCCTTCACGGTCGAGTCCGGCGACCTCAATACCTACCGGGTCCTCGCCACCACGGAGATCCACGACGTGATACTCGAGCTTCCGGAACATGGACTCCTCATCGAGAATCTCGATGCCCTGATTCCCGTGGACCAGGAGTTCGCGACGGCTCCGGAGTTCTTCATGGTCCCGGCAAGGTCGAACAACGCCATCGCACAGAAGCGTTTTTTCGACCTCTATCCGTTCACGAAGAGGGATAGTTTCCTCACCGTGGATAGGGTGCAGCTCGGACAGGAAGTCGTCGGCCCCGTAGCGGCGAACGTTCATGTCGCGGGGTCCACAATCGCGATGGATCAGCTTCATGCGGACTATCGGAACGGCTTCGTCACGGGCCAGTTCCGCGCGGACGTCAGTCAGGACAATCCCAAAGTTCTGTTCCGCGGTCACCTGACAGGGGTTCGCGTGAAGGATGGGGATGACGTCCTCGACGCGAATCTGGCCATCACGTTCGTGCCGACGACACTCATCGTCGAAGGAAAGGCGCAGATCGTCAGGGTCGGCAAGGAGCATCTGTACGAAATGATCGACGTGCTAGATCCCTATCACGAAGACGAAGACCTCAATCGCGTGCGTCTAGGGCTCAAGTTCGGCTACCCGAAGTTCGTGCTCATCAAACTCAACGAAGGCTTGATGAACGCGAAGATCGACCTGGGCGGACTGGCCGGCGCGGTTCGCATCGACGAAATCAAGGGCATCCCCGTGACACCTTTCCTCGAGCAATACGTGCAGCCCTACATCGAACGGATTCTATCCCCGTCCTTGTTCTACGATGCGGTGCCGGCCGAAAGCGACGGCCCGCCAAAGGTCAGTCAGGCGATGGAGGGTGCTCGATGAGGCTTACCAAGATGTCGATGCTCGCCACGCTGACGCTTGCAGTCGTCGGGTCGGCTTGTATCAAGGCGCCTCCGATCGCCGTCATCGACAATCGTACGGCGCTCGAGGTGCAGGCGTCTGGCGAGTACCCCGTGCTCGAGTTCCAAGGCACTGACGCCGCGCTTCAGCCAGGGCCGAGCCCGGTCTCGGCGAAAGAAATCGTTTCGAAAGCGGGTCTCTCCGCCGCGGGCCACGACCTCGACCTTTTCGCGGTCTCCCAGAGCGACGCCCGATTCATCGACAGCATGCTCCTGCGTGGCTGCCTTGGTGAGGCTCAGGATGGCTTGCTCCAGTACACCCCCGACCATTGCGATGCCGAGGTGGAGGTGAGCGAGGTGCTGCGCGCAGCCAGCCGCAACAACCTCCACCGGAGGCAAGTGTGGGAGTATCTCGCTTCCCAAAGCGCAGCTCAGTCCCCGGCCGCGGCGAGAGACGCATGGCGATCGGTGCACATCGAGCAAGTGCGTTGCGGCACATGGATCGAAGACGGCGGCACATGGACGCAGAAGGCGTGTTGAGGGGTCCGTTGCTGCGACGCGCGCTGCTCCTCTGTTTGAATACGTTCGCTGCGCTCGTGGCGCTGAGCCTGCCCATCGATGCGACGGCCGAGGCCCCCGACCAAGCCGCCCCGGAGGGCAAAACGGGCAAGAAGCGCAAGCAGAGTCCAGCTCTGCTCAAGCCGAGACGAGTGACGATCGGTGACAACAATCATTTCATGGGCGTTCTCGGTCCGGGTGGTCGCTACCTCTACTACGTCACCGACGAGTACAACGCGTACGACCTCTTCGTGCGGTCACCGGTCAGCTCCACGGGCCAGCCACTTTTCGAAGCGTTCGGTGACATCACATGGCCGGCCATCAGCTTGGACGGGAAGGAAGTAGCCTACATACGCTACGAGACGGACTCCCGCGGCGATGCGTGCAAGAGACGGATCCGAAGCAGCGGCAAAGCGCGCAACGATCGCGAGGACTGCCGCACCACGGACGACGCAGATTTACAGATCTACTGGCGCAATGATGGACGTCTCGGCGTCCTTCTGAGGGAACAGCTTCACGGGGACCATGTCCTTCTCGACGGCGCGTTCGAGAAGCACCCTGAGCAAAGAGACGCGAACGTCGTGGGCCTGGCCATCTCACCCGATGAACGCTGGCTTGCCTATGTACCCCTGACCCGCGTGCGAGAAGAGGTCGGTGTATCCTTTTCGAACCGAACGAGCGCGGAGGGCATCCGCGTTCGACGAGCGATCGCGGGCGCGGAGGAGTTCGGCTACGAGGCGAACCTGCCAGGGGTCTCCGGTTACCCGGTCTTTTCGCCCGATGGCGCCTATCTGTATTTCTCTCAGTTCCTCAATGATACGAACCGCGACGGTGTGATTGACGGCGAAGACAATGGCGTCCTGTTTCGTGCTCAGTTTCAGGGCGACGGCGAGAAACCGGAGTTCGGCAAACCTCGGCAACTGACGAACGCTCGCTGGAATTGCCACTATCCGTCCATTCGGGAGAAGCAGATGGCGCTCACGTGCGCCATGGACGACAACATTCACATCTACCTGCTGTCGCCGAGCGGCACGGTTCCCGCCGACTGGGATCGAGAGCGCATCGCCACGGAGACCGAGCGAGTGCGCAATCGGTGGAGCGAGCTGCTGCTCCGGCAACACCTGCTCGTTAGCGCGAGCGATGATCCCGAGCGGGCCGTGCAACTCAAGGCTCTGACCAAGCTGCACCTGGATCTCCGTGAGTACGAGGCCGCAATCCACTACGGCGAGCAAAGAAGCGAGCTTCTCCGCACCGAAGACAGCAACGACTGGTGGTCGGAGCTCATGATTCGCCTCGCGCGGCACAGACGAGCGGACCGCGCGCTTTCACGGGGTCGCTTCAGCGAGGAATACGTTCGCGAGTCGAACGCGCTCATCGAATCGGTGCAATCGCTCGCTACGGACGATTCCCCCGATGCGAAAGCGCTCCGTGCTCTCGTGCTCGCCCGAATCCACTGTGACCTGGGCGACAAGGCGAGCGCGGCGGGCCTGCTCGCCCGGGTGGAGCTCGGTTCGGTGCAAGACGAGGACGTCCTCGACTTCGCGTTCCAAGAGTTCGATCGGTTCTACGGCCTTCTCGCAGCCTACGAGATGCGGCTCGCGCGCCTCAAAGAGGTAGCGATGCATTCAGAATCTTCCGTGGCGGAGTCCCTTCGCCACAGCAGTCGCTTCATCCAGGTGTTGCAGCGGGGCCGACCCCAAGAAGAGAGGCTCGCTCGCCTGGTCGACGCAAGAAAGGGTGTCCCGGACCAAACGCGCCTCGCGCTCACGCTCGACCTGGAGATCGCCTTGCAGCAGCTCACGCAAGATAACGCCGAGGCGGTCGAGGCGCAGATCGTGAGTCTCTATCGCCAGTTTGATAACGCTCATGTCCGTCGCTACCTCGTCGTCAGTGCATTGCGTGCAGCCAATCGCGAGGATGTGGAGTCGCTGCAGCATTCGCTGCTCGAGCTTTGGGTCGAGTCCGCGGAGGAGGGCGATCCAGACAGGACCGCATCGGCGAACCTCTACCGCCTGGTCGTCCTCGAACGCGCCTACGGGGCGTTCGCAAGCGGAGACATGGAAACGGCCGCCAGCTATTTCGACAAGGCCCGTCGCGCGACGGACTCGCTCGCCGGTCACGTCGGATGGATCGAAGCGCAGCTGCGGCTCGGTGCAGATGAGCGGGCGGCGGAGAACCAAGCCGAGAGCGAGGCGGCGAAGAAGTTCGTCGACGCCTATCTCTTGACCCGCGACCTAGGCTCGATCGAGACGAACAAGCAGCTCGCGAAGACTGTCGAGAAGGCGAAGGAGCTCCTCGAGGCCTCGATCGAGGAAGACCCGCAGCAGGCGCTCACGCACCTTCTTCTCGCACACGCCGTACACCACCGGGCGATTCGCCTCGGCGAGCGCGAGGACATGGCGCTTGCGGTGCGTCACTACCTCTTGGCGCTGGACCTTGCCCGTAATCGTCCACGCGTTCGTGCGCCCGCCCATGCGGGGATGGCGCTCGCTCAGGCGGCGCTCGGAAACCACCGACGAGCGCTCGAGGATTTCGAGGCCCGGTTCGAGCTGCCGACCATCTCGACCGAAGAGGAGACCGCTCTTCTGTTGAGCTACGCGCGTAGCTTGTTTCACGTAAACAAGAAGACCGAGGCGGTGAAAGCGGCCTCGCGTGCGCGCGAGCGAATGCAGTCCGAGGGCGGAGTGACCGAGGAGCTCGGCCGATACGAGCCATTAATCCTCGACCGTCTCGCGCTCTACCAGCTCGATGCCGAGCGCATGCAAGACGCACTTCAGACCCACGAGGCGCTCGAACGCTCCCTCGAGACCCATCCGGATGCCGCATCCGCAGTCAACGAGGTCAAGACACAGACCCGCCTCGCGACCGCGTACCTAGTCGCCGAGCAGCCAAAGGATGCCCTGGCGTCCGCGACGCGAGGAGAGGCTCGCCTCGACGCTGCCGATCCCCTTCGCCCAAGCGATATCGACCGCAGGGTTCGCCCGGTCACGCACGAGTTTATCTACGAGAAGGAGCAACTACAGGTGCTTCTTTCCGGGCTCGAGGCGACCGCGGCCCGCAAGCTCGACGACTTGCAGCGAACTCGTGCAGCGCTCTTGTCTCGAAAGGCGTCGCTGGACGCGCGCTACACCCTTGAGCAAGTCGACGAGGACTTGCTCGAGCTTGCGCGCACCTGCCTCCGGCTCGCCGACGTCGCCGAGCAAGAGGGGAAGCTCGAGCAGGTACGCCAATACCTCGAAGAGGGGCTCGCCTACGCAGAGCAGCACTCGAGCGTGAGCGGAAGCGATGTGAGCGAGGTGGGCTTTCACCTGCTCCGGGCGTACGCCTTGCTTCATTTCGAGGGCGGCGTGGACCTCGCGCTCTACCAACGAGACTTGGAGCAAGACCTGCTGCGCTACTACCTGTTCCTTTGCGAGGTACGCAATCCGGACTGGGAAGCCGAAAGGATGCGCCTCGAGATCTTTCTCTCGCTGCTCAGGATGGAGAAGGGCTGAGCTTCAAAGGCTTGACAACGGGCGCGCCAACACCAACCTCGGTGAAGACTTTCATGGTAGCCGAGGCCCCACTGTTTCCGTTCGACAATAGCTACGCGCGGCTTCCCGAGAGGTTCTACGGACGCGTGTCGCCGACATCCGTCGCCGACCCAGCTCTCATTCGAGTGAACGGGCCGCTGGCGCGTCACCTCGGGGTCGACCCCGAGCGCTTGGCGACGCCGGAGGCCATCCAAGTCCTCGCTGGCAATCGAGTGCCGGAGGGCGCCGAGCCGCTCGCCATGGCCTACGCCGGCTTTCAGTTTGGCAATTGGGTGCCGCAGCTCGGCGACGGCCGCGCGATTCTGCTTGGCGAAGTGGTCGACCGGGATGGCGTGCGTCGCGACGTGCAGCTCAAGGGGGCAGGGCGCACCCCGTTTTCTCGCAACGGAGATGGGCGTGCGGGGCTTGGCCCCGTGCTCCGCGAGTACATCGTCAGTGAGGCGATGGCAGCCCTCGGAGTCGCCACGACCCGCGCACTCGCCGCGGTGACGACCGGCGAACGAATACGGCGCGAAACTGCGCTGCCCGGGGGAGTCCTCACCCGTGTTGCGCAGAGTCATATTCGCGTGGGCACGTTTCAGTTCTTTGCGGGTCGGCGCGATGTCGAGGCGCTTCGCCTGCTGACCGAGCACGTCATCGAACGGCACTATCCCGAGGCCGCGGAAGCCGAGAACCCTCCGCTGGCGATGCTGGAAGCGGTGCTCGAACGGCAGGCGGAGCTGATCGCCCAGTGGCACTTGCTTGGCTTCATTCATGGCGTGATGAACACCGACAACATGTCGGTCGCCGGGGAGACCATCGACTACGGCCCCTGTGCCTTCATGGACAGCTACCACCCCGACACCGTCTACAGCTCGATCGACCGCAACGGTCGGTACGCATTCGGCAACCAGCCGTCGATTGCGTACTGGAATCTCAGTGGGCTCGCGAACACCCTCCTCCCGGTCATCGCGGACGACCCCGATGAGGCCGTTGAACCGGCGACCGAGGTCCTCCAAACCTTCCCCGACCGGTTCACACGCTTCCACCGCGCCGGTCTACGCCGGAAATTCGGGCTCCACGGGGCACACGAGGGGGACGCGGAGCTCGTTCAAGATTTGCTCACGCGAATGGCCGACAACGGTGCCGACTTCACCCTCACGTTCCGAGGGCTGAGCCGCCTCGAGGATCAGCGCTCGGGAGCCGACGCCTCCGTGCGAGAGCTCTTCAAAGAGCCCTTGGCGTTCGACGATTGGGCCGCGCGCTGGCGACATCGCCTTGCCAGCGAGTCGCGCTCATCCGCAGAGCGGCAGCAGGACATGCAGTCCGTCAACCCAGCGTTCATCCCTCGCAATCATCGCGTGGAAGAGGCTATCAACGCCGCCGTCGATGGGGGAGACTTCGGCCCGTTCGAAAAGCTCGTCGACGTGCTCGCCTCGCCCTACCAAGACCAGCCTGCGAACGAACGCTACGCGGCGCCCCCTCGACCCGAAGAGGTCGTCCGCCAGACATTCTGCGGAACCTGATCGCGCCTGCCGACTGGACGCACGCCTGAGAGCGGTGACTTTTCGCAAGGCCGGTGATACCGTCGCCGCCCGTGGCGACGTTCTTCGTTTGGTTCACCAAGCCTGGGAGGGGCCGAGTGCTCGCAGCGAGCGCTGGGGTGCTCGTCTTGCTTCCCTCGCTCGGGCTCATCGCGCTCGACCTGAAGGTGCGGCAAGGCGCCGCCCGCGCCGAGGCGCTCTTCGCAAGCGAGCGCCCGGACAAGCTCGGTGAGATCGGCACGACGAAGACGCTGACCGTGTTGCCGCTCATCGACTGGCACAGCAGCGACCCGGCGCTTCGCACGGAGATGGGCGTCTCGTACCTCATCGAGACCGACGAGCATCGCGTTCTCTTCGACGTCGGTCACAACGCCGCGAAGGAATCCCCCTCGCCCTTGCAAGAGAACATGCAGGCGCTCGGCCTCGATGAGGGCGACTTCGACACCATCTTCATCTCCCACAATCACTTCGACCACGTCGGCGGCACGCAGGCCAACGAGCAGAACACCTTCATGCTCGGCCTCGACCATCAAGCCTTGCCAGGGAAGCGCGCGTTTGTTCCGCTTCCATTGACCTACCCGGGTATCGAGCCCGTCGTGTCGACGAAGCCCACGCTCGTCGGCACGGGCCTGGCATCCACCGGCACCATCCCGCGACAGCTCGTCTTCGGCTGGATCGACGAGCAGGCGCTGGCCGTGAACGTCGAAGGCCGAGGCGTCGTGCTCATCGTGGGATGTGGGCACCAGACGATGACGAAGCTGCTCGAGCGCTACGACGCGCTCTTTGATGAGCCGCTCTACGGCGTCATCGGCGGGCTTCACTATCCAGTCCCGGACGGCAGGCTCAACAAGCTCGGCATGAACCTGCAGCGGCGTCTCGCATCAGGAGAAGGACTCTTCGACCCCCTCGACATGGATGGAGTCCGCACCGAGCTCGACTTGCTCCGCGCGCGTGACCTCAGCCTGGTGGGGGTGGGCGGCCACGACAGCAGCGACGAGGTGATTGCCCTTTTCCGCGAGGCATTCGGCGAGGCCTATCGTGAGGTGCGAGTCGGAGAGCGAATCACGCTAGCGGCCCCGGCCCCGCCGAATGACGGCTCGGTGCTGCCGTTTGCGCCGCCCCCCTCCGAGAGCGTCGCCAAACCCAAGATTGAAGACTCCACGATGAAGTGGCCCGCCACGCCACCACGCTTGCCTGCGGACGCGCCCAATATCCTCGTCATCATGGTCGACGACATCGGGTTCGGGGTCACCGATACGTTTGGCGGAGAGGCACATACGCCCGCCCTCACGGAGCTCGCCGAGCAGGGCATCCGCTACAACGCCTTCCACACGACCTCGATCTGTTCCCCGACTCGCGCCGCGCTCTTGACCGGCCGCAACCACACGCGGGTCGGCTCCGGCACCATCGCCGAGCGCGCCGTGGCATTCGACGGATACACCGGCGTCATCCCGAAGACCGCGGCGACCTTTCCGGAGGTGCTCAAGGAGTATGGGTACAAGACCTCCGCCTTCGGCAAGTGGCACAATACCCCTGCGAACGAGACCACCGCGATGGGTCCGAAGGATCGCTGGCCCACGGGCTACGGCTTCGAGTACTTTTATGGCTTCTTGGCCGGTGAAACCTCGCAGTACGAGCCGCGCCTCTACGAAAACGAGCGGGCCATCGAACCCCCGACGGACGACCCCAGCTATCATCTCACTCAGGACATGAAGGAGCGCGCGCTGGCGTGGATCGACCAGCACCAGGCGTTCTCGCCCGACAAGCCCTTTCTCATGTACTGGGCGCCCGGCGCCGTACACGGGCCACACCAGGTGTTCAAAGAGTGGGCCGACAAGTACGAGGGCAAGTTCGACGACGGATGGGACGCTTATCGAGAGCGAGTCTACCGTCGCCAGCTCGAGATGGGCGTCATCCCCCCGGGCACCAAGCTCACTGAACGTGATGCGACCTTGGCGTCCTGGGACGAGATCCCGAAGAGTGAGAGGGCATTTCAGACGCGGCTCATGGAGGTGTTCGCCGGCTTCGTAGAGCACACCGACGCGCAGATTGGCGAGCTCTTGAAGGGCCTCGACGCACGCGGGCTGCGCGACAACACACTCGTCATCTACGTGGTGGGTGACAATGGCTCGAGCGCGGAAGGTCAGGCGGGGAGCGTCAGCGAGCTGCTCGCGCAGAACCAGATACCCAACACCGTCGCGCAGCAGCTTTCTGCTCTCGACGCGCTCGGTGGTCTCAGTGCGCTCGGCACGGAGAAAGTCGACAGCATGTACCACGCGGGCTGGGCCTGGGCTGGCGACACGCCGTTCCGGAGCACCAAGCTCGTCGCCGCGCACTTCGGTGGCACGCGAAACCCTATGGTGATTTCCTGGCCGAAGTCGATCGAGCCGGACGAAACGATGCGGTCGCAGTTCCATCACGTGGTCGACATCGCGCCGACGATTTACGAGGTCTTGGGAATCCCTCATCCGGAGGTCGTCCACGGCTACGAACAGATGCGGATGGATGGCATCAGTTTGGCGTATACGTTTGCGGACGCCGATGCGCTCGGACGCAAGCAGACCCAGTTCTTCGACAACAACGGGAGCCGTGGCGTCTATCATGAGGGCTGGTTTGCCAGCACGTTTGGGCCTTTCGTCCCCTGGAACGCGGCCGATTCGAGCGGGCTGGCGAACTGGGATCCCGACGCGGACGTCTGGCAGCTCTACGACCTCAGGACGGACTTCTCCCAGGCAAGCGACCTTTCGAAGGAGCAGCCGGAGAAGCTGGCTGAAATGAAAGCGCTCTTCCTCGAGGTTGCCGAGGACAACAAAGACTTCCCCATCGGGGCGGGCAATTGGCTCCGGCTGCATCCCGAGGACGTCATCAAGCCGCCGTACACGGAGTGGACGTTCCGTCAGAACACGCGCCGGATGCCCGAGTTCACCGCCCCGGGCCTCGGTAAGCAGAGCAGCAAGGCGACGATTGCGCTCGAGGTCGGCAGCCGAGCAAGTGGCGTCATCTACGCGCTTGGCGGCGCCGGTGGTGGACTCACGCTCTACATGGACCGCGGTCACCTCGTCTACGAGTACAACATGATGATTATCGAACGGTACCAAGCGAAGAGCGCGAAGCCCCTCGCACCGGGGGCGCACAGCATCGAAGTCATCACGGACATCGCCGGACCGGGAAAGCCGGGTACCGTTCAACTCATCGTCGACGGCGCGCCGGTAGCCAGCGCGAACTTGCGCCGCACCGTTCCGCTCGCGTTTACAGCCAGCGAGACCTTCGACGTTGGCGCCGATCTGGGTTCGCCCGTATCACCGCACTACGCGGAGCGACGCCCGTTCGCGCTCGACGGCAAGATTCACGAAGTCCGAGTCACACTCGACTAGCTGGCTGACGGCACTCGGCTCTTGCCCTGAGCGCGCTGCCGGACTGCAATGAACGTGAGGTCGTCCGGCTTCGATGGGGCGCCTGCTTCGGGCGTCTCCATCCGGGCTCTGCCAAGTGTCGCCAGTGCATCGACGGCACGCTTGAGCGGCCCCTTGCGGACGAGCTCCACGATCTCTTCGAGGTGCAGATTGTCACTGAGTCCGTCGCTCGCGACGACGATGGTGTCGCGAGGCGCCAAGGTCACGGTCGCACCGAGCTCGATCCGCATGTCCTGGCCTCCGAGGAGATTCGAAACGATGTGCAGGTCCTCGTGATGGAGTGCCTCGCCCCGGTCGAGCAGGCCGGCCTCGACCGCGTAGCCCACCGGCGAGTGCGGAATGTTCAGCCATTTGATTCGGCCACGCTGCCCGGTCACGAGCACCATCGAATCCCCCGCGTGGTAGGCGCGCATGCTCGCGCCTTGGACCTCGACCGCCGCCAAAGTCGCGGCGGCGCCGGTTCCGAGCCCGGCAATCGCGCGGTCGGCGGCTTCGAAGCCGTTGATGATGGCGCTGCGCAGGCCAGAAGGGTCGTCCCCAAGCTCCGCCACCGAGTCACACATGGCCCTGACCGCGAGAGCCGCCGCCTCGGCGCCGCGCGGATGACCGCCTGCACCGTCGGACACCACCGCGACAGCGGCCGTGTCTCCCACATAGACCAATGCGGCCGCGTCCTCGTTCGGGCCGTCTCGGCCAGGCTTGCGAATGCTGAGCACGCCGGCCTCGAGCCCAGGCAGCGCGAAATGCTCGCCCTGGCGCATATCCACATCCGTAAAGATGTGGTTCTGGCTCACGAGGAGGTTCTCCTTGGGCGCGTCGAGCTTCGAAGCGCGGTCGGAGCGACCTTCTCGAACGCGCGTTGCATCTGCACACCGTCGCGGAACCGCTTTCGCTCCCGCACTTCGAGCGAGCGCCGAAGGAACGTCATGAAATCTCGGCTCACGCTTCGGCGGAGGCGTTCCGTTCCGGCCAGGGGCCAGTCGAAGGGCCATTCGGGAAGCTCGCCGGCAAACATCCGGTAGATGAGCAGCCCCATCGAGAACACGTCGGATCGAAACGAGGGCTTCCCCATCGCCTGCTCGGGAGCGATGTAGCCAACCGTCCCCTGACCCGAGCCAAGGATGGTTCGCGTCCGAAGCGAGACTTTGGCGATGCCGAAATCTGCGAGCTGAACCTGCTGGCCAGGGAAGAGAATCACGTTGTCCGGCTTGATGTCGCAATGGATGACCCGCTCTTCATGCGCGTAAGCGAGCGCATCGAGCAGTTGCTCCGTGTACGACAAGGCAGTCTTCGGACCGAGTCGGTAGCGCAAGCGGTCGGTGAGTGTCTGTTCTCCGAGCGGTGTCGCGATGACGAAATAGTCGTCAATCATCATCGCATTGCGCAGCGACAGGATGTTCTCGTGGTGCAGACGCGCTGTGAGCCGGACTTCCTTGTGAATCAGCTCCAAGGAACCGTTCTCGAGCAGCTCTCGATTCGGGACCTTGAGTGCCACCCGAATCCCCTCAATTGTATCGTAGGCCTCGTACACGGTCGCGAACGCGCCGGCACCGATACGCCGCCGGATCCGGTACTTCCCGAGCCTCTGCCTCGCCTTGAGCAGTGGGGTTGGCGGGATCGTGCTCAGACGCTTGGAGGGCTTCGGACTCATCTCTCTCGCTTCAATTCGAGCCGCTTGAACGACGCGCGCGAATCCCATGCAGGCCACGGACGTCGAGCG
>Ga0316198_10001059_pt1 | contig 15725 bp, 14 predicted proteins | sample OudBieAanoxic_MG_FD_204935 | JGI IMG/M metagenome (GOLD analysis project Ga0316198, IMG submission 204935) | Coastal sediment microbial communities from Oude Bieten Haven, Netherlands - site A anoxic | ecosystem: Environmental > Aquatic > Marine > Coastal > Sediment | place: Netherlands...
CCGAGGTGCGCGTGCGCACGGGTTTCACCCTGGGCGGGAGGCTGGTGTTCGAGGACATCCGCAGCGACTACCTGCTGGGCGCCTACGCGGACATCGCCGAGCGCGTGGTGGCCAAGAGCCAGTACACCGCCGCCGGACCCTACAAGGTGCCCAACGTGCGCATCACGGCCCGCTCCATCCTGTCCAACACGACGCCGGCCTGCGCCTTCCGGGGCTTCGGCACGCCGCAGGTCAACTGGGCCGTCGAGTCGAACATCGACGCGGGCGCGCGGGCGCTCGGGCTCGACCGGGCCGAGATCCGCTTGCGCAACCTGGCTACGCGCGGCGAGGAGGTCGTGCCCGGCGACACGCCCGCCGACGGACTCTGGCACGAGACCGTGTACAAGGCCATGGACCTCATCGGCTGGGACAAGCCGCTGCCCGAGGGCCACGGGCGCGGCCTGGCCGTGGGCATCAAGTCGAGCGCCACCACCGGCCTCTCCTACTCCACGGTCCGGCTGCTGGCCGACGGCAGCGTGCTGGTCTACGCCGGCACGAGCGACATGGGCCAGGGCGCGCGCACGATCTTCGCCCAGATCGCGGCCAACGAGATGGGCACGCCCGTCGAGGACGTGAGCGTGATCATGGGCGACACCGCCGTCGTGCCCTACGACCAGCAGACCTCGGCCAGCCGCTCCACCGTGTTCATGGGCAATGCCATCATGCGCGCCTGCCGCGACATCCAGGACCAGGTGCGGGTCATGGCCGCGAGCGCCGAGGGCGTGCCCCAGGACCAGGTCGCGGTCGAGGAGGGCACGGTCAGCCTGCCCAACCGCGACCTGCCCATCATCGACGTGGTCAAGGCCGGGCTGGGCAAGCTCGGCGGCGAGCTCATCGGCAACGGCATGTACCGCAAGGAAGTGGAGCCGGACCACCCCCTCGGCGGCAGCCCCGCCTTCTACGAGTTCAACTGCACCGCCATCGAGGCCTCGGTCGACGAGGACACCGGCCACATCACCATCCACCGGCACGTCATCGTGGGCGACACCGGCCGGTCGCTGAATCCCCAGCAGGTGGCCGGCCAGGACGAGGGCGCGGCCATCCAGGGCCTGGGTCACACGCTCATGGAACACATGATCCTCGACGAGCACGGGTCGATCCGCAACCTCGGCGCCATCGACTACCGCATCCCCACTTCGATGGATCTGCCGCGGCACATCGAGAGCGCGGCCATCGAGAACGAGGACGGCCCCGGACCCTACGGTGCCAAGGGCGTGAGCGAGGGCGGGCTGCTCTCCGTCCAGTCGGCCGTGGGTTCGGCCGTGACCGATGCCACCGGCGTCGCCTTCACCTCGCTGCCCCTCACACCAGAGCACGTGTGGCGAACCATCCGGGACGCCCGCGCCACCGCTGAGCAGTAGCCACCCACGAGGGACGAGGAGGAACGCCATGACCAGGCCCGAGGAGATGCCCCAGCCCGGAGAGGTCGGACCGATCAAGGACATGCCGGCCGAGCAGGTGGTCAAAGCCGCCGCCATGATCAAGGAGGGCCGCATGATCCCGCTGGCCGCGGCCCGCTTCACCGGCATGCCGCTGTTCCCCGGCCACCCGCCGTTCCAGGTGCTCAACGCGGTCAGCCCGCGCGGCATCGTGGCCGATGGCCGCCAGCCGTGGGGCCCCGTCAACGACGCCAACCTGGGCTACATGGCCGAGTACCTCATGTGCACCTCCCATTCGGGCGCGCACATCGACGGCCTGGCGCACATGACCATCGGCGAGGACATGCACTGGTACGGCGGCGGCCAGGCCGACAAGCACCTCGGCGACCACGGGCCCATCTTCGGCGACGCGGCCAAGATGCCGCCCTTCTTCACCCGCGGCGTGTTCCTCGACGTGCCCACCTATCGCGGCGTGCCCCACCTCAAGCACGGCGAGGTCGTCGATGCGGCGGAGCTGGAGGACATCGCCAAGGCCCAGGGCGTAGAGGTGCGCCAGTGGGACGTGGTCGTCATCCGCACCGGCTACATGAGCCTGTGGCCCGACTACGAGGCGATGATGGCCAACAAGACCGCCGGGCCCGACATCAGCGCGGCCGACTGGCTGCTCAAGAAGGGCGTGGTGGCCACCGGCACCGACACCGAGACGTACGAGGTCCAGCCCGCGCCCGACCCGGGGCCGGAGGGCAATCCCCAGCCGGTCCACAAGCACCTGCTCATCGACAACGGCATCTACCTCATGGAGAGCCTCGACCTCGAGGAGCTGGCCAGCGAGCGGCTCTACGAGTTCGCCTTCGTCGCCTTGCCGCTCAAGATCAGGGGCGCGACCGCCTCCATGGTCGACCCCGTCGCGGCCATCTAGCGCCGCCCCACGAGCCAGCCCCCGGAAAGGAGCCATCCCCAGTGACCGACACCATGCAGGCCCTCGTCGTGCTCGAGCCGGAGAGGTTCGAGATCCAGGCGGTGCCCATCCCCGAGCCCGGGCCGATGGAGGTCCTCTGCCGGGTCAAGGCCGTGTCGATCTGCGGCACCGACTCGCACCTCATCGCCGGGGACTATCCCGGCTTCTGGCCGCCCGACTTCCCCATCATCCCCGGCCACGAGTGGTCGGGCGAGATCGTCAAGCTCGGTCCCGGCGCCGAGAAGGCCGGCTGGCAGGTCGGCGACCGCGTGGCCGGCACGAGCCACGATGCCTGCGGCGTCTGCCAGCAGTGTGTCGAGGGCCGCTACAACCTGTGCGAGAACTACGGCGTGATGGACCTCCACCGCCAGTACGGTCACAACTACCAGGGCGCCGATGCGGAGTACGTGGTCCACGGCGTGAAGTGCATCTTCCCCCTGCCCGAGGCGGTCAGCTGGGAGGAGGGCGCGGTCATCGATCCGGCCAGCCTGGCCTTGCACTGCGCCCGTCGCGGGCACATCAAGCCCGGCGACACGGTCGTGGTCATGGGCGCCGGCCCGGTGGGCCTGCTGGGGGCCGACGCGTCAGTGGCGCTCGGTGCCGGCCAGGTCATCGTGGTCGGGCGTGGGCTCCGCCTGCAGAAGGCGCTCGAGATGGGCTTCATCGGGATCGATAGCACGGCTACCGATCCAGTCGAGGCCGTGCGCGAGCTGACCGCCGGACGGGGAGCCGACGTCGTCCTCGAGGCTGCCGGCACGCCGACCACGCTGCGCTGGGCGCTGTCGCTGCTGCGCAAGGGCGGCCGCATCGCGGCGGTGGGCATCCCCACCGAGGGAGTCCACATCGAGATGCGTGATCTCGTGCTCTACGAACTCGAGATCGCCGGCTCGCGCGCCAGCGCCGGCGAGATGCGGCGGGTCATGCCCCTCATCGCCGACGGCCGCATCCGGCTGCGCGAGATCATGACCCACGAGTTCGCGCTGGCCGATTTCGGACAGGCGCTGGCCACCTTCCGGGACCGCTCGACCGGCGCCATCAAGATCACCATCAAGCCGTAGCGGGGGAGTGGCATCGTCATGACCTGGTCGTTCGCATTCGATCGTGCACCCGACCTGGCGCCTGATGAGTCGAGGGCCTTGCTCGGGGGCAAGGGCGCGAACCTGGCGGTCATGGCCACGGAGCTGGAGTTGCCGGTACCACCGGGTTTCGTCATCAGCACCGAAGCCTGCAAGGCCTTCATGCGCGATGGCTGGCCCGACGGCCTGGACGAGGAGCTGCGCGTGCAGATGCGGCGGGTCGAGGAGCACGTGGGCCGGACCTTCGGCGGCGCCTCCGACCCGCTGCTGGTCAGCGTGCGCTCGGGCGCGCCGGTATCGATGCCGGGCATGCTCGACACCATCCTCAACCTCGGCCTCAACGAGGAGACCACCGCCGGCCTGGCCGGCACCTCTGGCGACGTCGCCTTCGCCGAGGCCTGCCGCGTGCGGCTGGAGTCGATGTACCGCGAGATCGTGGGCGTGGAACAGGTGCCACAGGACCCCTGGGCGCAGCTGCGCGAGGCGGTGGAGGCGGTCTTCCGCAGCTGGGACAGTGAGCGGGCGCGGAGCTATCGGGCCACGGAGTCGATCCCGGCCGACCTGGGCACGGCCGTGGTCGTGCAGGCCATGGTCTTCGGCAACCGCGGTGAGGACTCGGGCACAGGCGTGCTCTTCACACGCAACCCCGCCACCGGCGAGAACGAACTCTACGGCGACGTGCTCTTCGGGGCACAGGGCGAGGATGTCGTGGCCGGCACCCACGCCACCCAGCCTATCTCCTACCTCGACACGCGGCTGCCCGAGGTCGGTGCCCAGCTGCGCTCGTATGCCGACCGTCTCGAGCGCCACTACGGCGACATCTGCGACATCGAGTTCACCATCGAGGAAGGCCGCCTGTGGATGCTCCAGAACCGCATCGGCAAGCGCACCGCTCAAGCCGCCTGCCGGGCGGCCGTGGAGATGGCCGAGGACGAGACCTTCCCGCTCTCGCGACCTGACGCCGTGGAACGGGCGCGCCACCTGCTCGCCGACCCGCCGACCATGCCTGCCGAGAAGGCCGACGACGTGGAGGTCGTGGCCGCCGGCCTGGCCGCCTCCCCGGGGCTGGCCACGGGCGCCATCGCGACCACCCCGGAGAAGGCCGTGGAGATGGCCGATGCCGGCACGGACGTGCTGCTGGTGCGCTCGCAGACCTCACCCGACGATGTCCATGGCATGGCCCGGTCGGTGGGCATCCTCACCTCCACCGGGGGACTGGCCTCCCACGCCGCGGTCGTGGCCCGCGGCTGGGATATCCCGGCCGTGGTGGGCGCGACCGGCGTGGTGGTCGGCGAAGGCGCGGTCGTCATCGCCGACGTCATGTACCACGAGGGGGACGTGCTCAGCATCGACGGCGGCAGCGGCGAGGTCTACGGCGGGGCCGTGCAGTCGATGACCACGGTGGTGCCCGAGGCGGCCACGCTGCTGGCCTGGGCCAGGGAGCTGGGCATCGAGATCGAGAGCGTCAAGGAGGACCGTGACATGAGCGCAGCGGAGACCCCGGACGGCGGCAGCACCGTCTCGACCGATGACGTCGTGCGGGCGCTGGCCATCAAGGGCTACGTCATGGGCGACATGCTGGGCCTGGCGCTGGGCGTGTCGGCCGAGGAGGCTGCCGCGCTGGTGGAGCGCCTGGCCGCAGACGGCATCGCCAAGGACGCTGGGGGCATGTTCAGCCTCACCGACGACGGCAAGGCCCTGGGCGAGGAGATGATCGCCGTCGATCGTGAGGCCTGGGGCGTGGAGTCGGCCAGCGGCGCGCTCGACGCCTTCGTCGAACTCGACGGCGAGATGAAGGAGATCGTCACCGCCTGGCAGATGAAGGAGGTCGGGGGCGAGCAGGTACTCAACGACCACGGCGATCCCGACTACGACACGGCGGTACTGCAGCGGCTGGACGATCTGCACGTCAGGACCAGGGCCTGGCTGACGCCCCTGTACGAGGGGCTGCCACGGTTGGCCAGCTATGGGCGTCGCCTCGATGGGGCTGCTGCGGCCGCTGCGGGCGGCGACGGGATGTACATCGCCTCACCGCGGGTAGACAGCTACCACGGCGTGTGGTTCGAGCTGCACGAGGATCTCATTCGCCTCGCCGGCAAGACCCGCGAGGAAGAGGTCGCAGCGGGCCGCGCCTGAGTGCGCGTACGCGATAGGCTGGGGGCGCCATGATGACCCAAGAGGAACTGACCGTCCCGTCCCTGGGACCCGCCCGCTACGAATCGCCGCTCAAGGCCAAGGGCCGCCCCTTCCCCGACCCGAACGTCCGCATCCGGATGCAGGCTCGCGTCGGCAGCGACGAGCTCGAAGGGCAGGACCTGACCTTCGAGAAAGCGGGTCCACGCGAGCGCATCTACTTCGACCCGGCCACGACCACCGCGGCCTACGTGACCTGCGGCGGCTTGGCGCCGGGACTCAACAACACCATCCGCTCGGGCTTCTACGAGCTCTATCACAACTATGGGGTGCGCCGGGTGCTGGGTATCCGCAACGGCTACCGCGGCCTCGTGCTCTCGGAGGGCCTCGATCCCATCGAGCTGACGCCCGACTTCGTCGACGACATCAACGACATGGGCGGGACCGTGTTGGGCACGTCGCGGGGCGGCCGCGACGCCGCGGACATCGTCGACTTCCTCGAGGAGTACGAGATCGACATCCTCTTCTGCATCGGTGGCGATGGCACGCAGCGTGGCGCGCACGCCATCGAGCAGGAAGTCCGCGCCCGTGGCGGCAAGCGCTCGATCGTGGGCATCCCCAAGACCATCGACAACGACGTGGCCTTCGTCTACACCAGCTTCGGCTACGTGACCGCCCTCGAGGAGGCGGCACAGGTCCTGCGCGCCGCCCACGTGGAAGCAAGGTGTCATCCCGGTGGCGTCGGGCTGGTCAAGCTGATGGGCCGCGATGCCGGCTTCATCGCGGCCGGGGCCGCCGTCGCCAGTCAGGAAGCCAACTTCGTGCTCGTGCCCGAGGTGCGCTTCGCGCTGGAGGGGCCCGGCGGCTTGCTCGAGGCGTTGGAGCAGCGCGTCGTGGCCCGTGACCATGCCGTCGTGGTCGTGGCCGAGGGTGCCGGCCAGCACCTCTTCGCCAGCGCGGATGCGAGCACCGATGCCTCCGGCAACAAGCGCTACCGCGATATCGGCATCTTCCTGCGCGACCGCATCCGGCAGCACTTCGCCGAGCGCGGGATCGAGATGACGCTCAAGTACTTCGACCCCAGCTACTCCATCCGCAGCGTGCCGCCGAACGCGTACGACCGCTTCCTGACCGATCGCATGACTCGGAATGCCGTCCACGCTGCGATGTCGGGCAAGACCGACGTGATGGTGGGCTCGTGGAATCAGTCGACGATCTGGGTGCCCATCTCAGTCGCAGTCTCGCAGCGCGTCACGATGTCGCCCCTGAGCGACGGCTGGCGCGCGGTGCTGTCCACCACCGGCCAGCCCAACTGGCCCGGGGCGGAGGAGGCCTAGACCGCAGAGATGCGCTCGGGGTCGACGTTGAATTCGTCGGCATGCTCGCGGACCCAGCGCACCGCTGCCTGCGCGTCGTCGAGCTGTGCCGGCCAGGGGTTCTTGTCCGCATACGACTCGAAGAGGCGGTAGCCCGCGAGGAAGCTGACGTAGCCGTGGCTCGCGAGCCACTCGGCCCACCCCAGGTCCTGCGTCGGCTGCCCCATGACGAGCCCGCCGCCGTGGAAGAAGACCGGTGCCGGCCTGGGCTCCTCGCGCGGCTCGAGGGTGACGGCATGGATGACCTGCTTGGCGTCGTCGCCGTAGCTCAGGCTCGTTTCGAGCGCGGTCTCGTACGGACCATCCTGGGCCACGGCCGACCCGCCCATGGTCGCCACCAGAAGCGCGCCTAGCCCACAGCTGACGAGGCCTCGGATCGTTCGCATCTTCCCCTCCTTCCGGCGGATGGGCGTCGGTCCTGCCCACCCCCTGCTGGTATGAGCATCGGAGACCCCCGAACCGGTGCATCACCGGGAGGAAACGCCGCGCAAGCGGTCGGGCTCGCGAGGGACAAGCAGAGGCCCCGTCGGCTTGTCCGACGGACGAAAGACGCCCCGCCGGTGTGATCCGGCGGGGCGCTGCGCTGGGGCCGATGTGAACGTGGGCCGGTGTGTCAGTCCTTTTCGGCGGTCATCCGGTCCCAGAGGGCACCGGCATTGTGACCCATGATGTAGTCCATCATGTACTCCTGACCGATGTCGACCGGGAAGCGCTCCTTGAGGTTGACCCGCTCCTGCGTCTCCTCGCGCGAGAGGCCCTCGGCCACGGCCGCGGCCACACGCGACTTCCACTCCAGCAGGATGGCCCGCTGGTCGTCCAGGGACGAGCGGTCGGTGAGGGGACCATGCCCCGGCACGAGGTGGTCGAAGTCGAGCGCGCGGATCGTCTCCAGCGCTGTCAGCCAGCCGTCGACGTCGGAGGTCATCAGCCACGTCTGGCACTGGTTGAAGATCGTGTCGCCGGTGAACACGACGCCCTCGGCCGGCACGTGCACCGCGATCTGGCCGGGCGTGTGGCCGGCTACGTGGATGAGGTCGAAGACGGTGTCGCCGACGGTCAGGCGCAGGTCGCCGGTGAAGACGATCGCGCCGTCGTTGGGATCCTGGTAGTACTCGTCGCGGTCGGGGAAGATCGCCTCGCCCTCAGGGTCATCGGTGGGGATGGCTTCCTTGGCGTAGGCGAAGGGATCGAGGATGGGGGCCACGACCATGTAGTTGTCGGCCACGCCCTTGTGGTGCACGACGGGAACGGGCTTGAAGTAGTAGTTGCCGAAGATGTGGTCGACGTGGTGCTCGGTGTTGATGACGTAGCGGATAGGGCCGTGCGACTCGGCTTCCTCACGCATGGCTACCGCCCTGGTCGGTAGCTGCGGGGTATCGACGACCACCACACCGTCGCTGGTCACGACGTAGCTGGGGTTGCAGCCACGGATCTTCGTGTTGGCGAAGACGTTGGCGGTGACCTGCTCCATGGGCGGGTTCACGAAGGGCGCTCCTCTCCGAGTGCTACTGAGTGGCGGTCAGGCCGCCGTCGATGCCGAGGATCTGGCCGGTGATGAAGGACGACGCGTCCGAGACGAGGAAGATGGCTGCGCCCACGAGGTCGTTCGTGCCGCCCACGCGGCCCAGCGGGATGCGCGCCACGACGCCGGCCTTGAAGTCTGGGTCCTCGAGCAGCATGGCCACCTGGGGTGTGTCCACGAAGGTCGGGCTGATGGCATTGACGTTGATGCCGTACTTGGCCCACTCGGTCGCCCACTGGCGGGTGAGCGAGCTGATGGCGCCCTTGGCCGCCACGTACGCGCTGTAGCCGGCGTTGATGCCGAGTGCCGCGCGCACCGAGCTGATGTTGAGCACCCTGCCGCCGTTGCCGGACTCGACCATCTTCCTGACGGCGGCCTGGGTGGGTACGAGCGTGCAGCGCACGTTGATGTCGTAGATCCAGTCCCACGCGTCATCTGGGTACTCCTGGGCCTCGAAGAGGACCTTGCCCGCACCCCCGCCGATGGCGTTGACCATGATGTCGAGCCGCCCGAGGTGGTTGACGACCTCGTCGACCACGGCATCAGCTTCATCGCGCTGGGTCATGTCGCCCGCGACCGCGAGGCACTCGCCGCCGACCGCTTCGACCTTCGCCCTGGTGGCGTCCACGAGCTCCTGGCTGATGTCGGTCACCGCGACCTTGGCGCCGGCCTCGGACAGCGCGACTGCCATCGCACCACCGATGGCCCCACCGCCACCACCCACCAGCGCGACCTGGCCATCGAGCTTGAACCTGTCCAGCTGACCCATGCCGGTTCCTCCACGTCGTGTCCGCGCTGCCCAGCGGGCGAGGGGGGCGCCATGCCCGTTCAATCATCGATTATTGATTGTAGGCCCAAATCGTGCGTGGAACAGGGCGAATCCAAGCCTCTGTACCACTTCCGTACCACTTCAGCCGGTCATCACCTCGTCCATGTTGGCGGCGGCGCGACGTCGTGTCTTCGGCGCGAGATGCGAGTAGACGTTCATCGTCGTCGCGATGCTGCTGTGGCCCAGGAGCTTGCTGATTGCACCGATGTCCTCTCCGGCTTCGTGCTGCAACGAGGTGTAGGTGTGCCGCAGGCTGTGGAACGGTCGGTGGGGAAGGCCGGCGGCGTCGAGGATGGCCCGGAGGTGCGTGCGCACGGTGGACTCGAGTTGTCGTGCCATCCTCTTGCATCGTCCGCTGAATCATCATCGTGTCACCGTCGATGTCGCTCCAGGCCAGCGCCCGCAACTCACCGAACCTGGCGCCGGTGCCGAGAGCCGTCAGCAGCAGCGCCTCGATGGCCGAGCCACGGGTCGCCTCGGTCAGCCGTCGGACTTCGTCCCCGGTGAAGCACTCCGGAACCTTCTTTGACGCCGCCGGCGGGTCGGCGAGGGCGGCGGCGTAACGCTGCACGCGTCCGTGCTTCTCCGCCCGCGTAAGCGCGCTGCGCAGCACCGTGCGCGCGTACCGCTTGGCCGACGGGTTGCCATCCATCGTGGCGAGCATCTGCTGGACGTGTTCGGGTGTCAGCTTGGCCAGCGGCATACGCCCTAGGTGCGGCACAAGGTGGCGACGGACCATCGAGCGGTAGGCCCGATACGTCGCTGGCCGTCGATTCGGCCTGATGAAGTCCTCGACCCACGCGGTCAGGTAGTCGCCGGTCGTGAGCCGGTGGTCTAGGACCGGGATGCCGTGCTGGGCAGCTTGTAGCGCCTCTCTCAGGGCGTCGGTGGCTTCCCGTTTGGTCCTGCGGTAGAGCGATCGTTTGCGGCCGTTTGCAGCCACGTAGCGCGCTTCCCATGAGCCGTTGGGACCGTGGTTCCCCCTCTTTGTGTCCCCGGTGACTCTGATGACTCCGAGAGTCACTTGAGTCAGGGGCTGGACGGGGCCTGACTGAGGCCGCCGCAGGCATCTTCACGAGCTAGTCCCGGCTGCGCTCGGTTGCTACGTGCAGCTGCTCAAGGACGCGGACGCCTTGTGGCCCTCACGGGCGACCCTCCCGCGCCGGATAGCAGAGGAGCCGCTGGCCAAGCTCGTGAAGACCGGATTGGTCATCGGTGGGTGAACGGATGGACGCCACCTTCAAGGAGGACGGGCGGTGACCTGCCGTGGTCCCGAGCCGAGGCGACCAATCACCCACGCCAAGGCGCAAATGGTGAGTGCCGCAGGCAGCCGAGGCGACGCGATTGGGTTACTCGGCGGGTTCCAGCAACTCAGGTGTGATGGGAGTGCCCGCGGGGATGTCCACCACGGCCTTGCGCCCCTTGACCTCCAAGGGGTCGGTGAAGACATCCGGGCCGACCTCCGCTCCGGGCTTGTGCTGCAGCGCTGGCAGCACGATATAGCCGGCCATGGCATCCCGCCCGGCGACCACGACCTCGACGGGGTCGGTGATGACCGACACCGGCAGCAGCTCGCCCTCGTAGATGACGCCGCGGAAGGTGCCGCCGCCGACGATCGCCGGGGTGGTGTACTGGAAGACGTACGTCAGCCCCTCATAGCCACCGGTACCGGGGCAGAGACCGGTGCTGAGGATGGCATCGTCCTCCACCGGGAAGGTGCCCGTCCAGGTGCAATCCCAGCGGCCGTCCGGGCCGTCGAGGACGCGGCTCCCGCGGAGCATGCAGAACGCCGGTTCCGCCTCCACTCCGTAGCAGTCCAGGTTGTAGGTGCTGAACCAGGACCCACTGACGCGAGGGTCACTCATCGTCACCTCACACCAGTGGGCCTCGCCACGCTGGTAGCCGCCCCAGGCGGTCTCGTTCCAGATATTCGGTGTGGGCTCGTGGCACCCCTCGGTGCCGGTGACGATGGTCACCCCGGCTGGTGCCTCCTCCACGGCCTCCTGCGCCAGTGCGGGTATGCCTGCGAGCGCCAAGCACATCAACGCGGCCGCTCCCGCAATCGACAGTCGCAACGTACGCATCACATCCCCCTCTTCATGTGCGGGCCGGGTTCACCAGTGGTTTGGCGCGGTCCAGGCGGCCATGGTGGTGGTCCGCGCGTCATCGCCCCCCCCCGCTGTACGTATGACACTCCTCGGTGGGGCCAAGGTCAAGGGCCGATGTGTCGCAGAAAGGTGCGTGGCTATGGCGCCCCCCGGACGCTTCCATGGGCGCTCGGCCAACGTTCGTGATCGAGGGTGTCAGCGAACTGGTGATGGAGTTGCTGGCGGCGTAGCAGCGCGCCGCGATCATCGCAGGCAGCCGAGGCGGCGCGATGGGGCTAGCCGGCGGATGGCTCCAGTGCCTCGGGCATCGGGGGCATCTCGCTCTCGAAGATGACGCCTTCGAAGACCCAGTCGCCGAATACCGGTCCTTCGATGTCGTCAAAGGCACGCATCACGGCGAACAACCCCTCGTAGGCCCCGTGGCCGGTGATGGTGTTGACCCCGGAGCATCCGCTGTCCGCGTCACAGAAGAGGGTGAACTCGCCGGTCCAGTAGCCCTCTGGACCCTCCATCAGCGTCGTCCCGGTCACCAAAGCGGAACTCCCCGATGAAACGAGGTTCTGCACAGACTGCAACTCGGACGGCAGTCCCCGACTTCGAGTACAGCGATAAGTAGGGCGAGCGCGATCGTCAGTTGGCCCGAGCAGGTTCCTGCAGCCCATGCCGGCCTATCGACACGCGGTGATCGGCCTCTTGCACGTCTCGACCGAGATCAGCCGGCCGGCCTCGTAGCCGACGACGGCGTCCCTGCCCGATCCGCCGCAACGGGTGGGCGTGCACGAAGCTCGCGTCAGCTGCGCGAGGGCCGGTCCGCGCCCACAGGCGCGAGAGTGACGGTGAGGTCACTGTGCCGCCACCACCGACCACGTCCTGAACGTGGTGCCGAAGGGCTGTGCGGCGAGCGCCCGATCCGTTCGGACGTACTCCGGGCCCGACGGATCGGGCGCCGTCAGCGTAGCACCGTAGGCAGTCGTTGTGGCGCTGCCCTCGCCTTGGACTCGACCGTCTCAGGACCGCTGGCCTTCCCCAGGATGGTGACCGTCACGGACCGATGGTCGTCGCGCCGGAGCAGAGCTCTGGACGGCCCCGAGCGCGAGTCGGACGCGAGTCGCCGGACGCGCCCGAGCTGCGCGTCCGGCTGCAACTAGCGTCGCCACTCCCGGGACCAGGTGACAAGGCCTCCGGCGCGATCGCGGTGTGACCGGGCACCAGCCGACTTCACCAGACCGTGACGCACTACACCGCACCGCACACGGGCCCTTCCGCCCGGCCCCGGAGATCCGATGGACCCTGGCGACGCCGAGCGTAGTCCTGCCTCTTCCCCAAGGACTCGGTCGCAACCATCGACGAGTAGGCTCGGCACCTCGCCGGCGGACCGGCCCGCTTCCGCACACCCACGAGGCCTGCGGGCGCTTCCCTATGCGAGGGGAAGGTTCCCGGCTTGGTCGACACCATACGATTCAGGAGCATCGCGAGGGGCGCGGTGCGCGGAGCGGCGGGGATGGATACCGAACTCGTGATCCACGCTCGGAACGGGGACCAGCAGGCCTTCGCCACGCTGGCCGATTCGCTCTATGGCCGTCTCCATCAGATCGCCTTCCGTATCCTGCGTGATCGGCCAGCGGCGGAGGATGCGACCCAGCAGGCGCTGCTGCTGATCTGGCGCGACCTCCCCCAGCTGCGCAACCCGGGCCGCTTCGAGGCGTGGTCCTATCGACTGCTCGTCAACACCTGCAACGCCGAGTTCCGGCGTCGCCGCCGGACGCTGCCCAGCGTCGGCGCGCAGACAGCGGCAGAGCCCGTCGCGCCCGACCAGTTCGGCCGCCTCTTCGACCGAGACCAGGTGGAGCGCGGATTCGACGGCCTCTCGGTCGACCACCGCGCCGTGCTCGTCATGCGCTACTACCTCGACTGGTCGCTCGAGTCCATCGCCGACGCGCTCGGCGTGCCCATCGGCACCGTCAACTCGCGGCTGCACCGTGGATTGGCGAAGATGCGCGCGGCCCTGACCGACCAGCCGGATGCAGCCGCAAGGCCGCAAGGAGCGGTCCGATGACGACCGATCGCGAGGCCGCCGAGGTCATCCGCTCCTGGATGAAGGAAGGCGTCCAGCTCGACGACGCGGGCGTCCATCGCGTGCTCGCCCGACTACCAGAGACACCCCAGCGCAGGCACCGGTGGCTGTGGCCATTCGGATGGCGCCCCTTCGGACGCGGCGCGACGCGTAGCGCCGACGCGCGGACGGTGGTGCACCCAGGGAGGACCAGGACCATGTTCACACCCATCCGAGTCGCGGCCGTCACGGCCGTCCTCGCCCTGTCCGGCACGCTCCTGCTGGTGAGCGAGACCGTCGAGCCCCCGGTCGTCGGGCCGGTGCCCGGAGCGGAGACGTCGGACGTCTCGATGGAGCCGGCCCACTACACCGGCTCGGTGCGCGCCTGGGAAACGGCAGCGATCGAACGGCAGGTGCTGGCCGACCGGACGATCGAGCAGTGGCCGACTGCCTTCGAGAACAGCATGTCCGACCCTCGCGTCGATGGCCTGGGCCGGGCCATGGATTACCTCGAGACCATCGAGGGGCCCGATGGTGCCGCAGTCCTGTCGCACACCGGCGTGGGCCGCGTCACGACCGACGAGGGCTCATGGGCGATCGAGTGTCACGGCGCTGGTTCCGCGACTGGCGACGCCTACATCTTCTGCTGGTACGACGGTGAGGAGGCGTACGACGGGCTGACCGCGTTCCAGGTGTTGACTCGAACCGGCGACGGGATGTTCGACGCCGAGGGTTGGATCTTCCCCGGCGAGCGACCACCGCTGCTCGACTTCGAGACCTGATGCGACACCCGTCGCGCCCGTGGGCGGCGAGCCCCACGGGCGCTTCCTCGTGTCCGTGGACTAGGCGAGCATCCCTTGCTGGACCACGAAGTCGGCGACTCGCTGCACACCGTCGCCACCCTTGAGGTTGGTGAAGACGTAAGGCCGGTCCTGGCGCACGGAGATGGCGTCACGCTCCATGTTCATGAGTGACGCACCGACCGCCGGCGCCAGGTCGGTCTTGTTGATGACCAGCAGATCGCTCTTGGTGATGCCGGGGTTGCCCCGCCGCGCGGCCTTCTCGCCGGCAGCCACGTCGACCACGTAGATCACCAGGTCGGTCAGCTCGGGGTCGAACGTGCTGTCACCGAGGTCATCACCACCCTCGATGAAGACGGCGTCGAGCCGGTCGTGCCGCGCGATGAGTGCATCGACCGCGGCCAGGTTCAAGGAGGCGTCGTCGCCGATAGTGGTGTGGGGGCAGCTTCCGGCGTCCAGCCCCACGATGCGGTCCTCCGGCAGGGCGCCGAGCCGCGCGAGCAGGCGCGCATCCTCCTGGGCGTTGACATCGTTGGCGACGACGGCGACCTCGTAGCGATCGCGGAGCCGAACGCAGAGCTCGGCTACGAGCGTGGTCTTGCCCGAGCCCACCGGTCCGCCGATGCCGACGCGCAGGGTCGGCCGCGAGTCGCCCACGCTCAGGATGCGAGGTCGTGGTCGTGGGCGTGGTCCCTGGTGTCGCGCTCGGGCTCGAAGGGCACTTCCTCCGGCGCCACTTCCGCGCCGAGCTTGCGCATGAGCTCATCGATGGCACGGTCATGCCGATAGCGGATGAAGCCGGGACCGACCTGCGTACGCACGTGCCGGTTGCCCAGGTGATAGGCCACCCGGGCGAGGAGGACCGCGTCGGGAGTGGCGATGGTCGAGACGTCCTCCGGCGCGGCTACGATCTCGATGGTCGTCCCGTCAGTCGCGCGCAGCAGAGTGCCCGAGCGCAGGACGGTCCCGCGCGGCAGGAAGAGACCGATCTGCCGGCCGTTCTCGGTGGTGGCCTTCTGACGACTTCGGCGCCGCGCCTCCCACGCCAGGGCCAGGCGGTCGGTCGGTGCACCGCCGTCGGCGACCTCATGGGCTTCGAGCATCGTCGATCGTTCCTCCACCTGTGCCATCGCTTCGACCGTAGCGGAGGACCGCGTCCGAATGACGAGCCTGTGAGGTGACCTTTCCGTTGCCCTTCCGTTGCGACTTCGGGAACGCCGACGGACGCGCCTACCAGCCGGCGCCGGGGATGGCGTAGCCGCTGGGATACTCGGGGCCAGCTCGGCGGTCTTGGGCTCGGTCAGCGTCTTGAAGTCCGGCGAGTAGGGATCCCACATCTCGCCCCAGCACTCGTTGACGTTGGAGACCTCCAGGCCGAAGTCCGCCTTCAGCTGCCGGTGCGTCGAGAGATGGTCTTCCATCGACACGCCCATTCCGTAGCGGCCCTTGGGG
>Ga0316198_10001060_pt1 | contig 15721 bp, 14 predicted proteins | sample OudBieAanoxic_MG_FD_204935 | JGI IMG/M metagenome (GOLD analysis project Ga0316198, IMG submission 204935) | Coastal sediment microbial communities from Oude Bieten Haven, Netherlands - site A anoxic | ecosystem: Environmental > Aquatic > Marine > Coastal > Sediment | place: Netherlands...
GCCTCTGTTGCCCAGCATGTTTTTGCCCTACTGCTCGAACTGGTCCGCGGCGTCGGTCGGCACAATGAAAGGGTCAGACAGGGCGCCTGGACCAACTGCCCGGATTTTGCTTTCCAGGACACACCGCAGATTGAATTGGCAGACAAGGTGTTCGGTATTGTCGGATTTGGCGACATCGGCCAGGCCACGGCGAAGATTGCAGCGGCTTTCGGCATGCGAGTCCTGGTTCACACCCGTACTCCCGATTCGCAAGCCTTCCCGGATATAGATTATGTCGAACTCGATCAGTTGTTCACCGAGGCCGATGTCATCAGTTTGAGCTGTCCACTTACATCTGAAACCGAAAAGCTTATCAATGCCGAGCGTCTTGCCAGGATGAAGTCCTCGGCCTATCTGATCAATACCGGTCGCGGTCTGCTGGTCGATGAAACAGCACTGGCGGATGCGTTACGCGATGGCGAAATTGCCGGCGCCGGCCTCGATGTCCTGTCCCGGGAACCGCCGCCCTCGGACAACCCGTTGCTTGACGCGCCAAACTGCTTCATCACTCCACACCTGGCCTGGGCAACCAGAGCGGCAAGACAGAGACTGATTGATGAACTTGTTGCTAACCTCAAGGCCTTCCTGGCGAGCGAGTCGCGAAATCGGGTTGATTAATATTGGTTCGCGGTTCGCTGGACAAGGAACGCGAAAAGCTGCAAGGCTTTAATGCAAAGACGCAAGGGATAAAGAAGGATTTGCCACCATAAGAGGTGCTTGGGGAAAAGGTTTAGGCCACCCTCACATGCAAACGACCAACCTTCTCAATCACTGCCTCCAGCTTGTCGCCACTCACAATCCTGCCGACACCCGACGGCGTACCAGTCAGCAGGATATCTCCCGCCTCGAGGGTAAAGTATGCCGAGGTGGCGGCAATCAACTCTGCGACCGATCGCATCATGTCTCCGGTGTTGCCATCCTGGCGGACCTCATCATTAACAGTCAATTTGATCTGCAGTTTTTGCGGATCACCAACCTGGTCTGCTGGAACGAAGGCTGAGAGCGGACAAGCTGTGTCGAAGGCCTTGGCGATCTCCCAGGGCAGGCCTTTTTCTTTCTGGGCGCTCTGTATGTCGCGCAGGGTCAGGTCCAGGGCAACGGCATATCCTGTCACGTGGTCCAGGGCGTTGTTCGCATGAACGTTTTTGGCCTCGGTGCCGATCAGGACTGCAAGCTCAACCTCGTGATGGCAATCACTCGAATGGGGTGGGATGACGATCGTTCCGTCTTCACCGATAATCGAGCTGGCCGGCTTGATAAAGATCACCGGTTTGTCGGGGATCTGGCTGCCGAGTTCCCTGATGTGTTCGATGTAGTTGCGGCCGATACAGACGATTTTGCCAACCGGGATGTCTTGATTGCCAAGTTTTACGGTATGCATATCGATCTCCGGGAAAAGTTGGAATTGAAAAGCTGTATAAAATTTAACGCAAAGACGCCAAGGCGCAAAGAGAAACCGTATCATCATCGAATAATGTGCATGTCAATCCAGCGTCATACTGTTATATTTAACGCAACGAATAAACTGACAGCCTCAAGAGAAGATTCATGTTCCTGCCGATCGGCGATGTGCCAAACCCCAAAACGACCCCTTATGTCAACTGGCTGTTGATCGGGATCAATATTGCCGTTTTCATCGTCGTGACGATGCCTTTGAGTGCGGCAAAGCCAGCCCTTGATGACCCGGCGTTGCTCGATTATCTGAATGCGATCGGGGCGCAGGGGAATTGGCCGGTGCAGCTGATTTACCAGCATGTCTCGGCTTACGACCTGGTGGTCTTCAAGTATGGTTTCCGACCGGCGGTGTTTTCCCCGCTGAGCATGTTCACGGCGATGTTCATGCATGGCGGGTGGATGCACCTGGCCGGCAACATGCTGTTCTTGTGGATTTATGGCGATAACGTCGAACATCGACTTGGGCATGTCGGCTACCTGGTTTCTTATCTTGCCGCCGGGCTTGCCGCGACGCTGTTTTTCGCCATGTTCGTACCCAACTCGCAGATACCGATGCTTGGAGCGTCGGGGGCCATCTCCGGGGTCCTCGGGTTTTATTTCCTCTGGTTTCCGCGCAACCGGATCAAGGTTTTTGTCTTCCTTTTCCCCCTGCTTATGACCACCCTGCTGATACCGTCCCGCATCGTCCTCGGGGTCTACCTGGTGATCGACAATATCCTGCCCTTTTTGACCCGCCCGGCAGAAGGCAGCGGGGTCGCCCACGGCGCACATATCGGCGGGTTCCTGGCCGGTCTCGGGCTGGCCCTGGCGATCGATCGTCTGCCTGGGGTGTTGAAGATGAAGGGGACTATCCCGAAGCCGAGCCGCAAGCGGGCTAACCTGGTGGATACTGTGACAGATATCGTTCGCTCGATCGACCGTGACGATCTGCCGCATGCGGTGTCGCGGTATGCGGAACTGGAAAGTCGTGCGCAACGCGGCCAGCTTTCGACTCACAATCTTCTCGTGATCGGTGATTACCTGTTGGCCAGTGGTGAGACGGATGAGGCGCTGACGGTCTACCGAAGACTAATCGCCGAACGTCCCGGGGACCGGAACCTCGACCGTGCTTACCTGGGGGCAGGACGTGCCATGCTGCAAAAAGACCGCTGTGAAACATCGGCCTGGCACTATCTGGTTGCCGCAGTCGATCTCGCTCAGTCATCGGAAGTCGCCGAGGATGCCCGGCGCTATATGAAGATGATTGAGCAGGCGGGGGATGGAGACTAGGGCCTGGAGGCTGGTCATCCTTGCCCCGAAACCATGCTCGTATGGAGTCAATAAACAAAACATAAACTTAGTGGGGTGGATTCGGTTTAAGCGTACCCCAGTCCCCAGCCCCGCCAACGGAATCTATGTACGACTATCCCCTATACCGTCCGCCGAGCGAGGCACGCAGCCAGATATTCCAGATCACCCTGGGGTGTTCGCAAAACCACTGCACCTTCTGTGGTATGTACAAAACCAAACATTTCAAGGTTCGACCTGTTGGTGATATCAGGGCTGAAATATCACAAATCCCTGCAGTACACAGACCGTATGTACAGAGAGTTTTCCTCGCCGACGGCGACGCTTTGATCTATCCCCAGGCGGGTCTTGTCGAAATCCTTGATTTACTTGCTGAAAATTTCCCGAAGCTCACCCGGGTCGGCATCTATGCCTCGCCCAACAGTCTGAAAAGCAAGTCGGTCGCCGAGTTGACCGTGTTGCGTGAAAAGAAGCTGCGAATCCTTTATTTCGGCCTGGAAAGTGGCGATGCGCAAACCCTGTCTGCCGTGCGTAAGGGGTTCACACCGGAAGAGATGATGAACCTGTGTCGCAAGGCCCAGCAGGCCGGAATGAAGCTCTCGGTCACCGCAATTCTCGGTTTGGCCGGGCAGGAACGCAGCAGGGAGCACGCCCGGGCCACGGCTGCATGGGTTACAGAATTGTCGCCGGAATTCTTTTCGTTGCTGACGATGTTCCAGCGTCACAACGATGACTTTCTGCGTTCCATCACCCTGCAGACCAATGGCGGGATTCTCGAAGAAGCACTCGAAATTGTCCGTCACCTTGCCCCGCAGAAAACCATTCTGCGGTCCAATCATGTCTCGAATATCCTGCACCTGGCGGGATCCTACCCGAAAGACCGTGAAAAGATTATCGCCCAAGCTGAGCAGACGCTGACAAAGGCCAGGCAGCACCCCGTGTGGTTTAATGAGGTTCCGGATTATTCAGAAGACAATTTTTGATACGGTCGTGGTCCTGGATTTTCGACAGGATATATTGAATATATTAGCCTTGTTGCTTTTGCCTCTAAATTAAAAGACATAACCAAAACCAGGACCCGGGGGTCGCGCCCCCCGGCGGCGCCATACTCTTTTACTGGCCTAAAAGAGTATGCAGAAAAGGGCCTGCGCTGCGCTGGGCATGTCTGGCTCGCAGTGGCGGCAACCTCAATTCAGGATGTTCTGACTGATTAATAGTCTACGTTTCCCCCGCAGGAACCGAGGCTCTTGTGAGCCTCTCCTGTTGTGGCAGGTTGTAGAGGTTGTCTTGTTTTGTCGCTTTTCCCTTTGTAAGTCACACTGAAAGGTCAGGCCCTTTGTCACAGGGCCGAATCTCCGTCACAGCAAGTTCTTGACGTCACGGAAATCCGGCAAAGGAGATGCCCTCCGCAAGGAGACAGGCGGTTTTTGCTTACTTTTTGTCGCCGCCTGGACAAAAAGTAAGGCGTCTGGCGGGACGCGACCCGCCGGTCCTTCTTCTGGTTTTAGTCGTTTAGTTTTATAGTAATTAAAATGGAAAAAGTAACGGAATAATCAGGGTCGCAATAATCCAGACCATGATATTCAAAGGCGCACCAACCTTGGTGTAGTCGAGGAACTTGTAACCTCCCGGACCCATGACCAGGGCATTCGACTGGTGGCTGATCGGGGTCATGAAGCACATCGAGGCGGCGATGGCGACGGCCATGAAGAAGGGGCGTGGGGAAACGGCGAGCTCGACCGCGGTGTTGTAGGCAATCGGAGCGACCAGCACGGCCGCTGCTGCGTGGCTCATCACTTCGGTGAGACAGAAGGTGATCAGGAAAACCGTGCCCAGCACGATCCATGGCCCGTATGAGCCGACCCCCTCGATGATCAAATGGGCCAGAAGCTCTGCGGCACCGCTGTTGTGCATGGCATGGCCCAGCGGCAGGGTGCCGGCGATCAGGATGATGATCGGCCAGTCGATGCTGTCGTAGGCCTCTTTGATCGTCAGGCAGCGGGTCAGGACCATGATCAGAGCGCCGAAGGTTGCGGCGACCATGATTGGGGTGACTCCTGTGACCGTCAGCAATATCACGCCAAGGATTGTACCGACGGCGATCGGTGCCCGTCGGGGGCGATATGAAACAGGGTTGACGCCACCCAGAACCAGGAAGCCATGTCCCTTGGCAAGATGCCGGACTTTTTCTTCCGGCCCCTGCAGCAGCAGTACGTCGCCAAACTGCAGAACCACGTGTTCAACCTTGCGGACTACCGGTGCGCCGCTGCGCCAGATTGCCAGAACGGTCAAGCCGTGGGTGCTGGAAAAACGTTCCTGGCTCAGGGTCTTTCCGACCATGTCACTGGTTGGGTCGATTGAGGCTTCGACAACCACGAATTTTTCATCCGAAGTGCCGGGAAGGGGATTGTCCCGTTCCGGGACGAAAAGAATCCCTTTTTCCTCCATGACCTTGAGGATTCCTTCCGGGTCTCCCTCCAGAAAAAGAATGTCTCCTGCGCGAAGTTTCCGATTGCGTTTCGGTTGTAGATATTTTCTTCTATTGCGCAGCATGGCGCGGACTTTCATGTTGAATTCCCGCTCCAGTTTGCTCTGGCCGATCGTCTTGCCGTCCAGCGGAGATCCTTTGAGAATCTCTATTTCAGTGATGTATTCCTTGACCTGGTAGGCTTCGGTCAAGGTACCCGATTTTCTTACCGGAAGGAGTTTGTGGCCGAACAGGGCCATGTAGCTGATGCCGCAGGCGAGCAGTACCAGACCGAGGGGGGTAAAGGAAAACATCTGGAATCCTTCGCCGGTATATTCCAGGAGGAGTTCATTGATCAGGATATTGGGGGGGGTGCCGATCAGGGTGCAGACGCCACCGAGGAGTGAACCGAAGGCCAGCGGGATGAGCAATTTGCTGGCCGGAAGCTTGGTCCTTCGGGCAACCATGATAACGATCGGCATCAGGACCGCGGTCGCACCGATGTTGTTGATGAACGCCGAAAAGAGAGCCACCGTACCCATGATCGAGGCGATCATCAGAGACTGGTTGTGCCCTGTTCTGTCGATCAGTTGCTCGCCGAATTTGGAAATCGCACCGGTGTGGGAAATTCCGGTACCGAGGACAAACATGGCGGCAACGGTAATCACGGCAGGGTTGCTGAAACCGGCGAAGGCCTCTGCCGGGGTGACCAGGCCGGTCAGGGTGACCGCCAGCAGCACCATCAGGCTGACGACGTCCATGCGCAGCCATTCCGTGGCAAAGAGAATGATGGCGATCAGCAGAATAACAAGAGTAAGGGCGATGTCCATGTATGGCCTGGTAATGATTTCGGTGGTTTAGGTTGCCGTTACTATTCTACTTGAGATTGGGCCAAGCTCAAGTGGAGAATGTTTTTACCGCAAACTCCGGCGAGGAAGACGCGATGATGGCAGAAATCAGGGCGATGCCATGTGCCCCCGCTGCACGGGCCTCGGCAGCTCTTTTCGAAGTGATGCCACCGAGGGCGAAGACCGGCAGGGTGCTGTTCCTGCAGGCTTCGGCCAGGGCGTTCAACCCCTGGGGAGCCCCGTAAGCAACCTTGGACGGAGTGGCGTAGACGGGGCCGAAAGTGACAAAGTCGGCACCTTGCTCACAAGCTGTCCGGATCTCATCCTTGTTGTGAGTGGAAACCCCGATGAGCATCTCCGTCCCGACCTGTCTGCGAACAGTCTCCGTCGGTCGGGAATGTCCGCCAAGATGGACACCATCGGCCTCCACGGCAAGGGCAACATCGATATGGTCATTGATCAACAGGCGGGCGCCGTGTTGACGGGTCAAGGTGCGAAGTTCCTGTGCCAACGGCAGAAGCTCGTCGGTGGAAAGATCTTTCTCCCGGAGCTGGACAGCTTTCACACCGCCTCGTAGTGCGGCTTCAATTACGGAAAACAAGGTGTGCCCGGCAGGGACCTGGTGACGGTCGGTGATCAGGTAGAGATTGAAGTCGACAGGACAAGGCATGGGGAATCCGAGGCGCGAGGTGCGAAGTGCGAACAAGATTTTAAACAATAATCAAGCGACTAAACTATAACCAGACGGCTCAAACATTATCTAGCTTTACCCGGTTTTTCTCACCTCGCGCCTCGCACTTCGCTTTTCTTCCCCGCATCGCGGGTGAGAAATGCCCCATCCCAATCCTTCCAGACCGGGTCATAACCGCGTGATCTGAGAATATCAGCAATTTCGGCCGGTGTGCGGTTGTCATCGATCGTGAACTGCTCGGTGGCGGAGCCTTGTTCGGCATAACCGCCGGGGGCGGTGCAGGAACCGGCACTCATCTGGGTGATGCCGAGGGGCAGCAGGTTATCCCGCAAGTCAGCGCTCTCCCGGGTAGAGAGGACCAGCCCGGCGTCGTGCAGCAGCAGGCGCATGGCGCACATCAGCTGGACGAACTGTCGATCGGAGACCGGATGGGGAGGCTGGAAACCACCTTCTGCAGGGCGCAGACGAGGGAAAGAAACCGTCAGCAATGTGCGCCAGTAATGATGTGCCAGGTAGCGACCGTGCAAACCGGCGAAGAAGGCCTCGCTGCGAAAGTTCCCCAACCCCAGCAGGAAGCCGATGCCGATCCGGCGCAGACCCGCTTCCCCGCCGCGTTCCGGGGTTTCCAGGCGGAAGCGGTAATCCCGCTTGCGGCCGCTCGGGTGCAGATGAGCGTAGAGCTCCGGGTCGTAGGTCTCCTGGTAAATCGTCAGGGCATCGACGCCGGCCTCAACCATCTCTTTGTAGCCCTCGGTCTCCATCGGGTAGACCTCGATACCGATCGAGGAAAAGAGCGGCCGGACCCGCTCGGCAGCTGCGGCAATGAAGTCGTTGCCGATCAGCCCCGGGGCTTCACCGGTCAGCAGCAGGATATGACGGAAACCCTGTGCATGTAGAATGCGGGCATCCTTTTCAACCTCGTCCAGGGTCAGGGTCCGGCGCGGTATCTTGTTGTGTACCGAGAATCCGCAATAGAGACAGCTGTTGTGGCATTCGTTGGAGAGATACAGGGGCGCGTAAAGCAAAACGGTACGACCGAACCGGCGCAAGGTAATGGCATGGGCCTTCCGGGCAATATCTTCAATAAAGTCCTCGGCTACCGGTGACAGAAGGGCCATGTAGTCGCGGTTGTCGAGCTGCTCAGCGGCCAGTGCGCGTTGCACATCCGCTGCGGTCATGGCCTCGATTTCGTTGAGGACCTGTTGCGGGTCATATTTTTGAATGATGTCGTAGAAGCTCATATGCTCACATTGATCGGCAAGGCTGAAATTCAAGTTAGTGGTACTTTTAACGCAAAAACGCAATGGTTAAATAAAGATGTGTCCTGATTACTCTCTTAGAAATCCTGTCAACGGACTGCTTGCTTCTGCCTTGTCCTGTTGTTTGCCGAGCCCGGCGAGGTAGGCTTCACGGCCGGCCTCGACGCCTTTTTTGAAAGCGACGCCCATGGCGCCCGGGTCACGGGCGACGGCCAGGGCCGTATTGACCAGCACGGCGTCGGCGCCCATCTCCATCGCTTCCGCGGCATGGGATGGAGCTCCGAGTCCGGCATCGACGACTACGGGCACTGTGGCCTGTTCGATGATAATGGCGATGTTGTCGCGGGTCCGCAACCCCTTGTTGGTGCCGATCGGCGCGCCGAGTGGCATGACCGTCGCCGTGCCGGCTTCCTGAAGATGCTTGGCCAGGACCGGGTCGGCGTTGATGTAGGGCAGGACGATAAAACCTTCTTTGACCAGGACTTCTGCGGCCTTGAGGGTTTCGATCGGGTCCGGCAGCAGGTAATAGGGGTCCGGCGTGACTTCGAGTTTGACCCAGGGTTCGCAACCTGCTGCACGGGCAATCCGGGCCAGGCGAATCGCTTCCTCGGCATCGCGCGCGCCGCTGGTGTTGGGCAGCAGCAGGTAGCGTTCGGGGTCGATGTGCTTGAGCATGCTGTCCTGGGGATTGTCCACATCCACCCGGCGCAGCGCAACGGTAACGATCTCGCTGCCTGAGCCTTCCATGGCCGCCACCATCGCCTCGTTCGATGCAAATTTTCCGGTCCCGACCATCAGTCGCGACTTAAAGGAACGTCCGGCAATTATCAGTTCATCCATTATAAACCTCAAGAGAAAGGGACGCGGGACGTGGGACGTGGGACGCGAAAAGCCTTTGACTCTCCTCGTACCGCGTGCCGCGTTCCTCGTACCGGGATTTATCCACCACCGACAAAGTGAATGACCTCCAGAGTGTCCCCGTCGTTCAAGGTGGTTTCCGCAAGTCTCTGGCGCGTGATGATGTTGTGATTGTGCTCGACCACGACCTGAAGACAATCCAGCCGCAGTTGATCAAGCAATTCCTGTATGCTGGTGCCGGCTGTCAGCTCGTGCGCTCTACCGTTGAAAGTGACTTCCATCAGGCTTCGTCCTCCGGGGCCTTGCCGAGCAACAGACGCAACACAGCATTGGCCTGGTGGTGTGCTGCCACACCGACACGGGGAGCCATCAGGCCTGTTCCCGGCGCTGCCGCAGTCGTGCCATCGCCACAGAGATAAAGATTGTTTGCGACCCGTTGCGTTCTAATCGAGTTGGCCGGTCCGAATCCTGCCATGCCGGAGCCGGTTACGATCGATCGGTCCGGGAACCGGGCGGCGAATGTTTCGATCAGCATAACCTTCTGGTCTGCCAGGTCGAAGGCTTCGACCAGGATCTGGGCGTGGCCGAAGACTTCTTCGATGTTTGCAGGATTCAGACGAAGGTGACAGGCGGTGGTCCGCACGTGCGGATTGATGCGGGCCAGGGTGTCACGCAGAGCGTACACCTTGGGCAGTCCGATCTGGTCAACGAAGTACTGCTGGCGATTCAGGTTGGAGGGTTCAACGATATCAAAGTCGGCAATGATCAGGTGTCCGACGCCGGTGCGGGCCAGCGCAACCGCAATCGCCGAGCCGAGGCCGCCGACACCGGCAATACCGATCGTGGCGTCTTTGACCGCTTCGTGGACGCCGGGAGTGTGCCGTGCCGTCAGCAGGGCGTCAAGTTCGTCGGCACCGGGTACCTCACCGCGTCGGATCAGGACCACCTGGTCGCCATTGTTCAGCAAGGTTTCTGCGGAAGCCGGAAAACCATTGACGATGATCAGGTCGGCATCTGCCTTGATGCGATCTCTGACCGAACCGGCGGTCTCATTCGCCTGTGCCGTGTGGTTCTGTTCGTTGACCGTAATCTGCATAGTCTGAAATCTTCTATTAACGCAAAGCCGCTAAAGAGCCAGGTGAAAGTTTATATTTCCGCAAAACAAAAAGAGCCGCATAAGGCGGCTCTTTCCGGTAAAATCCGAAATTTGCGCCGCTTCCCTACGCCGGCATAACCCGGATCAGGTTCAAGGGGTCGTCCGCCGCGCAGACTCTCAGTAGTTGCTACTCCCCCAGGGCGTGTTGCTTGATCTGTGTCGTGAAGATTAACAGGCGGCTTCAGCCGTAGTCAACAGGAAAGCCGCCTTTTCGGTTGTCACGATGAAAAGCTTCGACTAGGATGGAGTCCCTCCCGATAGTTCGGGTTGTCACTTATCTTGTGAAAGGATCTTCCGGATGAGTATTTCCACCCGTTTCCGGGACATCTCCAGAGATGTTGCGGATTTTCATAAAAAACTGGTTGGCCAGTCTGCGCAGGCCTCCAGTGGTGTCAGGGATGTCAGAAAAGCCAGCGCCGAGCTTTCTGAATGGGCGGAACAGGTTGGGGAGATTCCCCGCATGAGCCTCGAATACAAGCTGACACCGGTCCTGCTGAAGGCCCACAATAACCTGGACCGGGCCCGTCTTACCTTTGCAGAAGAAGATCTCGATGAATCAGTGGCGACAGCCTGGGATCTGCAGCAGAAGATTTACCGATTGCTTAATGATTTGTAAAGCAAGAAGTGCGAACTGCGAGGCGCGTGGCGCGAAAAACATTAAAATCTTGACCTTTTTTCCCGGGTTGATAGCCTTAGCTAGCCCCTAGCCCCTAGCCCCTAGCCCCTAGCCCCTAGCCCCTAGCCCCTAGCCCCAGCTCCTTAGATCCTCTTAATCGCCTCCCGCCACTGTCCCAGTAGCGTCTCCCGCCAATCATCCGTGGCCTGAGGCTCGAAACATCGTTCTTCGTGCCAGCCTTTTGCCAGCTCCTCGGTGTCACTCCAGAATCCGGTTGCCAGACCGGCGAGCATTGCTGCTCCCAGGGCGGTTGTTTCGACTGTCTCCGGCCTGGAAACGGGTCGGTTGATAAGGTCCGCCTGCATCTGCATCAGCAGGTTGTTCTCAGCGGCCCCTCCGTCTACCTTGAGGACCGAACCAGGGACTCCCCGGTCATCGGTCATGGCCATAACCAGATCATGAATCTGCAGTGCAATCCCTTCCAGGGTTGCCCGTGCCAGGTGTGCAACGGTCGTCCCTCTGGTCAGGCCGGTAATCTGACCACGTGCCTCACTCCGCCAGTGCGGTGCACCCAGCCCGGTCAGGGCCGGGATGAATACGACACCGTCACTCCCTGAAACCTGCCGTGCCAGCTCTTCGATGCCACCCGAAGACTCTATCAGGCCCATGCCGTCACGCAGCCATTGAACGGCTGCGCCTGCGATGAATGCACTCCCTTCCAGGGCATAACTTGTTTTGTCATCCAGCTGCCAGGCAACAGTTGTCAGTAAACCGTGCTTGCTCAGGATAGGCGTGTCGCCAATATTTTCGAGGATGAAGGCTCCTGTGCCATAAGTACACTTCGATTGCCCCGGCGAGTAGCACGCCTGGCCAAAGAGTGCTGACTGCTGATCGCCAGCCATGCCGGAAATCGGGATGCCGTCCGGCAGGAAGTCGAGAGAGCTGGTCTTGCCGTATACCTGGGATGACGGGACAATCTCAGGGAGCAGCGTCCTGGGGACTTTGAGAGGTTTGAGCAGGGCGTCATCCCAGTCAAGTTTTTCCAGGTCCATCATAAGGGTTCGAGAGGCATTGGAGACATCTGTCACATGGCTTTTTCCGCCGGTCAATCTCCAGACCAGAAAGCTGTCAATGGTACCGAAAGCCAGGCGACCCGACTTTGCCCTGGCCTTAGCACCGTGAAGGTTCTCAAGCATCCAGGTCAATTTGGTTCCGGAAAAATAGGGGTCGAGGATCAGGCCGGTGCGACGGCGATATGTCTCTGCCAGACCCTGATTTTTCAGGTTTTGACAAATCTCTGCTGTGCGGCGACATTGCCAGACGATTGCATTGCCAATCGGCTGCCCGCCATTCCTCTCCCAAAGAAGTGTCGTCTCGCGCTGATTTGTAATCCCTATGGCTTGAATTTGACCTGTTGATATGCCGGTTTCCTCGATCAAGTAGAGGATCGCTTTGCGTGTCGATGCCCAGATCTCCTCGGGGTCGTGTTCGACCCATCCAGGTTTTGGAAAATGCTGCTGAAATTCAATGGTTTGGCGTCCATGGATGCACAGGTCATGGCCAATCAGCAAAGCTGTTGTGCCGGTTGTCCCCTGGTCAATCGCTAGAATATATTCCGTCATGTTTACCTGCCTGAGGCTTAGAGATTGCCGGATGCGAATGATGTTGTCCTGCCTAATTCAGTATAAGAGTCCCTGCTGATCAGTCAAGGTGATCTGATTGTCACTGTTTCTTTGATGGTTTGATACATTCAAAGAGACTAGCCTCAACACCTGGAATCGATTATCTTGGTGTTTTGGAGCTTGCGGTCAATTCTTACTCTAGGGTAAGTCTGTAAACATGCATGACGTTGGCGCTGACCATTGCCCGAAAATTGATACTCTATTTACTGTGGCCGAACCTGGGTCATATTTTTTATGCCGGAACACGGCAGGAAAAGGCAGGATGATTTTATGGACAAAAAGAAGCCGCAGGAAGTCAAACTCGAGATCCAGCTTGACGAAGAAGTCGCTCAGGGAGCTTACGTCAATCTGGCGGTCGTCAACCATAACGAATCGGAGTTCGTCATTGACCTGATCTTTGTTCAGCCCCAGGCGCCACGGGCCAAGGTTCGATCGAGGGTGATCCTTTCTCCGCAGCATGCGAAACGTTTTGTCGCTGCTTTGCAGGAGAATATCAGTCGCTATGAAAAGAACTTCGGCGAGATCAAGCCGACCCAGCAGGTCGTCGATGAGCCGGCAGGACATTATCACTAGTCAAGACAATGTATCGTAACATAGCCCATACGCGGTTATTTAAGGTGAAGTCGGGCAAGGTGCTCAGTTGCACTTTGGGGCGTCTGCTCTTAAACTGAACAGGTCGTGGTTTCGATCCTGGACCGCCTGCTCAACAAGCCGGGCGGTGCGATCGATGCCGAGTCAATGAAAAAAAGCGCAGTAGAATTGTGTCACAGGCAGCTCTAAGGAGTTTTTCTGACGGATGATGAACCAAATTGATCGGCGTACATTTATTCGCCGCACTGTTCAGGCGGCAATCGCAGCTGCAGCGGGTGGTTTGCCTGCGCTCGACCTGCTGTCTCTGCCTGCGCAGGCAGCACAGGCCCCTCCGCTGGCAGTGCGCAAGGGACAGGATATCCCGCTCCTGGTGCGCGAGACGATCAGCGCCCTGGGTGGCATACAAAACTTTGTCAAACCGGGTGAAGTCGTTGTCGTCAAGCCGAATATCGGCTGGGACCGCACCGTGGAGCTGGCGGCTAATACCCATCCCGGTGTTGTCAAGACCCTGGTGCAGCTCTGTCTTGAGGCAGGCGCCAAACAGGTTCGCATCTTTGACCGTACCTGTAACGATGAAAGGCGTTGTTACACGCAGAGCGGGATACGCTCTGCCGTGGAGTCGATCCGGTCTGAGCGTGTCAGTCTTGAATACATGGATCGCCGTGCCTATAAGGAGTTGAACATAAAGGGTGGTCAGGCGTTTGATCGATGGGAGTTCTATATGCCGGTGATCGAGGCCGACCGTCTGATCAACGTTCCGATTGCCAAGCACCATTCGATTTCACAGCTGACTCTCGGCATGAAGAACCTGATGGGCGTGATCGGTGGCAACCGCGGCCGGCTGCACCACAATATCGCCGAATCCCTCTCTGATATTGCCTCCGTCATTCACTCCGACCTGACCGTGGTCGATGCCACCCGTATCCTGACTGCCAACGGTCCGCAGGGTGGCCGGCTTCAGGATGTCCGGGACCTGGACACCCTGGTCGCCTCCCCGGATATCGTCGCGGCCGATGCCTATGCCACGACCCTCTTTGGTCTCAGCCCGGAACAGGTCCCGACGGTCGTTGCGGCAGCCCGGAGGGGCTTGGGGGTCATGGACCTCAAGCAGGTCAGAATGGTTTGAAACAATCCTCCTGGACATACGCCCGCCGGTTCAGCCAGAGCTTCTGCCTGGCCGTCTTCCTCTGGCTGTTCCTGCAGACCGAATATCGCGGAATTGACCAATTGCCTTACCCGGTCAGCCTGCTGTTCCGAATCGATCCGCTTGCGGCCCTGGCGGATTTTCTTGCCCCGGGGCCGTTTGGCTGGAGCATCCTTTGGCCGGCCCTGGTCGTGTTGCTGCTGACCTCTCTGCTCGGGCGCTTCTTCTGCGGCTGGGTCTGCCCGCTCGGTGCAACCCTCGATGGTCTTGGCAAGCTGGTCGGACGCGGCCGGCGGGCCTTTTCACCCGGCTGGCGGCGTGTCAAATACTACCTGTTGATTGGCCTGGGTGCGGCGACCCTCTTCGGTGTCCAGCTGCTCGGGCTCTTCGATCCGCTGGCAATCTTCCTGCGTTCCCTGACCCTGGCGGTTTACCCCGCCTACAACTACGGGCTGAACAAGGTTTTTGACTTTTTCTACGCAAACGATCTGCCGCTGGTCTCGCCCGTGGTCAAGAATTCATATCCGCTGTTTCGTGACTACCTCATGGCTTTCCATCAGCCGGTCTTTGCCCTGGGGCTCTTTACCTTCCTGATCTTCCTGACGATTGTACTCCTGGAGCGGGTCGAGCACCGTTTCTGGTGCAAGAATCTCTGTCCGCTGGGAGGACTGCTCGGTATCTGTTCGCGTTACGCCATCCTGCAGAGAACCCCGCAAAGACTCTGTGCCGATTGTCAGGCCTGTGACAGCCTCTGTCGTTCCGGGGCGGTTCGCAATGCCGGTCTCATTCGCAGTGAATGTCTGCTCTGCATGGACTGTACAGGCTACTGCCCTGAGGAGCGGGTGAGCTTCGGATTACGTCACGGTGCTGCCTATGACCCGGGGATCGACCTGCAGCGTCGGGGCGTACTGACTGCCGTGGCCAGTGGTATCATGATCGCGCCTGCAGTGCGTATAGGGCCGGTTACTTATGAGCAGAACCCCTACCTGATCCGGCCGCCGGGGGCAGTGGCGGAAGAGGAATTCCTGCAGCGCTGTGTTCGTTGCGCCGAATGCATGAAAGTTTGTATCGGCCGCACCCTGCAGCCGGCCCTGCTTGAGGCCGGCCCGGTAGGGCTGTGGACGCCGCTGGTGGTGCCGCGGATCGGTTACTGTGAGTACAACTGCACCTTGTGCGGCCAAGTCTGCCCGACCGGTGCGCTTGCCCCGTTGAAACTTGCAGAGAAACAGAAGAACGTGATCGGCCTTGCCGTGATCAAGAAAGATCGTTGCCTGCCCTTTGCCAAAGGAGTCGAATGCCTGGTTTGCGAGGAGCACTGCCCGACCGGCGAGAAAGCAATTGTCATGGAAGAGCAGGATGTTCTGGTCGATGGTCAACTGCGCCGGCTCAAATTGCCCAGGGTCGTTGATAAGCTCTGCATCGGTTGCGGGATCTGCGAGACCAAGTGCCCGGTGGAAGGTGCCAGCGCCGTACGGGTTATCAACCAAGGGGAGAGCCGCCGCAAACGTTCCGAACTGCTGGCCGGCCCATACGGGTAGCACGATGCGCAGTTTCCTTTTGATTATAGCGGCCCTGTCTCTGTCTGCTCTCGTCTTTGCCGATGCGGACAAAATCAGCTTCGGAAGCTT
>Ga0316198_10001061_pt1 | contig 15720 bp, 10 predicted proteins | sample OudBieAanoxic_MG_FD_204935 | JGI IMG/M metagenome (GOLD analysis project Ga0316198, IMG submission 204935) | Coastal sediment microbial communities from Oude Bieten Haven, Netherlands - site A anoxic | ecosystem: Environmental > Aquatic > Marine > Coastal > Sediment | place: Netherlands...
GTGGTGGCCGCGTCCCGGCCCGTGCCGGAGATCGAGCGGCGGATCGCGGAGTGGGCGGTGGCGAGTTCGGACCGGGTCGTGAGCACCAACCTGGAGGATGGACCGACCCTGCGTGGCGTCGGTGGGTTGTCGGCGGCGCCGGGTCCGGCCGGCGAGGGCGCCCGCCTCAGTGAGCTTCAGGAACAACTGTCAAGGATCGAGAAGAGGGGACAGACCCTCTGGTCCCGAAGGATCGTTCTGAACTCGTCCCGGGGGGACGAGTCCTGAATGATGAATGATGAGTGATGAATGATGAATTTCATCGCAGGGAGACCCCGGGGCGATGGGATTCCTTGCCAATAATCGAAGAGTTCAGCTGTGTTGAGGACTCGGGTCTTCAGTACATTGTAGCGCCGAGCTCCAGCTCGGCGACGGCGCCATCGACGGTGATTCCATCGCCGAGCTGGAGCTCGGCGCTACAAAACGCGGCCCGTCATTTCAGCAAGAGGCTCAGTATTGAGTTACATCGCACAAGCCTCCCGGAACGATGAAGTCTCCCTGCGATGCAATTCATCATTCGTAATTCATAATTCATCATTCATTGGTTATCGCCAATCGCCTGCGGCGATGAATGCGCCCCAGTAGAACGGGTGAGTGGAGAGCCCCGCATCGCGACGATCGCGCAGCAGCTCCAGGCTCGCGTACTGAACCGACTCGGCCGTGGTCATCCCTTTTTGCAGGCGAGCCCGGTAGAGGGATTCCATCCAAGCCAGAGTGGCCTTGTCCTCCACTGGCCAAAGACTCATGATCACGGTGCGGGCCCCGGCCATACGGAAGGCGCGGCGGAAGCCGAAGACCCCCTCGCCCGAGATACTCTCCCCGACCCCGGTGTCGCAGGCCGACAGCACCGTCCAGTCGACCCCGCCGAGATCGAGGTAGGCGATCTCCATGGCGGTGATCACGCCGTCCTCCTCGCCCGGATCCGCCTCCCCGCGAAGGTTGGCGCCGGCCAGCGCCAACCCTGCAAGTCCCAGCAACTCGAGCGACGAGTCCTCCTCCGGCGCGGTCGGCGGGCGGCTCGGGGCGAGGCCGCCGATGCCTCGGCCCGCCACCGATCCCGCCTCACACCGGTCGCCGAGAACAAAACCGTGGGTGGCGAGGTGGAGCACTGCCTTGCCTGGGCCGAGCCGTTTGAGCTCGGCCTCGGTGGCTTCCTGGCCGGTAAGTCGCACCGCGTCCCGCTTGTTTCGACTCCAGAGCTCGACGACCGTCGCGGTCTCCACGGCCGTGGATGGCAAGCGGTTGAACACCACGTCATCGAGACTCACACACGCGCCGGACGCCCCCCGCATCCGCGAGGCGACCGACCCTCGCGCTAACCCGGCGGCCTCGCCGTTCCAGTCGAAATCGGGATCGCCAAGCGCCAGGAGCACCGACCGGTCATCGAGACCGGCGCCGGGCGGATCAACGAGATCCCGCTCCTCGTCGAGCATGTGAATGAGCGGACCCGTCTCGACCAGATAGTCGCCCACCCCCACGGGAAGGGCGGCCAGATTGACCAGGCCGAGCTCGCCGTCCGGCACCACAAAGACCGTTTTCGCGTTTCTGATGAGGGGTACGAGCGGATCCCAGACGCGACGTCGTAGGGCCTCGCCCGCGTGACGGTACGTCGTTTCATCCGCCGAATGCGTCGCCTTCTCGACACCCGGCCCGATCGCCGCCCGTCTCCACGCGAGGACCAGGGCGTCGATCTCCGTCGCCGGTCCGAGAACGATGGGCGTGGGCGCGGACGCGCCGGGCGCGAGCACCATGGCCATGTAGTCGAACGTATCCGGGTTGCGGGTCCCGACGGGGTCGTCAAAGATGGAACGGCGGGTGAAGCCGACCAGGGCCGCTCCCGGCGGAAGGGCATGAACCACCTCGTCGTAGCCGACCTTCGAGCGGCGGCGATCGTCCCGGAACGGCGCGCTCGCTTTGCTCAGGGCCCGCTCGAGACGCTCGACCTCGTTTCGGGCGGAAGCCAGCTCCTCGCGATATTCGTCCGGAGAGGCGTTGCCCGCTCCACGGATGCTCAGCTTCGCCAGTCCCTCGGCGGCCGTGGTCAGCTCGTCGTGCAGCGCCGCCACCTCGGGATCGTCGGTTACGGCCGCCCTCCGGCGCGCGACCAGCTCGTTGAGAACCAACCCACGCGATCGGATCAGGGCATCCCACACCCGGGCCGTGTGTTGCGGCCACCTCAACGAGAAGGCGAGCAGCAGATCGAGCCGGTTGCGGGTGTGCTGGTCGAAGCCGATGGCCTCGTCCTCGGCGAGACCACGAGCAGTGAGCTGCAGGTGGATACGGCTCGACGCCTCGGCCTGGAGGGCAAAATCGACAGCTCTGTCGAACCGGCCATCGTCCGCTTCGACCCGAGCGAGGTTGTACTGATAACGACCGACCAGTGGGTGATCCTGGCCTTCGGCGGTTCGCCGAATCTCGAGAGCCCGCAGGAAGCCCGCCCGCGCCTCATCGAGATCGACCTCATCATGTCGGACGAGAGCGAGGTTGTTGAGCTGATCCGCCACGATCGTATTGTCCGGACCAAGTTGTGCCTCGAAGGTTGCGACCGCCTCCTCGAGGGAGCGTTCGGCGCGATCGAGATCGCCGGTAGCCCTGCAGGCCCGACCGAGGCTCGCCAGGCGGAGGGCGTAGTCCACACTCGAACGCCCGTACGCCTTCTCCTTGATGGCGAGCGCGCGCTCAAGCAGAGGCACGGCCCCTGCGGGGCGCTCCGCCTCGACGAGCACGTTGGCGAGGTTGCCCAGGCTCTGAGCCACGGCCGGGTGATCCGGACTGTAACGGGCCTCGCGAATCGCCAGAGATCGCCGTAGGCACGCCTCCGCCCGGGTGAAATCGCCAAGCTCACGGTAAACGGCGGCGAGGTTGTTGAGGACACCCGCGATCCCGGGGTTCAGGGGATCATCGGATGTTTCGAAAGCCTCCAACGCTCGTTCAAAAAGATCTCGGGCCTTGGCGTACCGTCCTCCATCCCGAACAAGGATGGCCAGGGAGTTGAAGGCTCTCCCGGTCTGTGGGTGGTCCGGCCCCAGACTCTCCTCGAGGAGGTTTGCGGCCCTTCGAAGATTGTCCTCCGCCTGCTTGGTTTTTCCTATCCGGCGTTGAACCGAACCGAGCTCCCGCAAGCTGATCGCTGTCAACGGATGATGGGGGCCTGACGACCGCTGACGAACCTCGAGAGCGCGCTGCTGGTATCCCTCGGCATCGGCGTATTGCCGACGAAGGAACATCGACGCGTGCAAACCCATGAGGCTCACCGCGCACTCCTGGTGGTCCCCGCCGACCGTGGCCTCGAGCATCGTCAGGGCCCGTGCGTAATGCGTCTCCGCGAGGTCGGCATCCCGAACCCGGTACGCGACCGATCCGAGCTCGTTGAGGATCCGTGCGATCTCCAGGTGATCCGGGCCGAGCTCCCGCTCGCGGATCGCCAACGCACGATCGAGAACCTCCTCGGCCTCTTCGAGCCGCCGGTTCTCCTTGAGCACCTTCCCCTGATTCAGGAGACTTTCGGTGGAGACCAGCGCGTCGGCGCCGTCGAACTCCAGCCGCAACTCCACCGCCCGCTCTGCGAGTTCCCTCGTTCCCGGCTCGAAGGCCCTACCGTTGGCGATGTGAGCCGTGACCAACAGGTCCCGGGCATCGGCGGCGGCGCGGGAGGTGGTTCCGTTCTCTTCCTCCGCCTTCTGGAGCAACTCGCGTGCCGCAACCTCGGCCTGCGGCCAGCGGCCGAGATCAATGAGCTTGTGGATCTCCGCGGTTGTTTGCGGGAGTGGATCGCTCTGGTCAGTCGGGACAGCCGTAACCAATTTCGCGCAGGCGAGGATCACGGCCAGCACGTAAGCGGCTCGCACCAACGCCTGGGGAAGCGAGATGGAGCCCATTTCACCACGGTGTTTCTCAGAACTGGCCAATGTTGTGTTCTCGAGTTCCAGAATATCAGAGGGGAAACGACCCGGTGGAGCGAAATCGAAAAAGCCCGGTGAAGAGTGCGGCCCACCCGCACCCCCACCGGGGTCCTACCTCTGGCGAAGGAGGCTTCCTCCGGTTGGACGCTTTCCTACTGAACCGTGTCCGACCAACCGGTGGTGTACCCGTTGTCGAAGCCGTGGCTGAATATTTCGCCGGGAACCAATTCGTAGGCTCCGGAGTCGCCGTATGTTCCCACCGGCCGCCCGACGAAGCGGGCGTCATGATCGAGGAGGTACGTGGTCGTCCATTGATTGTTCTTTGCCCAGCTGGTGTCATGGAGCTTCATGGTCGGGACCGCACCACCGTTGTATCCAAAACCGTAGACTCCGACACCCGCGGCTCCCGCATTGGGGTAGTTCTCGTATTCCATGTGACAGGTGTCGCCGTACTCAATGTTCCCCCGCTGGGCATCGATGTTTGTTTCGTAGGCGTCGCACACGCCCCAGACGATGGTGTTTTGGAGAATGACCACGTCCATCAAGTCATTGCACGAAATCGCAATGTCGGTGGCGGCCGAACCCTGAACCAATGTGCAGTGACGCAGGGTCGCCGTCCCGGTGTTCCGAAGGCCTTCGATGTTGTCGTTGGCGGTGTTGTAGTAGATCGTGGTGTTGAAGAAACTCGAAACACCCTCGGTGAGGACACCACCGACACTCGCCGCGTGATTGTGGTCGATGGTGCTGCGAACGATGGTGTTCGACGAGCCCGAACCGAAATACAGCCCTCCCGCCTCACCGTCGGAAGTGTTGTTCGAAACAACGGTGTCGCGCATATATAAAAACCCATCCTCGTTGAACACGCCACCACCCTCTCGGGCTGGATCTGTGACGTAATTCCCTGTGATCTCGCAGTTGTTGATCCAGAGGGATGCGTCCCAGTTGAAGATCCCTCCTCCGGAGCCGGCGGGGTTCCCTCCCTGGATCGTCATTCCCTGAAGAACCACGGCGCCGGTACCAATGGCGGCGATGCGGAACACACGGTCAATGGCATTGCCGTCGATGGTGGTGACCCCCGGCCCCTCTCCGATGATGGTCACCGCGTCGGGTGAGTCGATGTCGAGGTCACCGGTCTCGTGGCTGGATGTCGCGCCGTTGGGGATCGTCAAGGAGTAGTGCCCGGCCGGCACGTGGATGGTGTCGTCCTGCCCGTTTGCATTGGATACCAGGATCGCGTCACGGAGGGTGCATTCGAATAGGCAGTCTCCGTTGTACTCATCGTCGGTGGAGTTGACGTAGATATCGGCCGCTGCGACCGGCGACGCGAGACCCACGAACAGAACGAGTCCGAAAAAAACGGAGATGGATTTGGTGAACAGGATGACGAGTCGATGCATGGCGACCTCCCGTGTTGTGTGTTGCAGAATTCGAGCTCTCACCCTTGACAACGCCAACAGGGGGGAAAGCGCACAGGGGCAACCGAGCCGAATCGAGAGTCGTTGGGTGGGATTGTGCGCTCGAGCCCGTTCCCGACGTTGTTCTTTGTGAGAAGGAGAACCTCATGCCACACACGACTTCGTCTTTGGTCATCTCGATCGTCGTGCTGTCGGCGTCCTTCACCGCGCCGGTTCGGGCTCAGGATCCGCTCTACGCCCTCGCGGACAAGATCGGGCCCCAGGGAAGTCTCGTGGAGGACGGGGTCTTCGGCACTTCCGTCGCCATCGACGGGGACCTCGCGGTGGTGGGCGCCCCGGGCGGCAACACCGCCTTCGCCTTTGTCAATACCCCAAACGGCTGGCAGCTCGAGGCCGAGATCCCGGCCCCCGAATTCACCGGTACCCCCCTCGACATCAGCTACCACGATTTCGGAGAATCGGTGGCGATCTCGGGGAACGTCGCCGTCATCGGCGCCCCGAGAGCGAATATCTTCGCCGGGATGATGTGGCATGAAGAAGGCGCCGTGTGCGTCTTCCGCCGTTCGGCCGAAGGCGTTTGGGAGCTCGAGCAGGAGCTCACCGTGTACCACATGGACTTCCTGGGGGACACCCACTTTGGCGCATCTGTGGCCATCTCGGATCAGACCATCATCGCCGGCGCACCCGACGATACCCGCGGTGGTGAACCGACCGAATCCGGGTCGGCCTTCATCTTCAGCTGGACCGGCGCTGTCTGGCACCTCGACCAACGCCTGAAAGCACCGTTCCAGGCGACACAGGATCACTTCGGCGCAGCTGTGGACGTGTCCGTCGACACGGCGGTGATCGGCGTTCCGTACGACGACGTCACTCTGTCGACGGATGCCGGCCGCGCGTTTGTCTTCACCCGGAGCGGTGGAACCTGGACCCAGACCTGGGAGTTCACGGCAAACAACCCCGGCGCGTCCGACCACTTCGGCGCTGCGGTCAGCGTGACCGGGACCCGGGCCCTGGTCGGCGCCCCCGACGACGACCACGCGGCTGGGACGGACGCCGGTTCGGCCCATCTTTTCACCGGAGCGGGCGCCTCCTGGGCCCGCACCGCCGATCTCACCGCGAGTGACGCCGATACCGGTGACCGCTTCGGAGCAGCGGTGTCGGTTGATTTCTGGGGCGACGTCCTTGTGGGCGCACCCGACCACAACCTCGGGATGCTCGGCATCGATGCGGGTGCGGCGTATCTCTTCACAGAAGACGCGAGCGTTTGGGTGGAAGATCAGAAGATCATCGCGCCGAAGAGCAGAATATCCGACCACTTCGGATCATCGGTCGCACTCGACGAATGGAACGCTCTCGTCGGCGCGCCCGGGGACGACGTTGGAAACATCGACAACTCGGGTTCGGCCGACCTGTTCGCCTACAGCGGAGGTTCCTGGCGAAGCGAAGAGTTCCTCCACGGCCACTGGGAAACCGGGCTGTATGAGCAGTTCTTCGGGTACTCGATGGCAGTTGACGGCGACACCATGGTCGTGGCGCTGCCTAAAAGCGAACGCCGTAGCGCCCAGATCTTCGTCCGAGACGGCGATGAGTGGTTGCTGCAGCAGGAATTGCTCTCTCACCAGGGCTACGCCTTCGACGACCAGTTCGGGTTCGCGGTGGATGTCAGCGGCGACACCGCCGTTGTCGGTGCCCAGTGGGGATCGACTGCCTTTGTCGACAGCTGCGGTCTGGTCTACGTCTTCATCCGAACCTCGACGCTTTCCGGTCCGGTGTGGGAGCTGGAGCAGATCCTCGAACCGAGCGACGCCTCCCATGGCCAGGTTTTCGGAAGGAGCGTCGACATCGAAGGAGACGATCTCGTGGTCGGCAGCCCGAAGAGGAGCTCAGGCGGAGGCGTCTACGTCTTCAACCGCAGCGGAACCTTCTGGACCGAGGACGCCATTCTCGAGCCGTCCGATATGGAATCCGGCGACGAGTTCGGCTCTGCGCTCCGTCTTGTCGGCAACCTCTTTGCCGCGGGCGCCCCGCGTGATGACGACGCCGCCGACAACGCCGGCGCTGTGCGTCTCTTCACCCGAGCGGGTTCGGTCTGGACCGAAGGGCAGAAGATCACGGCCGCCACGCCACAGGCCGGCGCCTCGTTCGGCTTTTCCATCGACATCGACGTCTCGAGCATGGTCATCGGCGCTATCAACACCGAGGTCGCCGGCAACTCCGCGGCCGGTTCGGCCCACGTGTTCGTGGAGAGCGGCGGTGTGTGGAGCGAGCAGCAACAGCTGGTTTCACCGGACCCGGGGTTCGCCTACCGTTTCGGCGCCGAGGTTCTCATCTTCGGCGACACCGTCGTCGTCGCATCGCCTTTCTGGGGCATATTCTCGTTGGTGAATACCGGAGCGGTCCGTGTTTTCCACCGATCGGGTGCGGTCTGGACTCACAGTCAATTGCTCTTTGGATCGCCGATCCAGTACAGCGCGCACTTCGGCAGTTCGATCGCCGCAACAGGCGACGGGCTCGCGATCGGGGCCTACTACGAGGACTTCTCCCCGGTTGGTCGCGGCGCCGTTTACTTCCATACCGTCAGCTTGGACCGATCGAATCTCTCCATCAGCGTCACCAACGGTCAAGCCGAAACGGTGCCTGGAACCCAGACCACCTACTCCATCACGGTCATCAACGACGGCCCCAACGACGCCCTCGGCGCCACCATAACCGACGCCTTTCCACCCGAACTCGTCAACTGCATCTGGTCCTGCGTCGGGACCGCCGCCACCTGCACCCCCGGCCCGGTGACCGGTGACATCAACGACACCGGATATTTTCTGGTCAACGGTCGTCTCGACTACACGGCCACCTGCAACGTCGATCCCTCGGCCACCGGCGATCTGATCAACTCGGCCACCGTGACGCCCCCACCAGGCGTTGCCGATCCGAACATGCTCGACAACACCGATACGGATACGGATACCCTCACCCCGCTCGCCGACCTCAGCATCACCAAAGACAACGGCACCACCGAGATCATGCACCTGCAGCCCACGACCTACACCATTCAGGTCGCCAACGCCGGACCCAGCGACGCACTATTGTCAGCGGTCGTTGACCTGTTTCCTCCCGCCCTGGCCAACTGCTCGTGGACCTGTACGGCGGATCCCGGCGCGTGGTGCAAATCAGGGAGCATCGGAGACATCGATGACGCGGCCGACCTCCCCGTCGGAACCTCGGTGACCTTCGTCGCCACCTGCACAGTTGTGGCGGCCTACGGTCAGTGCTCCAACACCGCGAACGTTTTTGCGCAGGGAGGACTGGGAATCGTCGATCCCGATCTCGGCAACAACGAGTCAACCGACACCGACGATGTCATTGAGGACCCGGATCTGATCTTCTTCGATCACTTCGAAACCGGAGACACCTCCAGGTGGGACACGACGGTGCCCTAGACAGATTGAAATCCAGTGTTGCTGCGTTTCCAGTTGGATCACAGATGTGATCTGACTCCAGTCCGCGCCGCGCGGGCCGACCCGAAAAAAGCAGGAGCGTGAGCTCCTGCCAAAATCGATCCTCTTGACCCGAGAAACCGCGATGAGCAAGCAAAGCGAGTCTCAACGCGGTTTCTCGGGTTGCTCTACTTCTTGGTGGCCACTCCGGGCACCAGGAGCAGGGTCTGCGGATCGAGAAGGATGTTGAGGTCCTTATCGACCATTTCCTGCTGATCCTTGATGACGTGCAGCCTGACCTTGGCATCCTGCGGGACGAGGCTGAACGCCACATCCACGAGGTCTTCGAATCCATCTGCCGGGGGCGGCAGGTGGCCCGGGGCGGCCGGCGGACCATCGCGATGGGTACGGCAGGCCATCCAGATCTCTGCGCCGATATCGGCGGCCACAGCCTTGAGTTCGGCGATGGAGTCCGGGTTGAGTTCGGTGTACTCGGTCCGGTCGAGGATGATCACCGCCGGGACGAACTCCATGGCGTCGCGGAGGAGATCGAGGGTGTGGCGGATCCGCTCCACCGAGAAGCCCTGGCCGACAAAGGTGTGGATGTGGCGGTTGCGCTCCATGGTGAGTTGGAGGGCGCTCAGGTGCTCGAGCTTTTTTTCGCGCTTGAGCATCTCCACGAGCTTCTCGTCGTACCACTCGCGAATCTTGTCGATGGTGCGCTCGATGGACACGTGGAGCACCTTCTGGCCGGAGAGCAGGGCGTCGATGCCGATGCCGGTGAGAAAGGCGGTCTTGCCGACTCCGGCGCGCGCCATCACCAGCCCGAGCTTGCCGGCGCCCGGGCCCGGGTGACCGTCGCGCTCGAGGAGCGTCCTGGGCGAACGACGAAGGGAAATCATCAGATTGGTCATGCGTCCTCCTCGTCCGAGGCATTGGTTCGGTATTTCTTGAGGAGCTCCTCGGACACCTCTTTCGGCGCCGGAGCGTATTTGGAGAACTCCATGGTGAACTCAGCCTTGCCCTGGGTGGCGGACCTGAGATCGGTGGAGTAGCCGAACATCTCGGCCAGCGGAACGTCAGCGTCGACGCGCGCGAAGCCCGCGTCCTCGGTCGAACCGAGCACTGTGCCGCGACGCTGCATCAGCGATTTGTAGAAGGCGCCCTGGAACTCGCCGGGGCCCTCAACCGAGACCCGCATGACGGGTTCGAGGATCCTCGGTGAGGCTTTCTTGTAGGCCTCGCGAAAGGCCATCCTCGAGGCGGTCAAGAAGGCCATGTCGGAGGAGTCGACCGCGTGCGAGTTGCCATCGGTGAGGACCGCGCGCACACCCACCACCGGGAAGCCGATCAGGCTGCCCTTGTCGAGCGAGGACCGGAAGCCCTTGTCGCAGGCGGGGATGTATTCGGTCGGAATACGACCACCGCGGATCTTATCGACAAACTCATACTCGCCGTCGGTCGATGGTTCAATGTAGCCCACCACCTTGGCGTACTGGCCGGAGCCGCCGGTCTGTTTCTTGTGCAGGTAATCGAAGTCGGCACGACGCGCGATCGCTTCACGATAGGCGACCTGCGGGGCGCCGGTCTCGACCTCGGCCGTATATTCCCGTTTCATGCGTTCGACGTAAACCTCGAGGTGGAGCTCACCCATCCCGGAAATGATGGTCTCGTTGCTCTCCGGATCGAGGTTGACGCGAAAGGTCGGATCCTCCTTGGTGAACCGCGACAGCGCCTTGGACATGTTGTCCTGGGCCTTGGAGTCCACCGGGTGGACCGACAGCGAAATCACCGGGTCGGGAACGTACATGGAGGTCATGTTGATCCGCGGACCGGCGCCGGTGAAGGTGTCCCCGGTATGGCAGTCGATGCCGAAAATGCCGACGATGTCGCCGGCCGAGGCTGATTCGATGTCCTCCATCTTGTCAGCGTGCATGCGAACCACACGGCCGATCTTGATCTTCTTGCGGGTGCGGGTCTGGTGGACGGTGTCGCCCTTGCTCAGCGAGCCCTGGTAGACCCGAAGAAACGTCAACTGCCCGTACCTGCCCTCGTCGAGCTTGAAGGCGTAGGCCACGGTCTGGGCTTCGGGATCGGGATGCAACTCGATCATGGCGTCGTCCTGATCGAGGTCGATGGCCTCGATGGGGACGTCGGTCGGATCGGGAAGGTATTGGGTAACGGCGTCCATCAGCGGCTGGATGCCCTTGTTCTTGTAGGCCGATCCCATGAAGACCGGGGTCAGCTCGAGGGAGAGCACCCCTTTGCGGACTGCTGCGCGGATGAGTTCCGGCGTGGCACGATCCTCGAGCGCCGCTTCCATGAGTTCGTCGGAGAACATGCTCGCCGCATCGATGAGTTCGACGCGGCGCTCTTCGGCTTCGGCCAGAAGCTCGGCCGGAATCTCTCCGTACTCGATCTGTTCGCCGTTATCGCCGCGGAAATAGATGGCCCGCATCTCGACCAGATCGATCACACCTTCGAACTTCGCCTCGAGCCCAATGGGGAGCTGGAGCAGGACCGAATTGTGACCGAGCTTATCGCGTAGCGCCCGGCTGACACGCTGTGGGTTTGCGCCGGAACGATCGCACTTGTTGACAAAAGCGATGCGCGGCACCTTGTAGCGTTTCATCTGCCGGTCCACGGTAATGGACTGTGACTGAACGCCGGCCACGGCGCAGAGAACGAGGACCGCGCCGTCGAGTACCTGGAGCGAGCGTTCCACCTCGATGGTGAAGTCGACGTGCCCCGGGGTGTCGATGATGTTGATGTGGTGGTTTTTCCACTCGACGTAGGTCGCGGCCGATGTGATCGTGATGCCGCGCTCCCGTTCCAACTCCATGTGATCCATGGTCGCGCCGACGCCGTCTTTGCCCTTGACGTCGTGGATGGCATGGATCCGCTGGGTGTAGAACAGGATCCGCTCGGTGAGCGTGGTCTTGCCCGAGTCGATGTGGGCCGAGATTCCGATGTTTCGGATCTTGTTGATGTCGCTACTCATGATCAATGTCCAAAGCCCGGTGCTCTTCTCGATCAGGAAGACTCTCCCCCATGAGATCGAGAATTGCGAGTTGGTGTTGGGTTTCCCCGATTGCGATCCGAATCCGTCCGGATCTCGGGGCCGCGAGAGGGTACAACTCGAGTTTCACCTTGTCAATTCCATCTCAAGCAACTGGTCTCGACACCCTACTCCTTTTTGCAGGGTTTGTGTAGCCGGAGGGACAACGATGGCATCGCACCATGGCATCGTCGCAACCACGAAGACACTAAAGACACAAAGGCTTCACAAAGCTATCGAGTTTGAGAGAGGGTGAGGCGTGAATTGAATGGTGTCAGACTCCGTGGTGGCGCGTTCTCGACCGGGAAGAGCCTGAAGGGCAAGCAGGGATGCTTGCCCCTGCAATCCCGCGGGCAATTGTAGCCGCAAGCTTCCAGCTTGCGAGACGATGCTGTTAGTGCCGGAGGTAGACGAAAAACTGGGCCTTGACGGGCCGATCGCTGGTGTTCGAGAGATAGACCGCGTATTGCGGGAAGGCCAACTGGTGTTGGAATGACATGGATCCCGCGACTTTCTCGTCTTCGCTGAAAGAGACCCCCGCCGCCAGGGAAAAGAGCATGGGGCCGGCATCGCATGCAGCTGACACGAACTTCTCGGTGGGTACGAGAAAGGCGGTGACACTTCCGCTGCCGACCGGTTCCACCGCCAGGCTCAACATGACGCTTGTGTAGCCTTCGGCAGAGACGGTGCCGGCAAACGTCATCTTCCCGGTTCCGTCGCCTCGGGTCGATGACACCGCAATGTCTCTGAAGACCACGAGCTCGGAGTGGGGGATGGGCTTGGGCACGGAAACATCCGGAACCCCGACGACCTTGACCTGGGTTTGTGCGGCGGCCGGGATGACGGACCATAAGAGGACGACCAGAATCACTGGAGCGACCGACGACACGCGGCGCGGGGCGGGTTTCATCACGCAACCTCCGATGGAATATTGTTCCGGCAGCTTTCGCCTCGGGACGCGGATCCGTCAATGACGGCTGTCAGGTGAGATGCTGGAAGACGCAAGAGAGTTCCCGAGAAACTTTCTGGGCTCCGATTGTGGGTGAATGATGCCCCGTGTTTTTGGTCGGTTTGTGCGGCGGCGATCCAAAAGACCATTCATCATTGTAGGGTCGGCGTCTCGCCGGCCTGGGGTCGCTGCGGAAACCGGGCTCAGGTCCGGGCCCGTTCGAGCGCTTCTTCAGCCTCGCTCACGGTGCGGCTGATGACTTCCGCCACGGTGGGGGTGTCGTTCATCAACCCGGTGCACTGGCCGAGGGGTAGGACGCCGCGCTCGACATCGCCATCGGTGCAGCCCTTTTTGAAGGCGTCGAAGCCGATGGCCATGCGCGCCATCTGCACCGAACGGCGGTAGCCCGACAGGACGATGCCCGTTGCGAGCTTGAACCACGGCAGCCCGAGCAGGCTGGAGATCTCACGGGATCTCATGAGGGCCGAGAGCGGGTTGAGCCGCATCTTGATGATCCGCCGCGATCCCGGCGCCTCGACATAACGACCCGGGAGGCCGTCGACGCGGTTGGTGTAGACCGTGTCGGAAATGGATGTCGCCACGCTGACCTTCTTGGCGTCGTCGTGGACCGGACTCTCCACCGTGTTCATAAAGCGGGTCCCCATGGCGATGCCGTCGGCTCCCAGGGCGAGCGCCGCCGCAAGACCCCGCCCGTCCGCGAACCCACCGGCGGCAATGACCGGGATCGAAACCGCGTCGACAATCGTCGGCACCAGGACCAGCGATGTGACCTGGCCGCCGTGGCCGGCGGCTTCGTGGCCGGTGACGATGAGGGCGTCGGCGCCGTCGCGTTCGGCGGCGAGGGCATGTTTGATGGTGGTCACCGTGGCGATGACCTTGCCGCCATAGGCGTGTACCGCGTCCGCAATCCAGTCACCCTTGCCGAGCGAGTAGTTGATGACCGGCACCTTTTCTTCGATGAGGATTTCCGCGTTGGCACGGTTGCCCGGGAAATAGAGCGTGACGTTCGCTGCAAACGGTCGTTGGGTCAGAGATCGCGTATTGTGAACGGCCGAACGGGTCTGTTCGGCATCGAGGACCCCGGTTGCCAAAATGCCCAGACCACCGGCGTCAGCAACAGCCGCGACCAATTCTGGGGTGCTGATCCAGCTCATCCCGGACAGGATGATGGGATGGTCGACGGCGAAGAGTTCGGTGATGCGAGTGTTCATCCCACGAGAACCCAACCCGGGCGGTTGCCCGCACGAGTCGACTATGGCTCGGTCGTTTCGCCAACGACACCCTCAGGATCAGAGGGGACCGGCTCGTCGTCCTCGATCTTCGTCTGGCGCCGGTCGAGCTTTTCTTTCCGCTTCTTCTGTTTGTTGAGTTCTTTTTGCCGCTTCTCGAATTTGTATGATCCGCCTTTTCGTCCCAAATCGTCCTCCTGGCATACACCCTACCAGAACCAGTTCGAATCAGGCGTTGTGGAGTCGGTTTCAGCCGAGGCAGTGAGCCTCGTTGTACGCCGCAATGGCCGCCTGGGTCTTGCCGACCATGGCGTGTGGGGCGAGACGACCGCAGTCTCCCATGGTGCCGATGGGCGTGCAGATCTGACGGCACCAGGTGACCCGATGGCCGTACCGCGGGCAGGCCAGGGTGCGGTATTCGGGGAGCCCGGGACGGGAGAGGTCACGGTCGTGCTTGGGCTGAAGAATTGACATGGCGACGATCCTCCGATCTTCCAGACGTCAACGATATCAGTTCCTGTTCTGAATTGCGTCTTCATGAGACTCGCCGGCCTGCGGAGAGCCTATTTTTTGAAGCGGGGATGGTCAGGGCGATACCAGCAGCTGTCGCAGGATCCGCCGAGCTCACATAGACCGAGAGGGCGCAGACAGGTGTCCTCGGCATCCGTGGACCGCATTTCGCGGACGTTGACGTAGTTGATGTGGTTTCCATCCGTAGGAATGGGTTTTGGCTCGAGACCCGAGGCATCCGTGTCTTCACGTGTTCCCGTCATCATGGGATCCTAACACTGTCCGGCCAGGTGTGCCGTGACCATTGAATGCTCTCCTGTTAGACTCGCGCAACACGCATTCGATGTGGTCTTTCGACCAATGTGGTTTGCAGGTCAAGGGAGTGTATTCAAGGTGAATCTGACCCGGTTGACGAGTTCGCGTTGACCATCCTTGAAGTTCTGGCCATCGCCGTGGGTCTCGCCATGGATGCCTTCGCCGTCTCGTTGGCGGGCGGGGCAGGGGGGAAGCTTCACCACCCTCGGCCGGCGGTGCGCCTCGCGTTCCATCTCGGGCTCTTCCAGTTCATGATGCCGGTGATCGGGTGGTATCTGGGTTCGCGAGCCGTCCGGTTCGTCGGTGGTTTTGGTGGCTGGATTGCCTTTGCGCTGCTCGCCTATATCGGCGTTCGCATGGTTGTTTCCGGATTCCGAGCGGGCCCTGGGGACGAGGAGGGAGAGACCGATCCTTCGCGCGGGTGGACCCTCGTGGCCCTGAGTATGGCCACGAGCATCGACGCGCTTGCGGTGGGTGTGAGCCTGGCCATGGTGGGCGTGGGGATCTGGCAGCCGAGCGTCATCATCGGTGTGGTCACCGCGGGGATCTCCCTTGTCGGTATCGCCATCGGTGATCGGGTAGGTAGAAGGTGGGGTTCGCGAGTCGAGATCGCGGGTGGACTATTGCTCGTCATCATCGGAATCCGGATTCTCATCGGCCACCACTGACGGGACCGCAGGGCGCCGGACAGCCGTGCCGTGGAAGAATGGTTGCCGTGAGCGCTGAAGCAACGGAACCGTTGAGATCGGAGAAGAGCCGGCAGATGCGCAAGCGTCTGGTGGTCGGCGTCGCGCTCGTCGCTCTGATCGGGATCTCTCGGCTGGTGGTTTTTCCCGCCTCGATCTGGG
>Ga0316198_10001063_pt1 | contig 15706 bp, 18 predicted proteins | sample OudBieAanoxic_MG_FD_204935 | JGI IMG/M metagenome (GOLD analysis project Ga0316198, IMG submission 204935) | Coastal sediment microbial communities from Oude Bieten Haven, Netherlands - site A anoxic | ecosystem: Environmental > Aquatic > Marine > Coastal > Sediment | place: Netherlands...
AATCAGCTTTTTAGCCGTTATATCACCTATATGAGGGATATTTTGCAATCTAAGAATTGCAATTAACTCATCCTTAGTCATTTAAAAAATGTTTTTAGTTATTCACAAATTACACAAAATATTATGTTAATAAAATATTCTCTTGACTAGTTTGAAGCCCTTTAATTTTTATTGATCTTTGTGTTAATGGGAATAGAGAACCACATTCAACAACTTTTATACCGTTACAACTGCGTTGTTGTTCCAGATTTTGGTGCCTTTTTAACTCAAATGAAATCAGCATCCATTATAAAGTCTACCAATACCTTCTACCCACCATCAAAACGAATATCGTTTAATGAACAATTATCCTCCAATGATGGTTTATTAGTTTCATATATGGCTAATGCAGAAAATAAGTCATATGAGGACATGCTTAAGTATACCCTCGATGTAGCTAAAACATGGAAAAACCAATTGCATTCTGGAGAAAGGCTTAAAATATCATCCATAGGTGAGTTATGGTTAAACAGGGAAGGTAAATTACAATTCCAACCTTTCAACGAAATAAACTACCTTACTTCTTCATTTGGGCTTTCATCCTTTGTATCCCCTGTTGTTACCCGTGAAGTTCTCAAAGAGCAAGTAGAGGAGTTAGAAGAAAAGATTCCATTTATTATTACACCGGAACAGCGTAAAAAAAATTCTTTCAGGCCTTATTTAAAGTATGCCGCTATACTTTTACTGGCTTTAGCGACAGGTATGACAGGATATAGGTTTTATGGTGAAATGCTTAATAAAAAACAAATTGTTCTCGAGGAAGCGCAAAGCCTTGTTTCCAAAAATATTCAGGAAGCCACATTCTTTAACTCAAAGCCGCTTGAATTGCCTGAACTCAAGCTCAATGTAACTAAAAAAATCACCGGTAATCACCATATAATCGCAGGAGCATTCAGAATAAAGCAAAATGCTGATAAAAAGGTGATTTATTTACGTAGAAAGGGCTATGAAGCAAGGTATCTTGGTATTAACAATTATGGTTTGCACCAGGTTACTTACGGAAGCTACGAAAACCCCGAAGAAGCTTTAATTTTTCTAAGGCAAGTAAAACGGACAGAATCTGCAGATGCCTGGATGTTGTCTACAAAATAGTTTCTTTCTTTTTCTTCAATACAATTGCTGCGTATCTTTGAAAAAAAATCAATATGCAGCCAAGAAAACCCAGTGATTCCAGAACTATAATGACGGATATGGTTTTGCCAAGCGAAACTAATCCGCTAAATAATCTTTTTGGTGGTGAATTATTAGCCCGCATGGACAGGGCTGCCAGTATAGCTGCAAGAAGGCACAGCCGCCGTATTACAGTAACAGCATCTGTCAACCACGTTGCTTTTAATCGTTCCGTGCCATTGGGAAGCGTGGTTACTGTTGAGGCTAAAATATCTCGAACCTTCAGAACATCAATGGAAGTTTATATTGATGTCTGGATGGAGGATAGGTTTAGCGGGGAAAGTACAAAAGCCAATGAAGCCATTTATACATTTGTTGCAGTAGACGAAACCGGTAAGCCAACTGAAGTTCCTCCTATAATCCCCGAGACAGCGATTGAATCTGAACGTTTTGAAGGTGCTTTACGCAGAAAACAGCTTAGTTTAGTACTTGCAGGTAAAATGAAGCCCAGTGAGGCTACTGAACTACGGGCATTATTTATTCAAGAATAATTCGACGCCGGTACTTAGTTTCAGAAATTAAAATTGTTTGGATCCGGGCCAAAACGTTGCCTTCTGTCTAAGCCATCCAAATTAATTATATCATCAGGGCTTAATTCAAAATCGAAAATATCTGCATTTGCTACAATTCTTTCTCGCTTTGATGATTTAGGAATAGTTATAACCCCTTTTTGTAAGTTCCATCTTAAGACTATTTGAGCAATGGTTTTATTGTAATTTGTCGCAAGTTCTTTAAACGCATCTATTTCAAAAATCCTGCCTTGCATCATAGGAGACCAGGCTTCATATTGGATATTCTTTGCCGCACAAAAGTCCAATAGGTTCTGTTGTACCAAATATGGGTGAAATTCCATCTGATTAACCATAGGTACGGTCTTCGCGGATTTCAGTAAATCCTCCAGGTGATGTTGCATGAAATTACTTACCCCAATGGCTCTAACACGCTTTTGCTTATAAAGATATTCCAAAGCTTTCCAGGTATCTTTATATTTTCCGGCAACCGGCCAATGCACCAAATAAAGATCTAAATAATCCAGATCAAGTCTTTTAAGGCTTTTGTCAAAAGCCTCGAGGGTGTTATCATAACCTTGGTCGGAGTTCCATACTTTGCTCACAACAAAAATATCTTCCCTTGGCACACCACTTTCTTTAATACCGGCTCCAACACCTTTTTCATTGTTATAAATAGAGGCAGTATCTATATGACGATATCCAGCCTCTAATGACCATTTTATTGCGTTTATTACTTCTCTTCCATCTTCAGAAAGGTAAACACCTAAACCAAAATAGGGCATTTTAACACCATTGTGCAATGTAAATGTGCCCTTAATATCTGTTATTGAACTCATCTTGTAAATATTAAAGCCGATAAATCCATTCCTCAGGATTTAACCTTGTAGCATCTTTGTATAGATAAAATTTTAACTGCGTTAAACCATTATACCGATTAGTATATATTTTTCCTAATTCGTCTTTTAAACTTACTTTATCCCCCTTTTTTACATACAAATTGGAAAGGTTGTAATAGGTGCTTATAAAGTTCCCATGTTTAATCTGAACACCTTTATTACCTCCTGGTACTGCGAGGATAGCAATAACTTCCCCTTCAAAAACTGCGCGTGCAGTAGCCCCTTCATCAGTCGCAATAATTACACCATTGCTCTGATGTTTAATTCCCGGGTATACCGCATCTTTGTAGACACCAAAGCCTTGTTGCTTAATCCCTTTTTCAACGGGCCAGATAAGTTTTCCCTTGTTTGCAGAAAAGTTATTTGCCACCAAAGTCGCTTCCGGTGTTAAAACAAACTTATTTGATGATCCCTTTTTCCCGGCCTTTTTATTAGACGCTGCTATGGCACTTCGAATAAGTCGTTCAATTTGTTTTTCAATCTTCCGTGCTTCCTGCTTTTTCTTCTTAATCGCAGAGGCATATTTACTTTCATTCTGCCTTATAGACTTTAAGAGTTCTTTTTGCGCTGTTATCTCAATTAACAATTCACCTTTGGCCTTTAAATTCTCCGCCAGCAAAACCTCCTTTTCCTTTCTTTGATTGGTTAAGTCATTATTTAATTGAGTAAGTTCCTCTGTTTTCCTGACAATATCCTCTCCCTGTTTTTTTCTAAACTGAGTATATTGCTTAAGGTATTGTAATCTTTTAAACGCCTGATAAAAGTCTTCTGAAGATAAGAGAAACATCAGCCTGCTTTGTTGGGACCTATTCTGATATGATTTTTGGATCATTTTGGCATATTCTTCTTTCAAAGCCTCCAAATCTTCCCGAAGCTTAGATATATTTCGAATATTTGCATTGATCTGCCTGCTAAGAAGATTAGCTTGTTGATTAGTAATACGAATCAATTGCTGTCTAACATTTATCTTCTGATCAAGTACTTCCATTTGATCAAGAACTGTCCCTTTTTGTTTTTTTTCAGCAAATAACAGCCTGTTTATGTTCTCTATATCCTTTAGCAGCTGTTCTCTCCTGGTTTCTAATGACTTTTGTTCATTAGTTTGCCCATACGCATTTGAACCCAGTGTGGCTAAAATAATAAATAGTATATATGCAGAATAGTGCCTTGCAATTCTCATTTTACTTCAAAACTATTTCTTCGAATCCTTTTGGTATTCTATAGGGAAAATTCAATGTTCTATTAAACTCAATATTCCTGAATTGTATGTCAATATTGGTAGTTTGATCAGTATCAATTGCTATAATCTGAATTTCTTCCGGTAAGATTTGTCTATTTTTTTCCTGGTACGATTTATAATAAATCTCTAATAGTCTGTCATTCCATGGCTGAGATAATTGTTGAGTAGCAATTTTAAAATTCTCTGGTTCAATTAAGAATAGCGTTTTGAAAAGGTCTCCCATGTTTTTAGGCTTCAGTTCATAGTATGTGTCTGTGGCAAGGGAAATATATTTCTGTTCCCGCAAATCAAATAATGCTTCCCCCAGTAATAGATTCTGTACTTTTTTGAAATCTAATTCAGTTCCCAGTAACTTGCTCAAATAAGCAAAGTCTCCGTCAAAATACTCGTTCTGAAGTTTATTATAAAAAGTAACTCTTTGAGGGGTAATTAAGGCCTTTACAACGCCCAATGGAGCGCTCATCCAAATGGCCTTATCCTTCTCAACTCTCAGGCTTACATTAAAACTTTGAACAGCTCCGCCATCATTATATGCCACTTTCATCCTACAGCTTATGGTTGTGAATTCTAATTGGTTTTTATAATGATTTTTGATTATTGCCCTGGTGGTAAGTCTTTCATCTACTTTGCCTGTTGCAACGACCTTACTTGTTTTGCAAGAGAAAGAAAGCATTGCCAATAGGGCAATAATGATCCATCTATTCCATCTATAGATATTGCATTTCATTAGATCAGGAGCCAGATTTGATTTTACTAAGATACATATTTGCCTTTGATGAGTTCCCTAAAATTGTATATGCATTGGCCAACTCTTTATATATATTATTACCCAGTTCGTTATCTTCAATTAGAAAATCGAGTGCTGTTTCCAATTCCCTTGTTGCTTCTTTCTGTTTTCCACTTCTATTCAGGCCCATCCCCTTAGCGAAATAAAAATAGGGCTGAGACGGAAATTCTTCCAGGGCTTCCTCCGCTTTAATAACTAGAGAAGTATAATCCATATTATCTATTAATTCGCCAATTTCTTTCTTATATCTCAAAAGTGGGGTCAGATCAGTATTTTGCTCTGATGGCGCCTGTTTTATATGATCAACTCTGTTCGCATTATCTAAAGAATCTTTGATCTTCTGTGCAAGTGATTTTTTAAACGAAGAGTCTTTCATCCCTTTTAGAATATTTAAAGACTCTTGAAATTTCTTTTTTTGAAAGTAAATAACAGCAAGGTTTTCTGTCAGTTTATAATTATCAAGCGCAAGTTCATCTTTGATTGTCTCAATAGATCTACCTTGCTTGTCCATTATCTCCACTAAAACATTTAAATACCAATAGTTCTCTGGTCTGGCATTTAAAGCCTCTATGCCGTATTGTTGCGCTAATATGGGTTGCTTATTTGCTAAATAAGAATTAGCTAGTTCAAAGTCAACCACATTGCTTGTACTGTCCAACCTTTTACATTCAAGAAAGAGGTTAATGGCTTTATCGTAATTTTCTATACCCTTTTGCTTTAATGCTTCAAAAAACGCTTCTTGAAATTCGTCTGTGTAATCCTCTAAATATACTTCGGCACTTTCTTCCTCCTGGGCATAGTTCAATTGTGAGAAAATAAATATTCCCAAAAAATAAATAATATATTTAAGCCTAAAGTTCATATAATCAGACTGCATAAATCCTAACCACAAGGTTATTCCTATTTTGTTCCGGTACTCCCAAAGCCGCCTTCTCCTCTGGCAGTTTCAGTTAAGCTTTCCGATTCAATCCATTCTGCTCTTTCATGTGCGGAGATTACCAATTGTGCAACGCGCTCACCGTTTTCGATTGTAAATTCTTCATTGGATAAATTAACAAGAATCACGCCAATTTCTCCTCTGTAATCTGCATCCACCGTACCAGGGGCATTAAGCACTGTAATTCCCTTCTTGGCAGCTAAACCGCTTCGCGGTCTTACCTGTGCTTCATACCCGACAGGAATTTCCACAAATAGCCCTGTTTTAACCACCGCTCGTTCTAATGGTAGTAAGGTAATTGATTCGGATATATTAGCTCGAAGATCCATCCCTGCAGAAGCCGGGGTTTCATATTCCGGTATTGAATGATCCGATTTATTGATGATTTTTACTTTCATATTATGCGCTATTATTTTGACCTTTAACCCCTGCTAGAAATATTCTTTTAAGTGTTTCGCTTTCCATTTTATAGAGAATGATTAAAAATACTAAAAGCAAAGCACTGCCAATTATCAAATTTCTGTTAAATACATAAAAAGAAAGGGTGGCTAACAGGATTGATAATCCCAGATAAAAAGTTATTTTCCTAAAATTATAGGGGATAGGGTAGTATTTTCTGCCAAAAAAATAAGAAATGAGCATCATGCTTCCATAAGCCGCCAGCGTAGCATATGCAGAAGCATAATATCCCCATTCGGGAATAAAGAAATAATTTATTCCGATTGTAATTAACGCCCCTACTATAGAAATATAAGCCCCAAACCTCGTTCTGTCTGTAACTTTGTACCAAACTGAAAGGTTGTGGTAAATTCCCAGGCAAAAGCTCGCTAAAACTATCACCGGCACTATAGGCATAGCCTCCCAATACGCTTCGTCTCTAATAAAAATGACTTTTAAGACATCTGCAAATACTACAACTGCCAATAAAATAACGCTTCCCAATACAACAAAATAATTGGTAATCTGGGCATACGCGCGTTGCGGATATTTTGAAGAGGAGTGACTAAAGAAAAAAGGTTCTATCCCAAGGCGAAAGGCAGTAGCAAAAAGTGTCATGAACAGTGCCAGTTTGTAACAAGCAGAATACTTACCCATTTCACTTTTGGCTATATCTTGTGGCAATAAATCGGCAAGTAATATTCTATCAAAGACTTCATTTATTGTAAAAGCTATTCCAGCAATCATTACCGGTATACCATACTTTATCATCTTAAGCCACAAAGCCTTGTCAAAAGAATAGGTTCTTTTAAGATACAGACCGCCCATCATTATCAGAGTAAGGGCGCTAGCGATCAAATTTGATATGAAAATATATGATATTTCAAAATCTGTAATATATATCGCGTTTAACAAACTTTCCGGATTCGCATCCGCAAGGCCGGGTAGTAAAAGCAGGAAAAATATATTCAGCCCTAAATTTACAGCAACATTCACTGTTTTAACCATAGCGTAGCGTATGGGTCTTTCATTAGCACGTAACCAGGCAAAAGGAATAATTGCAAGAGCATCTAGGGCAAGAATAAAAATTACATACTTAATATAGCGGTGTTCAATATTTAACAATTCAGCCAGTTGATATTGAAACAGCAGTGCAAAGAGCGTAAACAAAACGGTGCTAACTGCTAAAGAAATTAATGAGGTGGTAACTACTTTGTTTTTGTCATCTTCCCCATTGAAAAACCTGAAGAAACCAGTTTCCATTCCATAAGCCAGAAATACGTTAAAAATTGCAAACCAGGAAAAAATCAATGTAACCTCTCCATATGATCCCGGTGGCATAACCTTTGTGTAAATAGGGACCAAAATAAAGGACAGCATACGGGGTAAAACAGTAGCTAAACCATAAATGAATGTTTGCTTAAAAAGTTTTTTAAATAAACTCAAAGGCTTAAGATTTGGGCTTAAAATTAGGTATTTAAACCCATGGAACAAAGTCTGTTATTTTATGTTCACTTGTATATAAGCGAAGGTTTTGTCTTTATCCCATTAATTTTGAAAAAAGTTATTTTACTTTTTTGAGGTTCTGTAGTAATAGTTTTATAACTAATTACCGCTTCATCCTTTTTCAATTCAAATGGAAAATCTTTATCTTTTTTACTTATGGATCCCGGCGGTTGATTTCCTACTTCCATTTTAGGATCTGAATGCATTATAATATCTGGTTTTTTATCTTGATCAGAATTCCTGTGATTACAAACAATGCGTATGTTTTCTCCTTGTTCTTCCAGTTCTGCTTTCAATACATGACCCCTGAAAAAGACTTCTACAAATTCAATTTCATTGCCAGCCTCCATATCAACCGGGAATTGCACAATAAAACCTGTTCCGCTTTTTTCTCTGCCTCCTGCATATTGTTGATATGATGGATTATTTATGCTGAAAGGTGGCGCTGTGACAAATTTCTTTTGGGAAGAGCAACCGTAAAGACTAAAAATAGTAACTATTAGTATTGATGCATTTTTCATAATTCTCTTCTATTTATGCTTTCGTAAAGATATAAAACCAAATTCGGTGCCAAAAAGGTAAGTTAAGCCAAAATGAATTTTTTACCGAATAAAAAATCCCGCTTTAAGCGGGACTAGTATCGTAATTCCAGTCAGGAATAATTTAATTATTCAATGCTTCCGCCCCACCAACTATTTCAAGAATTTCATTGGTAATAGCTGCCTGGCGAGCCTGATTATATGTTAGTTTTAGCTGATCTCTCAATTCAGTGGCATTATCAGTGGCCTTATGCATAGCAGTCATCCTTGCACCATGTTCACTTGCAAATGAGTCTCTTATTGCCTTAAATAATTGCGTTTTTAACGACTTAGGAATAAGTTGTTCAACAATAGCTGCTTTTTCCGGTTCAAATATATAGTCGGCAGATGTATTTGTGCTCTGCTCCATTGGTACAATTGGCAGGAATTGTTCTGTAGTTACTATTTGTGTAGCTGCATTTTTGAATTTATTATATACCAATTCAATTTTGTCATAGGACCCATCAGTATATAAGTGCATTAATTCTTCCGCTACATCTGCTGCATTATTAAAATTCAGTGCATCATAGATATGGCTATGGTTCGAAATAACAGTATGTCTTTTCCCAATAAGGTCCTGCGCTTTCTTTCCTATTGCTATAAAATCTACTTGCTTTCCATCGTAATTCTCTTTCTGCATTGACAGGCAGTGCTTAATTATATTGGAATTAAATGCCCCGCATAGTCCTCGGTTAGAAGTAATCGCAACAATCAAGACGTTTTTAACGTCTCGATTGTCTGTATATTTACTACCTGTTTCACCATCTATACTTCCACTGAAATTTTGTAACAATTCTGAAAGCTTGTTGGCATAAGGACGCATTGCAGTAATGGCATCCTGAGCTTTTTTAAGCTTCGCAGCAGATACCATTTTCATGGCACTTGTAATCTGCATCGTGGAGGATACTGATACTATTCTATTTCGTATTTCCTTTAAATTTGCCATTTTTTAAATTGTAAATTCAGAGATTAGCCTTGATATTTTCCAGCCAGATCTTTACATACAGAGGTTAAGGTATCCGTTACCTCATCTGTTAATTTACCTGCCTTCAATGTGTCTAGTACGTCTCTGTGCTTGGCATTTAAAAATTCTAAAAAGTCTTTTTCAAACTCCTTTACCTTATCTACCGGGACATTTTTTAATAAATTTTTGGATCCCGCATAAATAATAGCTATCTGATCTTCAACTGTAAATGGATCTGCCTGCGCCTGCTTTAAAATTTCCACATTGCGCCTACCCTTTTCAATTACATTCAATGTAGCAGCATCCAGGTCAGATCCAAATTTAGAAAATGCCTCTAATTCCCGGAATTGCGCCTGATCTAGTTTTAACGTTCCCGCTACTTTCTTCATTGACTTAATCTGAGCATTACCTCCAACACGAGACACTGATATCCCCACATTAATCGCCGGGCGTACGCCCTGATTAAATAAATCCTGTTCAAGAAATATTTGCCCATCCGTAATGGAGATAACGTTGGTAGGGATATAAGCAGATACATCACCTGCCTGGGTTTCAATAATTGGTAAGGCAGTTAAAGACCCGCCACCCTTAACCATGGGTTTTAAAACGTCTGGTAAATCATTCATGTTCTGTGCAATAGAATCATCATCTATGACTTTGGCTGCGCGCTCCAATAACCTTGAATGTAAATAGAAAACATCACCCGGATAAGCTTCACGTCCAGGAGGTCTTCTTAATAAAAGTGATACTTCACGATATGCCACCGCCTGTTTAGAAAGATCATCATAAATAATTAATGCCGGACGACCTGTATCTCTAAAATACTCTCCGATAGCTGCACCAGCGAAAGGTGCATAAACCTGCATTGGTGCAGGTTCAGAAGCATTGGCCGCAACAATTGTTGTATATGCCAACGCGCCCTTATCTTCCAATGTTTTTGCAATTCCAGCAACCGTTGAGGCCTTTTGACCAATGGCTACATAAATACAATATACAGGTTCTCCTGCGTCATAAAATTCTTTCTGGTTTATGATTGTATCTATACAAACCGTGGTTTTACCTGTCTGACGGTCGCCAATAACCAATTCGCGCTGACCTCTTCCTACAGGTATCATAGCGTCTACAGCTTTAACACCAGTCTGCAATGGTTCATATACCGGCTGTCGGAATATTACTCCGGGAGCCTTGCGTTCTAAAGGCATTTCATAAAGGTCTCCGGAAATGGCTCCCTTTCCATCTATTGGATTACCGAGCGTGTCTACAACACGTCCCACAATTCCTTCTCCTACCTTAATTGAAGCAATGCGTTGCGTACGTTTTACAGTAGCACCTTCTTTAATTTCTCTTGATGGTGCAAGCAATACAACTCCGACATTATCTTCTTCAAGATTCAGAACAATCCCTTCCAAACCACCTTCAAATTCTACTAATTCACCATATTCGGCATTAGAAAGGCCATAAACCCTGGCAATTCCATCACCTACTTGTAATACGGTTCCTATCTCATCTAATGAAGCTTTAGCTTCAAATCCAGATAATTGTTTTTTTAAGATTGCAGATACTTCTGCGGCTTTTACTCCTGCCATTTTTTTTCAGATCTAAGATGATTAAAAGGAAATCACTCCTTTAACATTTGTAATTTCTATTTAAATACTATTTGTAAATTCTCTTTTTAGATTATTCAATTTATTGGAAATACTTGCATTGTATTGCAAATCCCCAATTCGTAATATAAACCCTCCTATTATGCTTTCATCAATTTTATTTTCCAAAGAGATTTTATTGGTTGTTATATTCTCAATTTGAGAAAGTATCTTCTTCTCCAAAGCAGGGGTTAAAGGAACTGCTGTAGTAACCATCGCAACGTTTTCTCCCTTTAACTCCTCATTAAGAGCTATGTATTTAGCAGCTACATCGGCTAATAGGTCAATTCTTTTTTTAGAGACAAGTAATGCAAAAAGTTCCTTGGTGATCTTGTTGAAATTCTTAAAAACTTCAAGCAAGACCTGTTTTTTTGATGAACCTTCAAGAATAGGGCTTACAATCATTTCCTTTAATTCATCACTATCAGAAATAGTTTGAACTATTGACCGCATATCACTTTCAATTGCATCAGTAGTTTTTTGCTCTACTGCAAGATTTAAAGTCGCTTTAGCGTAACGTAAGGCTGCTCTTGATTCGTTCATTTATTTAATTCAATTTAATATCCCCCAGCATGTCATCTACCAATTTCAACTGCTTTTCCTTATTTGACAGCTGCTCTTTGATTACTTTTTCAGCAATCTCAACAGAGAGTTCAGCTACCTGATTCTTTATGTCTGCTACGGCTGCTTTTTTCTCACTTTCAATAGTGGCTTTTGCTTGCTTTATTAATTTATCGCCTTCAGCCTGAGCAAGCTCTTTGGCATCGGTGACAATTTTCTCCTTTATTTCCCTTGCTTCTTTTAAAAGAATTTCGCGTTCTGCCCGGGCTTCCTTTAATAATTTCTCATTATCTGCAGTTACATTCTGCATTTCCTTTTTGGCTTCTTCAGCAGCAGCTAATGCATCCTTAATTCCTTCTTCCCGGTCATTTATTGCATTCAGGATAGGCTTCCATGCATATTTCCACAATAAAAAAACCAATGCCAAAAACAATAAGGTTTGCCAAAAGAATAAGCCTAACGAAAAATCTTCTATTAATTTCTCCATACTATTGAGTCTTAATTGTTAGAATTTTTAATTAAACCAATGGTAGTAACCAACCGTTACTACCATTGGTTATTTTTCTAGTTTTCTGCAGTTGCAAAAAGTGCAGCAAAACCAATACCTTCAATTAGCGCCGCTACAATAAGCATCGCTGTTTGAATTTTTCCGTAAGCTTCAGGTTGACGTGCAATCGCTTCCATAGCCTGGCCACCGATTCTACCGATACCCACTCCTACGCCGATTACGATTAATCCTGCTCCTACAATTCTTGGAATTGTCATAGTATATATAATTAAAAATTAAACATTCATATTAATGTGCTTCCGCATGCTCGTGCTCCTCAGAAGCAAAACCAAAATACAATGCGGACAGCATTGTAAAAATATAAGCCTGTAATACGGCCACCAATATTTCTATTAAAGAAATGGCAAATGCAAGTCCAAATGATAACGAACTTCCAATCCAATTTTTAAATAAGAACATTAGTCCAATTAAACTCATAATCACAATATGTCCTGCCTGCATGTTGGCATACAGACGGATCAATAATGAAAATGGTTTTATAAATATTCCTAATACTTCAATAGGAATTAATATTACATAAAGGGGAATTTTTGCATACCATGGCATTGAGCTTCCTAATGGATCAAATAAATGTTTCCAATAGGTTTTTGTTCCGGTAAAGTTGGTAATCAAAAAAGTCAGAACTGCTAAAGCCGTTGTTATTGCAATATTCCCTGTTACATTGACCCCTAATGGTGTTAATCCAAACATATTTAGAAACCATATAAAGAAGAAAATGGTAAGCAGAAAAGGCATATATTTCTGATGCTTTTTTTCTCCTATTGTGGCTATTGCAATATCGTCTCTTATGTATAGTATTATCGGTTCAAAAAATCGTCCAACTCCTTTTGCAATTCCTCCATTCTTAGAATAGGATTTTGCTAAGCCTCTGAATAGGAGAAACATTAAAAACCCCGTGATTAATATCATCATTACACTTTTGGTAATTGAAAAATCCAAGGGTTTTATATTGGTTGCATGGTGGTCAGAATCATAATTAATAGTTCCGGAAGCATCGGTTTTATAGATTTTACCGTGGTATAATTTGTAATGATTATTAGCTGAGGTCACCAGCTCTTCGCCATGATGAAATTTGGAAGAAGAAAAAACCACTAAACCATTATCCCATAAAATAACCGGCAAAGGAAAGCCTACATGATGCAGATCACCCTCACTATCAGTATAGGAAAACAAGGAAAAATCATGAGAATCCTTTAAGTGGTGTTGTATGTATTCGTCTATTTCTGTTTTTAGGTCGGTTTTGGGTTCATCACTGTTCATCTCCGACTCATTGGCGAAAACTGTTGCGTTGAAGAAAATTGTGAAAACCAGTAAGAAATTTACCAAAAGAGAATTTCGCATATCACTTATAAAAATGGGTCTCTAAAAATCCGTGCAAATGTAAGCTATTCTCTTAAAAAGAAAAAAGCATTTAGAACTTTATTTTCCCCCTGAAAATCAGTGATTGCGATTCTATTGCTAATCTATTTCCCGCAATAGTTTTATTAGTGCGAAGGTCTCTACGAGCAGGCAGGTAAAATACGGGACAAAAAATATAAAAAATTCGACTTTGGTGAGTTTGCCATCCAACATAAAAATTGGATCAAAAATCAGGAAATAGATTACAAATTTTAAAGTACTTCCGAACATAAATAAAAATCCGAGGTTTTTGTTTTTCTTTTCAGAAAAATAGAGTAGAACGGAGTATATCCCTAAAGCCATTGCAAAGTTTATAACATAACCAAGGAGTACTAGTGTAAAATCGAAATCAAGATTGCGAGCGAATAAAAATCCAGTGTGAAGCAGGCCAACAATCAAAATTGCACCAATCAATTGGCTTGTGAAAATGATAATCTTTTTATTCAAATCAGGAGTTTAATTTTTTGGTTTGCTGTATTACCAAATACATCGCAATGGCTACTGCAAATAAAGTAAGAATTATGGTATAGGTGTTCTTTTCGTTCAGATATTTCGTATCGAGCCATTGACCTAATCTGGCTCCTAAGTATATAATCACCCCCATTTGAACAGCTATTCCGGTAAGACTTAGCCAGTATTTAGCTTGTTTTTTTCCTTTGGACATTTTTATTGAGATATCTACGCTAATATAAAAATACCAAAATTGGAATTGACCTAATTATAAGATCGATACGATTATACCAAATTACTGAATTCCAAAAGTTAGAACGGGCTCGGTTTAAACCCAATACATTCAGGTTGAGCTTGATTCAAATAATAAAACAGCGATACAATCAGGAAACTTTGGCCGGTTCATTTTTACTGCCAGATCCACTGGCAACACCAGACTTATAACTTCCTGAACCGGAACCAGTGGAGCTAGTTTCTGTTGACGATTTAATTGATTGATTTGAGCTTATACCCGATTTACCTTTCATTGTACATGACGCATTAAATGTTGCACCAGGTTCAACTGCCAGTTTAGCAACCGTTACAGTGCCTTCGATAACGGCAGATGCTTTTAACGCTAATAAATTTGATACTTGAAGCTCTCCGTTAAAACTTCCTTCAATATCGGCATTTACACATTCTACTTTGCCGTGAATATAGCCATCTTTGCCAATTACAACCTTTCCGGAAGTTTTTACATTGCCATCCAGTTTACCGTCTATTCTAAAATCGGCTTCGGATATTATATCGCCTTTAATTTTAGTATTCTTTTCAATTCTGTTGGGTTGTCCGCCTATTTCGTTCATAGTTCTAGGTTTTTTGTTATCAGAAAACATTTTGTTTATGGTTTTGGGGTTAACACTTGATTTAAATATTCTTTTAAGTTTTTATGTACTTGAATGATTTTATAGTTAGAAGATAAAATTACAAAATTCTCATTAGCAATTCTGTAATCCTTATTTTTATTTAGCAACTCTACATATCCTAAAGCATAGTCCTTAGATCTGAATCCATGGACAACAATAAATTCAGTCTCCAGATTGTAAATATCCTTTGAAACAAGGTTGTTATACTTTAAATCTGTAATGGATTTCTCTAATAATTTTTTTAGTTCCAAGGCCTTATCATCATGCTGTCTTTTAAATGGAAAAATAACCTTCCAGTTGGCTGTTCCCTTTGAATCAATTTCCATTGAGAAGTCCTTAGGTTCCAGTTTGGGCAATTGTTCGGCAATTATTTGCTGGGCCTTTTTACCTTCAGGGTTATTGGGATAGTTTAAGGCTACGTAGTTGAGTGCTTCCTTGAAGTCATTATAGCCCTCCAACCTTCCTATTGCATTAGCCTTTAACATCTCAAATTTTGGTACGATAGGGTCGCCGGTGTACAAATTTATATTGGCTTCGGCCCCGGTTATAACTTTTAAATATTCCTGATTTTCATATAGTTTATAGAGTTGGGCATATTTGGCGTCAGGGCTATCCGCTGAGCCTGTTAAAACAGCTTGTGGATTTACCAAAATTTCGGCATACCTTGAATCGGGATAGCTTTGGATAATATTTTGTTTCATAGTAACAGCAAGCGGACTGCCGGCTTCCTCATATATCTTGTACAAATTATACATGGATGGCAGTATCAGGCGTTCCTCTGGGTCTGATTCCAATACTTTCTCTAATTTTCCTGCAGCTAAAAGACCCTCCTTAAACTTCTCTTTATAAATTAGTCCAAGCTGGTAGTTTGCAAAATTTCTTTCAGTCTTAAGACTGTCAATAATTGAAACATCCTTTGGTATTTGATCCAAATAATATTCTACTGAATATTTCTGCTCTTCCGTAATTTCTCTTTCTGAACCACTCGTTCCATCAGCAATGAGCGAATCTCCGGTACCTTCTACCAACCTGGATGTGTTTTTATTACTCCAACGCCAGTCATCCTCCAATACCCTTTCTCCCCATTTGGTTTTAAAGTCGTTTTTACCATATC
>Ga0316198_10001064_pt1 | contig 15703 bp, 13 predicted proteins | sample OudBieAanoxic_MG_FD_204935 | JGI IMG/M metagenome (GOLD analysis project Ga0316198, IMG submission 204935) | Coastal sediment microbial communities from Oude Bieten Haven, Netherlands - site A anoxic | ecosystem: Environmental > Aquatic > Marine > Coastal > Sediment | place: Netherlands...
GAAGAAGGTCCTTGAACATCACGAGCACTAGAGAACCTGGATTCGCAGCTCGCGCACCGACGTGGGCCGCTCTCCTTCTTCTCTTTCGACACACACCTGAATCTCGCCGCTCTGGCGCGTGGCCTTATAGGCCGTGAGTCGGTAGTCCCCGTCCCGATACCCGAACCCGTCCCCCGCGTCCTCGTAGAGCCGACCTTCGGCTCTGCCGTCTTCGCCGAGCGACACGATGAGCGTGATTGGCCCAGCGCAGGCCTCGTCCGTAGTCTGTCCGCCTGGACCGACAGGCAGGATGGCGCCTGGACGAAGCCGCAACACGGGTAGGGCGGGGTCGTCGATGAGGTCCTCGCCTGCGAGCGTGAACGGACGCCAGTCGCCGTCTGGCGTCGCGAATGCGTGCGTCCCTTCTTCCTCTAGGGCGGGCTGGACCATGACGTCGCGTCCGAGCAGAAACGCGTGGTCCTCGTCGCGAAGCGCTGGATCGGCAGGGTCCGCAAAGAAGAGGGGTCGTGCCACGGGTAGTCCACTTTGCGAGGCCTCTTGGAAGACGGTGTAGAGGTACGGGAGCAGACGGTAGCGGCGTTCGAGCGCGAGGCGGGAGGTCGCCTCGACCTCGGGGCCGAACGACCAGGGCTCCTGGTCGCCCTTGAGCGAGTTGTGGGTGCGGCAGAACGGCAGCAACGCGCCGAGACCGATCCAACGCGCGAAGAGCTCCGGTGACGGCGTGCCCGCAAAGCCGCCGACATCCGGACCGCTGTTGGGCTGCCCCGAGAGACCCAGGTTGAGCACCATCGGCACCGACCAATGTAGGTGGCGCCAGTCGGACACGTTGTCGCCGGTCCAGGTGGCGGCGTACCGCTGCCCGCCGAGGTAGCTCGCGCGAGTGAGCACGAAAGGGCGCCGCGCCGGGCGGGCCTTCCGCATCGCCTCCTGTGTAGCTTTGGACATCAAGAGACCGTAAACATTGTGGTATTGAGCATGTGTGCCTGGAGGGATCTCCGCGCCGCCCGCGTGCCGCAGATCCGACGGAAGCTCGGCTCCATGCGGCAGGATCGGAGAGGGCTCGTTGAGGTCGACCCAGACGCCGTCCATCCCGTGCTCGAGAAACGCCGTCGTGAGGCGCGCCCACCACGCCCGAGTCTCCGGTCGCGTATAGTCGGGAAATGCGGCTTGCCCCGGCCAGGTCCATTCGCGGTGTTCGGCGCCGCTCGCGTCCTGAACGAAGTGTTGGCCTTCGACCCCTTCGTCGTACACGCAGTAGCCCTGTTCGGCCTTCACGGCAGGGTCGAGAATCCAGACGGACTTGAAGCCGCGTTCGTGCAAATACGCGTTCGTCCCGCTGGGATCGGGGAAGCCTTCCGGATCGAACGTAAACACCTTGTACCCGTCCATGTAGTGGATATCGACCCAGATGGCGTCGCATGGGATCTCGCGTGTCCGGAACTCATCCGCGAGCGCCCGAATGCGGGCGTCCGGATGGTACGAGAAGCGGCACTGGTGGTAGCCGAGCGCCCAACGTGGCGGCAGATCGATGCGCCCAGTCAAAACCGCCAGCCGCTGAACCACCTCCTGTGGGGACGCCCCTTCGATGACGAGTACGGGGAAGGGCTCGGCAGAGGCTAGACGGATCCCAGCACGCAGATCCATTTCGAGGCGATACGTCGTGTCCGCGAGGATGCCGAACGCGCTGCCGTCGGCCCTCACTGCGAGCACCCAGGGGTGCGCCTGATACAAGCTCTTCGACTCGTCATCATAGTTGGGCACCGGCGTGCCGTCGGGCTCGATTCGAAACGGCTGCGTTGCCCAAGCTTCGGTGAGGAAGCCGTTGCGAAGCAGCGGGCCAGCAACCTCGCCAGTGCCGTAGAGGCTGGTCCCTGAATCGATGGGAACGGTGGCGACGCGGCTGCCATTCAACAGGGTGAAGATGGGAGTCACAGACCATGACTCGGGAACGGGTCCACGGGGCGCGAGCGGCTCGCACAGGGCGAAGGAGCGAGGCAGGGATGCCGGGTCGACGTCGGCGGGAGTGAAGCGAGCGACGCCTTCGATGAGCAGCCCGGGGTCCTGTGGCAAGCTGTCCGACGTCACCGACGACCTGGTAAGGGCATCGTGTAGCAGAGCGCTTCGCCGGTTCGAACGGGCGCTTTGAAGCTCCAATCGACGCGAAGAAAGACCGTTCCAGGCCCAGGCAAATCCTCGGCGACGACCGCGTTCAGGATCGCGCTGCTGATGCCACCCTGAACGACGATTTCCCCGAAGCGCGTCTGCTGGGCCAGCGCCTCGTCGTAGTGAAGCGGATTGCGGTCGCCCGAAATCTCGGTGAAGAGCTCGATGTCGCGCTTGAGAACCGCACGCGTGCGCTCGGCACGTTGACCGACGCCAGGAATGCCGTGGGGCCAAATTTCGCTCATGACTCGCCATTGTCGCGGCTTGCATCGCTTCTGACAAGCACGGCAGTGTCTCTTCCTCGGGCCACGATGGCATAAACGAACAGGGCGAGACCGGATCGCCAAGAGCGGGCCGACCGGCCTTCGGGGCGAGGCTCCGACATCAGTGCGCAGAGCGGGAGCAAGACCGCAACGCCGCTCCGGCGGGTCGCTTTCCGCCCGTTCGCGCAGTCAGGTGCTCCAGCAGCCCCGTCGCTGTTCGGCCGAGACCGATGGATAGGAGTTGGCGCCGTAGCACTGCTCCTAGCGTTCGGTGCGTCTTTGGGCTTGTTTAAGGCTCGGTCCGCATGGCAATTGAAGCAAGAAGACAGGATGCGAGGACCAGACGAGCCATGACGGCGGAAGGCAACACCGGGGAGGAGGCCCACCCAGACCCGGCGACGGGCTGGGGGACGTTCGAGGCGCGGAGCCTCGGAACGCTCTGGCTGGCTTGGACCGACCGCGGCCTCCTTCGCGTTTCGTTCGATCGCTTCGAGGACATCCTGGCCGACGAAGCGCCGGTCCCCTCGGTCTACGCGGAGCCACTGACGCGCTACTTCGATGGCGCGGCCGAGGACTTCTCGGACGTTCCACTCGATCTGCGTGGCACCGATTTTCAGCTTCGCGTCTGGGCAGCGCTGCGCCAGATTCCGTGGGGCCAGGTCCGCACCTACGGGGGCATCGCCCAGGAGATCCACTCCCCCCGGGCGATGCGTGCGGTCGGGCAGGCGAACCACGTCAACCCCGTCCCGATCATCGTCCCTTGCCATCGGGTCGTGGAGGCTGGCCACCACCTGGGCGGGTACGGCGGAGGCGTGGACCGTAAGCAGCGATTGCTCGAGCTGGAGGGCGTGCGCTTACACGAGGGGGTCGTTCAACCGGGGCAGATGGAGCTCTTCTGAGCTAGCCGTAGCGTGCCGCGAAGAGGCACGCGACCACGAGTGCTCCGGCAAAAATGCTGATCTTGTCCTTCACGGCGAACAAGACGGGATCGTCGTGCATCTGGTCTCGCGCCGCGAGGAACCAGATGCGCATGATCCAATAGACCAAGACCAAGCAGATGCCCCACAGAACCTGGAACCTCGGGTAGTACCCCGTGATCGCATCCGTGTTGATGTAGAGCGCGAAGACCAAGACCGCGAGAAAGCCCGAAGAGAGCCCTGCAGCGACGATGATCGGCATATCGGCGGGCACGTAGTTGCGCCCCTTGATCGACAGGCGCCCGTCGGCTTTTGCCTGAATCAGCTCGGAGTACCGCTTCACGAACGCGAGGCTCGTGAAGAAGAAGATCGAGAACGCGAGCAGCCACTCCGAGAGTGGGACGCTGACCGCCACACCGCCCGCCATGACGCGATAGGTAAAGAGCGTCGCCAAGGTGAGCACGTCGACGATCATCTGCTGCTTCAGATAGAAAGAGTAGGCCGTGGTCAGCGCAACGTAGCCGAGGACGACCCACACGAATTGCGGTCTCAAGAACAGCACGGCAAGCGCTATCGATATGGTCAAGGCGATCGCCGAAAGCAGAACGCCGTCCGCAATCGAAAGCGTGCCCGCGGCGAGCGGGCGGTTTCGCTTGCTGCGGTGCAGCCGATCGGCGGGCAGGTCGACCAAATCGTTGAGCACGTAGATCGACGACGCGGCAAAGCTGAAGGAAAAGAACGCCATGACGGCGGCAAAGACGAGGTCGAGGTTCGTGTACTCGTGCGCGAAATACAGAGGGACGAAGAGCAGTACGTTTTTCGCCCATTGATGAGGGCGAAGCTCCTTGATCGCCGCCCTGACCTTGTTGGGCCGCTCGACCAACACCACGGCCTTCGCCACAGACTGCTGCGCGCGGCGGCGGGTGCTCGGGCTGGGCGCGACCATGTGGGCCTCGCCCGCGGCGCTCCAGACCGGAAGATCGGCGGACGAATCCCCGAGGTATTGAAAGCCCCCGGCCCCGAAACGCGAGACGAGATACTCGGCCTTGTGACGCCCCTTGAGATTGGTATCGCTGTGCGTCCCCACGGCCTCGTCGATGAGATCGACATGCTCGCCCACCGCGTCGGCGACGCTCTGGTCCGATGCGGTGACCAGCAAGACCTGCCTGCCGTCGGCTCGCGCCCGTCGCATCTCGGCGAGCACCTGGCTGCGGTACGGAAGCGCCGACGCATCGATCTTCACATTTCGAGCTACGTACTTCTTGAGTGCGGGCCTGCCACTCATCAGAGCGCCGATCAGCGAAAACAACTTCCATGGCACGGTTTTCAGGAACTCGAGGATGCCTTCGACGGTCACGTCGGTCGCGACGAGCGTCCCATCGAGGTCTACGCAGAGCGGCTTGGTGGAACGCGTGTTCGCCGCTGTGGACCCGCTGCTCATGCGCTTCTCACAGGCCCCGCAGCGCCGCTTCGAGGCGCTCCCGCTTTTCGCGAAGTTGTGAAGCGTCGCGCTTGGATTTTTCGACCACGGCTTCCGGCGCCTTGTCGATGAAGCTTGGGTTCGTCAGCTTCTTCTCGACCGCACCGAGCTCCTTCTCGAGCTTCTTGAGATCGCGCTCGAGCCTGTTGCGTTCCTTTTCGGTATCGATGACACCGGGTACCACCGCCCGCACGCCGGGGTTCACGAACACCGCAGCGTTGGCGAAGTGCGCCCCCGGATCGTCGAGTTTGCCGGCATCGGCCTCGAACCGCATCTCACAGCGCGCAAGCGTTTCGATGGTCGATCGCTCGGCCTCGAGCACGGAGCGCGTCTGTTCGTCGTCCGTGTGCCAGTGGATCGACATCGGGTGGCTCCTCGGGACATCATGTTCGGCGCGAATGGTACGCGCGCTCCCGACGAATGCTTGCACCACCTCGAAATCGCGCTCCGCCTGCCGGTCGATCTTCGCATCGACGAGCGCAGAGGGGAAGCGGCTGATCATGATGCTCTTGGCCGCGCCGTCCCACTTGGGAACGCGCTGCCAGATCTCCTCCGTGATGTGCGGCATCATCGGATGAAGCGCCCGCAACACCGTCTCGAGGACGTGCACCAAGGTTGCCTCGGTTTCAGCGACCAACGCCTCGTTTCCACTGTCGAGGGCCGGTTTACTCACCTCGAGGTACCAGTCACAGAACTCGTCCCACACGAAGTGGTAGAGCGCGCCGGAAGCCTCATCGAGGCGGTACGCGTCGAGCCCGCTCGAGGCGAGGTCCAGTGCGTGGTAGAGCCGAGATAGGACCCAGCGGTTGGCGAGGGCCTTCGGCTGTGGACACTGCTGAGAGGCCAGTGTCGACGAATCGCCGAGGCGCATCAGCGCATAGCGGGACGCGTTCCAGAGCTTGTTCGCGAAGTTCCGGTACCCCTCGATACGCTTGATCGAAAGCGCGATCCGGCGCGACTGTGGCGAATAGCTGAGCAGCGTCATACGAAGCGCATCGGCACCGTACGCAAGGAAGCCGTCGGGGTAGGTCGATTTCAGATACTTGAGGCCGGACTTCTTTGCTCCAGCCTTCTCGGCCTTCGCCAGCAGCTCTTCGCCGGTCGCGCCGTAGATCACGTCTAGCGGGTCGACGACGTTGCCCTTCACCTTGCTCATCTTCTCGCCGCGCTCGTCGGTCACGAGGCCCGCGAGCAGCACCCGATTGAAGGGGACCTCACCCATGAAGTGGAGGCCCATCATGATCATTCGCGCGACCCAAAAGAACAGGATGTCGTACCCGGTCTCCATGTCCTGCGTCGGGTAGAAGCGTTCGAGCGCGACCGTCTTGTCCGGCCATCCAAGAGTCGAGAACGGCCACAGTCCCGAGCTGAACCAAGTGTCGAGCACATCCTCGTCCTGTCGAATCGAGGAGCTACCACAGCCGCCACACACTTTCGCGTCCTCACGCGAGACCGTCACGTGATCACAGATTGCGCAATACCACGCGGGAATCGGGTGCCCCCACCAGAGCTGCCGCGAGATGCACCAGTCTTGGATGTTCCGAAGCCAGTGGAAGTACGTCTTGGTCCACTCTTGGGGCAGAATCTGAATGGTGCCGTCTTCGACCGCCTCGATTGCTGGCGCGGCGAGCGGCTCCATCCTGACGAACCATTGCGTCGAGATCATCGGTTCGACGATGGTGCCCGACCGCTGTGACCGCGGCAGCGTCATGATGTGCTTCTTGCGGCCGCGCGCCAGCCCGCGGTTGGCGAGCTCGATCTCGACTGCCTCGCGCCCCTCGAATCGCTCGAGCCCTTGAAACGGACCCGCATTCTGGTTGAGGGTCCCATCGAGATTGAGGATGTTGATCTCCTCGAGGCCGTGGCGCTTGCCGGTGGCGAAGTCGTTCGGGTCGTGGGCCGGCGTCACTTTGACGACGCCGGTTCCAAACTCCGGGTCGACGAGCTCCGCGTCGAGGATGATGGGAATCATTCGATCGACGAACGGATGGCGTACGTACTTGCCGTGCAAGTGCCGATAGCGCCCGTCGTCTGGATGAATCGCAACCGCCGTGTCGCCGAGCATGGTCTCGGGACGCGTCGTCGACACGACGACCTCGCCGTCGCCGTCGGCCAAGAGGTAGGCGAAGTCGAACATCGCACCTTCGACGTTCTCCTCCTGCTCGACCTCGAGGTCCGACAGTACGGTCTGCGACTCGACGTCCCAGTTCACCAAGCGGGTGTCACGGTAGATGAGCCCTTCTTCGTAGAGCCGCACGAACGCCTCGCGAACCGCGCGAACCATATCCGGGTCCATCGTGAACTTCGTCCGGGGCCAGTCGCAGGAGGCGCCCATCTTTCGAAGCTGCTGAAGGATCCGGCCACCCGACTCCTCTTTCCATTGCCAAACCCGCTCGATGAACTTCTCGCGGCCGAGATCATGGCGGGTCAGGCCCTCATTCTTGAGCTGCCGCTCCACCACCACCTGTGTCGCAATCCCGGCATGGTCGATGCCAGGAACCCAGAGGGTGTTGTAGCCCTGCATACGCTTGTGGCGGCACAGCACGTCCTCGAAGGTAGTGCGGCAGGCGTGCCCCATGTGGAGCGAGCCCGTGACGTTGGGGGGCGGAATCGCGAGCGTGTAGGTCGGGCGATGATCGTCTGGCTCTTCAGAGGCGGCGAAGAACCCCGAACTCTCCCAGAACTCGTACCAGCGCTCCTCCGCTTCGGTTGGCGAGTACTGCTTCGGCATCTCGTCGGATCGTTCGCTCATCCGACGGACCGTGTGCTGTGAAATCGAGGGGCAGTCAAGCCTCAGTCGCCGACGAGACGGTGCAATTCCTCGCGGATCATGGCTTCGGCGAGCTCGGGAACGACTTCCCAGACGACACGCTCGACGACTTCAGCAGACAGCTTGAGGACGCCTTCGACCTGATCGGGCGTGAGACCCAAGGTCTGCAAGCGCTCGACGACCGAATGGGAGAGCGCTTCGCCCATCACCCCGGAGCTATGAGCGGGTACCGGCGCGGAAGAAATCGGACGCGCGACTGGCGCCGCGGCCGGGAGGGACGAAGCCACCGCAGAGCTCGGGGAAACCGGCGCGCCGGAGAGGCGTGTGCTCAGCGGGGTCGGCGCGGGTCGAGACGAACGCCCGCCCACAGGCAGCGGCGGAGGCGTCGGCCGATAGGATGGCTGGGAAACGGGCCGCGGTGGCGTGGTCGCCGGCCGCGCGACCGGAATCGAAGGCGCCTCATAGAGGGCCTCCGCCTGGCCGGCCAAGCTGGTGGCCTTGTCGATCGCTTGCTGTGTGTCGAACGGCTTCAAAATGTGGTCGTCGGCGCCGACCTCGGACGCCCGCGCCTCATCGAGCGGCCGATGCTGGCTCGCCATCAGCACGACCGCTGTGCCGCCGAGCTGCGGGTCGGACTTGATTTGCCGGGTCACTTCGTACCCGTCGAGCCCTGGCAGCGACGCATCCACGAACACGACGTCCGGACCGAAGTCACGCCCCTGTTGAAGTGCAAGCTCGCCGCTTTCGACAGTGAGCAGCTCAGCGTCTTCGCCCGCGAAAGTCATCTCCATGACCTTGCGCATCGTCACGCTGTCTTCGACGATCAGAATCCTCATCGACATCAAGCCCCGTTTACCTAGATGTATGCTCGCTGACATACGCGATCGATACCTTGCCGGTCAAGAAGCAGCCCGCCCGGTTTGACCCGTTCGGACCTCGCCGGTAGGGAGCGCGAGTGGCGGATTCGGACCTACGGAGGCTGTATCGTGAGGGCGCTCCGAGGGCCCCAGAGGGGCGCTTTTCGCTCGAGGGCGTGCTCGAGGGCGCGGGTCCGATCGAGCTAGACATCGGTTTTGGCCGGGGTTTATCGCTATTCGAGCGAGCTGCGCTGCAGCCCGAGAGCCGCATCATCGGCATCGAGGTCAAGACCAAGCTGGCCTATCAGCTCGACCAGCGGCTCCGAAAGCACGAGATCCCAAATGTGGCGATCTTGTGCGGGGATGCGCGAGAAATCTTGAAGCGAGCCGAACCAAACGGATCGGTTCGACGGGTTTCTCTCCACTTTCCGGATCCCTGGTGGAAGAAGCGGCACGACAAGCGCCGGGTCATTGGCGACGCTCTGTTGGCCGAGCTCGCACGACTGATGGCGCGTGGGGGCGAGCTGTTCATCCAAACCGACGTCGAGCACCGGGCCGAGCAATATGTCGAGCATCTTCGGCAGAGGGCGGACTTCGTGCTGCGCTCGGAGAGCGGATACGTCGATGAGAACCCATTTGGCGCTCGCTCGAATCGCGAGAAGCGTGCGATCGAGGACGGGCTTCCCGTGTGGCGCATCGTCGCGACGCGGCGCTAGCTAGTCGCCGAGCGCGATGGTCGCGCACCGCTGGGCGGTGTCTCGTCGGAGCGCCGCTTGACGCTCCTCGGGCGACTCGTCCAGCTCGTACCCGGGAATGAAGTATCCAAGGTCGTCGACGAGGTCATACAGCTCTTCTCCGCGTTCGAGCAGCTTGCAGTTGCGGCGCTCGAGGCCCTCGACGATGCGAGGCAGGGCCTCGAGGCTATGGCGCTTCGTGTCGTGCATCAGGACGATACCGCCGCGGTCGCCCGTGTCCTGCTCTCGACGGTCGAGCACACGGAAGAACGCACGAACCACGCCCTCCGGAGTGTTTTCCTCGAGATCCGCAGGGTAGAGAGCCCACATCACACTCGTGTAGCCGTTCTGTGCGAGAAGCCACTCCACGCGTTTCGACATCGCGCCGCCAGGGGGCCGGATGAGCCGGGGGTAGCTCCCCGCCGCCCACGCGATCTTCTCGCCGCTCCGGGTGAGCTCGGCTTCGATCTCGGCGTTGTTGAGCAGCGGAAGCTGCCGATGAGTCTCGGTGTGGTTTCCAATCATGTGCCCGCGGCGAACGATATCCCGAACGATCTCCGCGTGCTCGCGCTCCCACGGATTGCCGTTTCCAAAGCTCTCGCTCGTCACGAAGAAGAGCGCCTTGAGCTCGAGCTGATCCAGCAAGTCGAGGAGGTGCGGCGTCGTACGCTTCGAAGGTCCGTCGTCGAAGGTGAACAAGATCGTCCTCCGACGGCTACCGCCGTGGATTGTGAGCCCGCTCGGGAATCGGGCACCGGTCACGTCGCGCTGCCCGACCATCCCGACTTCGGCCAGAAGCTCCGGGCCAGGCTCGGCGTGAACCGGCTCGCGCACCGCCACTGTCGCTGGGCGAATCGACGCCAGGCTCTCGAGGGTGGGCCGGCGGCCGACTTCGGACGCTCCCACGAGCGAGCCGCTTCCGACGACCGCCAAGACACCTGAGAGCAGCCGAAGCTTCCACGAGACCGAGGGCATGTTGACGGAGATCGTACGGAAGTGGGGCGGGCCGATGCGAGAAAGCCGCAGGACCTGGACAGGTCTCCAGTTGCAACGGTCGATCGCATCGGGTACCTGGGTCGCCCAACGGGCGTACATGATTGAAGTCCAAGCTCTAACAAGACGATACGGCAGCAGGCTCGCGGTAAACGAGGTGTCGTTTCGCGTCGAGCGAGGTGAGATTGTCGGATTCCTCGGCCCCAACGGCGCGGGAAAGACGACTACCCTTCGAATGCTGACCGGATATCTCGCGCCCACGTCGGGCGAGGTGCACATCGACGGCATCGACGCGGTTCGCAACTCCATCGAGGCGCGGGCGAGGCTCGGATACATGCCCGAGGGCGTTCCGCTCTATCGAGAGATGCGGGTGTACGAGTACTTGCGGCATCGTGCCGCGCTCAAAGGCGTCGATCGCGTGGCCGACGCAGTCGACCGCTCGCTTGAATCCGCGGGCGTGACCGACGCGCGCAGGCGCATCATCGGGCAGCTCTCAAAAGGCTACCGACAGCGCGTGGGCCTCGCCGAATCACTGCTCGCAGATCCTCCGATTCTGATCCTCGACGAACCGACGTCGGGTCTCGACCCGAACCAAGTGCGTCAGTTCCGGGAGCTGGTGCGTGGCTTCGCCGGCGACAAGACGGTGCTCCTTTCGACGCACATCCTCTCGGAGGTGGAAGCCGTGTGCGACCGCGTAATTATCATCCGCGAAGGCGAGAAGGTGGCGGACCTGGCTCCTGAGGAGTCCAAAACGAGCCTCGAAGACATTTTCGCCGAGCTCACCGCCTCGCAGTCGACCGGAGACGCATCGTGAAGAGCGCCTGGGTCGTCATGCGGCGCGAGCTCGGCTCGTTTTTCGTTTCACCCCTCGCCTACGTCGTGCTGACCGCCTGGTTGGTTTGGAACGGCGTCGTTTTTTGGGTCCTGACGGAGTTTTACGCGCGCAACGCGGTCGCCTCCGGAGCCGCGAGCCCGCTGTCAGCGTTTTTTGGCGGAAGCTCGCTCTTCTTCATCCCGCTGCTGGTGTTCGTGCCAGTCCTGACGATGCGGCTCATCGCCGGCGAGCGACAAGCGGGGACGATCGAGCCGCTCATGACAGCACCGGTCCCCGACGGCGCGATCATCATCGGGAAATACGGCGCGTCGATCGCGATGTGGTGCGTGCTGTGGCTGCCGACGGTCATCTATGCGTGGATCATGAGCCAGCACGGGACCGTCGACTGGGGCGCAACTACCGCTAGCTACTTCGGGATCTTCGTGCTCGGCGCCTACTTCATGGCGATCGGCCTCCTGATGAGCGCCATCGCGCCGACGCAGATCATCGCGGCTGTGTTGTCGTTCGTCGCCCTCGGCCTGCTTTTTACCGTCGGCATAGGCGAGTTCGTGTTCGACGGCGCGGCGCGGGACTTTTGCGCATACATCAGCATGTGGGGGCACATGCAGAGCTTCTCGAAGGGCGTCGTGGACACCCGCTACCTGGTCTTTGATCTCTCGGTCGCGGTCCTCGCCGTTGGGCTCAGTGTCGGCGTTCTCAAAGCGAGGAGGCACGGATGAGCACCCAACCCCGTACACGTTTGAATCTCGCGCTCACGATTCTGCTCGGCATCGTGGTGGTCGTCTTGGTGAACTATTTGTCATCGCGGCATTACAAGCGTTGGGACTGGACCACGCACGGCCTCTTCACACTCTCGGACCGCAGCACCGAGGCGATTTCCGAGCTGGACAAGGACGTGCAGATCTACGTCTTCCTCGGCCGCGACGAGCAGGACTTCGCGGACGTCGAGACCCTGCTCGAAGAGTACGTGGCCATCACGGACAGGATCACCGTCGAGTGGATCGACCCCGATCGAGATCGCGCTCGCTACCAGGTGCTCGCGGACAAGTTCGGCATCGACAGCTGGCTCGCCGGTGATGTGACGCTCTCCCAGGTGCCGGTGGTCGTAACGAGCGGCGACCGCAAGTGGAAGGTCGAACGTCATCAGTTGATCGTCGAGGACTTCGAGAGCTTCGACGATGCCGACGGGCACAAGCTCGATCTGCAGTCGGAGCGCGCGCTGACGGGCGCCATCCTCGAGGTTACGACCGGCAGCCCCACCAAGGTTTGTCTCGCCGCGGGACATGGCGAATGGGAGGTGGGCGCATACGGCGACCGAAGCTTCGATGCAGTCGTGCGTGAGCTCGAGTGGGAAAAAATCGAGGTCGAGCCCGTGGAGATTCACAAAGACCCCATACCGAAATCGTGCAACGCGCTTTTCGTCGTGAGCCCACAGCGACTCTATTCGGATGCCGAGGTCGCCATCGTCGACGCATTTCTCGCCTCCGGCGGCAATGTGCTGCTCTCGTTCGACCCAGTGCTCAAGAAGCAAGTGCTCCTACCGACTGGCTTCGAGGCATCGCTCGAAGCGCGCGGCATCTTGGTTGGCGATGACCTGGTCATCGAGAACGACACCGCGCAGCAGCTTCCTGGCAACCCGGGTGATTTGTTTCTCGTGACCAACCTCGGCACGCACCGTGTCGTCGACACGATTCGCAAACGCGGCGGCGGTTTCCTGGTGGCGGTGGCGCGGTCGATCGACGTCGCGGATGGAAGCGACACCGAGGTGTTGTTCCGGACCAGCCCTAGCGCGGTTGCCGAATCGGACCTCCAACGCGCGCTCAAACCCGACAAGGACAATCCGACGAAGCCGAGCGCCGTCCCGCTCGCAGTCGCGTGGGAGTACGTGCCGCCGCTCGGCGAGGACCTGAAGCCGATCGAGACCGATGGCCCGGAGCCCGGGCGCCTGCTCGTCATGGGCGACAGCGATTGGATGGCCTCGGAGCTCCTGGACAAGGCAGAGCTCTCCAACATCGATCTGCTCTCGTCGACTGCAGGCTGGCTGACGCAGCGCGAAGCCCTGATCAACATCGCGCCACGCAAGACCAACGCGCAGGCGGTGATCATGAGCGACGCAGACCTGCAGAACCTCTTGTTTCGGGTCGTGGTCCTCCTTCCGCTGGCAGCGTTCATTGCCGGCTTCGGGGTTTGGTGGTCGAGGCGGTCATGAGCGCACGGACGCCACTGGTTCTCTTCGTGATCGCACTCGTGCTCCTCGGATACATCCTCGCGTTCGAGCGCGGCCGACCGAGCCGAAGCGAGATCAACTCCCGCTCGGGCCTGGTTGTAGAAGCGCTCGTGCGCGATCGCATCACGGGCATCCGGATTGCGTCGGGCGATGACCGCGTGGCGCTCCGACGCGAAGGTGAGGGCTTCGACGAAACGTGGACACTCGAAGAACCCTACGAAGGCCCCGGTGACCCAGGGCCCATCGAGGACTACATACGCAACTGGGAGTTCGCGATCCCGGTGCGGACGCTCGAGGACCCGAGCCCTGAAGACATCGAGCAGTTCGGCGTTGACACCCCCACAGCCGAGGTGACGTTCGAGATGGGACGCGCCGAAGTTCGCGTTTCGCTCGCGTCGGGCACTCCTGTCGACGGCGGAGGTTACGTGCGTATCGACGACGAGAAGCCTGTCGTCGTCGTCGGCAAAGACGTGGTCGAACTCTTCCGCAGAACGGCGGATGCGTTTGCCATCAAGGGCGACGCCGGCGCGCCGCTTCTGTCTGACCTCCTGGACGGCGGCGCGACTGAAGCCTCAACCGACGCGGCCCCCTGACTACTTTTGCGCTTCGGACAAGGTCTCGTGCGAGGCGTACTCCACGAGACCGTTGCTGGTGTTGAACCCGCCGGACGACATCAGCGTGAAGAAGCCCTTCACGCGGATCTTCTTGCCGACCGCGAGGTCCCGCGGGACGATGACGCCTCCGGCGATCGTGGTCGTCTTACGGCCACGACGCGCGCGCGCGAGCTGCTCCTGATTGTCCGCGTACCCGACGACGATCAGCTGCTCGGCACGGTCGGCCTGATCCGCGGTGTCTGCGATGAACATGTGCGGCATCGCGACCTTCGGACAGTCTTCCTTTTTCTTCTTCTTGCAGGCAGGCGGCTCGTAGATGTCGACGATGTAGCCCGTCACCGAGAGCTCGGAGTCGAGAACCTTCATCACCCGGCTGCGCAATCCGTAGACGCTGTACGAGTCATCCTCGTAGGTGGTCGGGAAGGGCGGCGGCGGAAGCGTCGGAACCTCCGGAAGGTCCGGCACGATTTCGGGCAGTTGTTCGGCTTCAGCTTCCGGCTCCGAAGCAGACGTCACTTGTTCACATCCGGCGCTCAACAGCACCGCGGCGAAGATCAGGCCTAGTAGACGAGCTCCCATGGTTCCCCCTGTCCCAATCAACCTAACACGAGCGATTCCCGACCCACAAAACTAGGAGCCCGGGGCGGAGCACTCCCGAGCGTCTCGGAGCGGCTGCTCCAGCGCCATTTGCAGCGTGGGTGGAACCTCCGGGGTGGCGCGGAGCCGGTCGATGACGGCGTTGGCCTCCGGGGTACCAAGCGCCCGGAGCGCCTCGATGGCGCGGGCGGCGTTGTTGAGGTCTTCCGTCAGCGCATGGCTGGGCGACGCCCGCAGGACGACCCTGAACAGGGACTCCGCAGCATCGGTTCTGCAATGCGCCGCCACGTACTCGATGGCGGCGGCGGTGACGTTCGGCCACTCGTTCGCGGCGCGCAACCTTCGATGGATCCGGTCCCAGCCCTCGTCATGAGGCGCCGACGTCAGCACCTCGATCGCGGCGACCCGCACGACCGACATCGAGTCATCCACCGACGCGAGGATCACCGGAAGGGCGTCGGGTTCGGTTCGAAGGCTCTGCACTGCGGCGGCTCTGACGATGGGCCATGTGTCCCTGCGCGCGAGCGTCGCGCGAGTGAGCAACGAGGTCGGGTCTCCCGAAAGTGCGGTCGCGGCACGCGCGCGCACACGCGGATATGGATCGCTGAGCGATGCACGCGCATGCTCGCGTCCGCCGCGGGCCGTCACGGCATCGACGGCGGCCGCCCGAAGCATCCACTCCTCGGGTTCCGCAAGTTGAGTCGCCACCCATCGATCGACTGGCACGCTCGGTGCCGCCGCGCCCGCACTCTGAAGAAGCCTCCAGGAGGTTGCGAAATCCGTCGAGCCGAGCGCTGCGTACGCGACGAACGAAGCCACTTCGGCGCGGCGTTCCTCGATCGCGCTAAATCCCAGCGCTGCGCTGGCGACGGCCGCAGCCGGGGGTTCAGTTTTGAGCCAGCCGTAGAGCTTGGGACCGGGCGCCTTGGCGCGCTGCACCGCGACGCCAAGCGCGTCACGCAGTGCCGGGCGCTCCGCCCCGTCCTCCGCGCGGATCGCCGCGAGGAGAGGCGTGATCGCGAAATCGGGATCCGTTCGAGCCAGCGTCGAGGCGGCACGGCCGCCGACCCGGGGATCGGCGAGCAGGGTGACGAGACCTTTGCGTCCGCGACGCCCGCTCTGCCCAAGAGCGGCAAGCGCCAGCTGCCGCACCTGATCGTCTTCGGAGCGCGCAGCTGCGACGAGGGCCTCGACAGCCGCATCGTGCGCTTGTGACAACGTACGCAGGGCGCCGACAGCCCGTCTTTGACCCA
>Ga0316198_10001065_pt1 | contig 15702 bp, 12 predicted proteins | sample OudBieAanoxic_MG_FD_204935 | JGI IMG/M metagenome (GOLD analysis project Ga0316198, IMG submission 204935) | Coastal sediment microbial communities from Oude Bieten Haven, Netherlands - site A anoxic | ecosystem: Environmental > Aquatic > Marine > Coastal > Sediment | place: Netherlands...
GCAGACCAGAAGCCACAGCCTCGAGGATCCGCTCAATTATCCCGGCAGGCTCTATGCACAGCTCGCCAACGTGCAAAGCTTGGCCAACGGTGGTTTCGGGGCTGTCGATGCGCCTCCCACCGATGGGGCGGTGCAGTTTCTCGCCGAGCTCCAGACCCAGGGCGCGGAGATCTACGCCCGGCTACAGGAGGTTATTGATGCCGACCTTCCGGCCTTCAACGAGCTGGTGGGCAGCCTGAATCTGCCGGCCGTGATCGTCAAGAGCTCCGACGAGGGCTGATGGGAGCAGTCTGAATGTGAGCTGGCAGGTCGTGGTGGGAGTGTGACGGGGCTGGTCATGCCACGGCACGCGAGTGTCGCCGGCTAGCGGATGTAGCCGGTTTCCTCGCGACGATAGCTGTAGGTTGCCTCCTCGGCGTCGTAGATACGGGGCGCCGTGCGCGCGGTGGCAATGTAGGCGCGGATGATCTCGACGATCTCGGGATGCTGATCGGCCACGTCTGTAGTCTCACCGATGTCAGTAGCCAGGTCGTAGAGCTCGAGCGGCGCCCCTTCCTCAGGAATGACGGCCTTCCAGTCGCCCATGCGCACCGCCTGGCGCAGCTCGGAGGGCTGCTCCTGGTCGGAAATCTGCACGCCGCCGCTTTCCCAGTAGAGGAACTCGTGCTGCTGCTGGTCGCTACCCACCGCGGCGCTGTCGATCAGGGCGGGCACGAACGAGATCCCGTCGATTCCATCCGGGGCCGTGGCGCCTGCAAGCTCGGCCATCGTCGGCATTACGTCTTGGAATGACCACGCGTGCTCATTGACCGCGCCGGCCTCGATTTTCCCGGGCCAGCGGGCGATCGCCGGTACCCGGATGCCGCCCTCGTAGAGGTTGCCCTTGGCGCCGCGCAGCGGGCGATTGCCCTGGAAGAAGTCAATGTTGGTCCCGCCGCCACGCTGCCCCCCGTTGTCGCTGGTGAAGATGACGATGGTGTTTTCGTCAATGCCGAGCTCGGAGAGCAGATCCATCACGCGGCCGACATCGCGATCCATCCGCGTCACCATGGCGGCGAAGGCCGTCCGCGGCATGGGCTGGTCGGCGTAGTGGCCGTTGGGACTGACGTAGGGATCGGGCTCCTCGAACTGCCCCTCGTACTCGGCGAAGGAGTCCTCGGGTACGAGCAACTCGGTATGCGGGATGGTGTAGGCGAGATAGAGGAAGAACGGGCCTTCTTGATTGCGGCGCACGAAATCCAGGGCCCGCTCCGTGATGACGTCGTGAGTGTACTGCTCGCGCGCGCCTCCCTCATTGCCCTCGAGCAAGAACTGCTCGCCGTTGTCCCAGAGAAAATAGGGGTAATAGAAGTGCGCGTGTACCTGGTGCAAGTAGCCGAAGAACTCGTCGAATCCCTGCTCCCAGGGAACGCCGGTGGTGTCGAAGTCCCCCAGGCCCCACTTACCGAACAGACCGGTCGTGTAGCCGGCCGACTGCAATACCTCTCCCACGGTGACATCCTCGGGGATGATGGGAATACCGCCGGTGTTGCCCCGCACAGAGGTGTGGCCGACGTGTTTGCCCGTCATCAAGACGCTGCGCGACGGCGCGCAAACCGAGGCGCCGGAGTAAGCCTGGGTGAATCGCATTCCCTCTTCCGCCAGGCGATCGATGCGCGGGGTGCGAATGATCTCGCCGCCGTAGGAGCCTAGGTGAGCGTAGCCGAGGTCGTCGGCCATGATGAAGACGAGATTCGGCTGAGTTGGCTCAACTCCCAACGCACGTTCGTCAGGCGTGGGAGCGCCCGTGCACGCCGTCGCAGCGAGTAGCGCGGACAGAAGCGTCGCAAACAGCAGTGCGGTTGTGGGCCGCCAGGGTATCGATACGCTCATGGCACTCCGCTCCGTTTCATTGAGGTTCGCTTTTCGCCAGGCTGACTGCACCACTTCTACGGCTAGGCCGCGCAAAGATCAACCTCGTCATCACTCTTGACTAGCAATGTTAGTGCTCGCTACTATGACTAGCAGTGTTAGCCAAGGAGGGAAGATGGCACGCGACGCACTGGGAGAATTCGAGCACAGGGTGCTGCTGGCGATCCTGCGCCTCGAGGCGGAGTCCTATAGCGTACCGATCGTTCTCGAGCTGGAAGAGAAGACGGGGAAACCCGTGGCACCTGCCGCCGTCTATATCGCCCTGAGGCGGATGGAAAAGCGCGGATTGGTGAGCTCGCGGCTCGTCGAGCCAGATGAGAACGGTGGCCGAGAGCGCCGCTACTTCAAGGTCGAAGAAGAGGGCCTCGAGCGTCTGCGGGAATCGCGGCGCGCTCTGCTGGATCTGTGGGAAGGACTCGCTCCCCAACTCGATAAAAGATGAATTCAAACCACACATCTGGCACTAGAGCGACAAGACTGCCGAACGGCGGGATGCCGGGCCCATCTGGCAATGGTCCAGCATCGGCAGCCCCGCCGCGCATGGCAACCTGGCTACTCCTCTTGAGCCTGCCGAGCGATGAGAGCGACGAGTTGGTCGATTTCCTGGCCGAGCTCTTCACGATTCGCAGACAGCAGCGTGGCCGCCTGCGCTCGGTGCTCTGGTACTGGTGGCAGATTCTCAGCTTCCCGATCCATTTCATGAAGGCCCGTGCTCAGACAGCTCACCGGCGTTGGACCAAAAATTCATCAGGGGCCGGCTCGGCTCCCTCGGGCACGGGAAGAAGCGGCGGAGAGGGAAAGGTCGTCTCGATGTTCACACAACTGACCAAAGACATACGCTACGCCGTCCGCAACATGATCAAGTCGCCGGGCTTCACCGTCATGGCGGTTCTCGCACTGGCATTGGGAATCGGCAACGTGACGCCGACCTTCAGCCTGATCGATGCCTACTTCCTGAGGCCCCTCCCCTTCGAGGAGCCCGACCGTCTCGTTAACCTCCGTACGGTGCACCTGCCACAAGGCTGGGAGAACGATCGCCACTCGATCCCCAACTTCCTGGACTATCGGCAGGAGGCCGAGACGTTCGAGGACATGGCCGCGTTCAACTACACCTCGGTGGACCTCACAGGTGGTGACGCTCCGGAGGCGGTCGATGCGGGGAGAGTGTCCGCAAATGTCTTCGATGTGCTCGGCGTGGCGCCACAGCTCGGCCGAGGCTTCCAGGCTGGAGAAGATCAGCCCGGCGGCAATGCCGAGGTCGTCGTCATCAGCGATGGGTTCTGGGAGCGGCGGTACGGGCGCGATCCGACGATTCTGGGCCAGGGCCTGGAAATCGGTAGTCGCGATCACACGATTATCGGTGTCATGGCTCCCGAGTTCGTCTTCCCGCTGCCCACGACCCAGGTGTGGGTCCCCCGTGTGCTCGATGAAAGTCTCTACGCTCGGGATCGTTCGATTGTCCAGATTGTCGGGCGACTGAATACCGGTGCTACTTGGGATCAAGCCCAGGCCGAGCTCGATGGAATCGCGCAGAGATTGGAGCAAGAGTTCCCGGCTGCAAACGAATTCATGGGCATCCGATTGTACGACCTTCGCAAAGCTCTCAACTTCGCGGATGAAATCTTTCGGATTGCCGGCATCATCTTCTCGATAGCGGGAGCCTTGGTGCTGCTGATCGCCAGCGCCAATGTGTCCAGCTTGTTGCTGGCAAGAGGGCTGCGACGAAATCGCGAGGTCGCGATTCGCACGGCCATGGGCGCGTCACGCGGACAGCTCGTTCGTCAGTTCCTCACTGAGAGTCTTCTGCTGGCGATGCTCGGCGGGGCGGGGGGTGTCCTATTCGCACGCTGGGCAACCAGTGCGATGAACCAGGGGATTCCTGCCGACCTCTATCGTGTCGGCAACATCTCCGTTGACGGCCCCGCTCTGGTGTTCACTTTCGGGGTCGCTTCGATCACGGCCGTTGTTTTCGGTCTCGTGCCCGCCCTGCGGAGCTCGCGTGTCTCGCTGAGCGAGTCGCTCAAGGAGGGCAGCGCGTCCGTTACCTCGACGCGCGGCAGCCTGCGGCTGCAGAAGTACCTGGTTGTCGGGCAGATCGCCTTGGCGCTGGTGCTTCTCGTCGGCACTTCGTTGATGCTACAGAGCCTTGGTGAGATGGGAGACGCGGACCTCGGTTTCGAGGCTGAAAATGCCCTGACCATGACGTTCTCGCTACGCCAAGAGCGCTACGCGGAGCGCCAGCCTGTTGTCGACTTTCATCGCACCCTCATCCGGGAAGTGGCCGCGGTGCCGGGCGTGGTCAGCGCTGCCACCGCCAACCACCTGCCGCTCAACCACGAGTACAGCGGCGCAAGCTTCACGGTTCCCGGATACGAGGTGATGAGCGAATCCGATGTGCCCTCGGCTCTCGAGCTCTGGGTGTCTCCACGCTATTTCGAAACCATGGAGGTCGATCTCATCCGCGGCAGGGTTTTCTCGGAGAGCGACAACAGCGAGGCGCCCCGCGTTGCGATCGTCAGCAAGGCCATGGCCGAGCGCTACTGGCCGGACGGGGACCCTGTGGGCACTGAGATCCAGGTCGAGGACGTCGAGGATCCCGTGCTGATTGTCGGGCTGGTGGAGGACGCCAAGCACCAGGACATGACCGCCGTCGCAAGGCCGCAAATCTATTTCTGCTCCTTGCAGGCGAGGGTCAGCTACCTCCGCCTTATCGCCCGCACCAGCGGTGATCCTGCTGAGATGGCGCCGGCTATCCGTGAGGCCGTGTGGAGCGTGGATCCGAACCTGCCGATCTTGGAAACCAGAACGCTGGCAGCAGTGGTGACCAACTTCATGGGGCCGCAGATCTTCCTCTCCTTTGCGCTCGCGGGCATCACCGTGGGCGCCATCCTGCTCGCGGCGATCGGGATCTACGGTGTGATTTCGTTTTTCGTATCACAGCGCACGCGCGACATGAGCATCCGCATGGCGCTCGGGGCGCGCCGTTTCGACGTTCTGGGTCATGTGCTGGCCGGCGGCATGCGGCTGACCGCCATCGGCGTCGGGATAGGTCTGGTCGGTGCCTTCTTCTTGGCGCGTGCCCTTTCGAGCCTCATCGGCTCGGCCGAGCAGCACTTCACTATGCTCGTGGTAACGAAGGAGGGATTCCTGACCTTCATAGTGATCCCTCTCGGGCTGGTGCTCGTCGCATTTCTGGCCTGCTATATACCAGCGCGGCGTGCGACGAGAGTCGATCCCATGGTGTCGATGCGGGCGGAATAGAGGCGGTCCCACAGCCCAGGTAGCTCCCGGAAGCCGCTCCCCAACGTCCTTTCCCTGCCTCGATCTTCGGAGTCGGCTGGGGCAATCCGGGCTAATCCGAGTCGGTGGTTCCGTCGTTCGAGATCAACCCTTCGATGATGTGCAACGGGTGCAGGCGTCCATTGTTCATTCCCTTACACCAGCGCGCCGACGTCTTCCAGGTGCGTAAGGAGCTGACGTTCTTGCCCCAGAAGGGCCAGGTACGGCACTGGCGGGGGCGATCTTCGTAGACGGCGCAACCCTTGTCCTTCTCGAAGAAGATGCACTCGTAGTTGCTCTTCTCACGCAGGCTCATATCGCCGTTACCGAGGCGATAGGTGTAGTACCGGCGGAATTCGATCTCCGCGAGCGCCAGGCGCCGCGCCAACTTGCGAATCTCGAGATCAGAGACACGCACGGTGCCCGGCCCCCCCTTGCAGCAGGTACCGCAGCGGGAGCACGTGAACCGCAGCCCGTCTTCGTACCAGGGTTTCTCAGCCATTCTCCCCGCCGCATCGAATCGACTTCGGCGAGCCTTCCAGAAGCGTCTCCGTGCCGGTGCGGCTGTCGATGGCATAAACGTAGATCGCGTGCGAGCGCCCGTCTTTCAGGGCATCCGGAATGGCGATCGAAAAGCCATGGTTCTTGTCACGGAAGGGCAGGTCCGGACGTTGCTGCCCGGCCACCACACTGCCGAGATCAAACCCGCGACCGGCGGGCCCATCGGCATAGACTCGTACCGCGACAGGATTGGCATCGTCGGGGAAACGAACCCATCCGCCGATTCCCTCGCAACTGGCGCCGTCGAGAAACCCTTGCGGCGGCTGGCTGACGGGCTCGTCTCGGCCACCCCTGTCCGGGGACGTGCTGCCCCGCTCTACCCCGTACCAAGGGTAAGTGTCGACGCCGTCGGTGTAGGTTCCGGCGACGATCATGGCTTCGCGGAAGTTGCCATCCCGACGGTTCGGGCCGCGAGAGTCCATGATCCAGCCTTCCCAGACCTGCTCGTTGCGTCCCTCGCGGAAAAGCACGAGGCGGCGGCCATGAATGTAGCCCGACACGGTGTCACCCAAGAGGCGACCAGCTACCTGATTGCCGAAATCGACCTCATACTCGAGCGTGCCCACGGTGCCGTTGCCGTTCACCGACCACTCTGTCGGGTAGGATTGAAGGGATTCGGGGGAGCGCGAATTGGCTCCCGGTGCGGGGGACGCGGAGATCAGAATGACCGACAATAGAGTTCCTACGGCAAACGTCTTGGACACGCGCATTGTTACCTCCTTGGATCTGATCTGGATTCCTCAAGTTACCGTCATGAGCGCTCGGAAGCGACCCTTAGACCTTGAGACGCGATCATGATGCAGGATCTCAGGCAGGCGCTCCGTAGCCTCGCTCAGTCTCCGGGCTTCACCCTCATGGCTCTGCTGATCCTCGGCCTCGGCATCGGGACGAATGCGGCCATGTTCAGCATTGTCGACGGAATCCTCTTCAGACCGCTGCCCTGGGAGCGGCCGGAGGAGCTGGTCTGGGTGTACCAGGACTCGGATGACGGCGAGCCCTCGTCGAGCTCCTATCCGGCATTCCGCGACATGTCAGCTCACGCGGAGGTCTTCGCCGGAACGGCAGCGCTGATTTCAGGGCGCCCCGCACGGATGATCACGGAATTTGGTGACGCGAGGCAGGTTACGGTGACCTACGCCACGTCGGGGCTGTTCCCGGTGCTTGGTCTGCAAATGTCCCGCGGCCGGTGGCTCGAGCCTGCGGCCGACCAGCCCGGCAGCGAGCCAACCGGCGTGCTGAGCCACTCGGCATGGCGAAGACTGTTCGCTGCCGACTCCGACATCGTCGGCCGAAGCGTCCGGCTCGGCGGGTCAGCGGTTACTATTGTCGGGGTAGGGCCAGAAGGATATTCCGGGGAGACTCCCGGCGTCGACACCGCTTTCTGGCTGTCGATCTCGGCCTCGGGCCCCGTCGGTGGAAGCTACTACTGGGAAACTCTGGAGCGCCGCGGCGATCACTGGTTCCAGGTGATCGGCCGGTTGCGTGAAGGAATCGACGCGAGCCATGCCCAGTCGGCGATGGATATCCTGGCGCAGAGGCTGGCGTCCGAGTACCCGCAGCACAACGAAGGCCGGGATATCACCGTTTTTCCGGTGGCTCAGGTCCGGGTGCACCCGGCGGAAGACGCCCGACTCTATCCGATCGCCGGAGTGCTGATGTCCGTGGTCGGCCTGGTGTTGCTGATCGCCTGTGGGAACCTCGCCAACCTGTTGCTTGCTCGTGCCTCGACTCGCAGCCGTGAGGTGGCCGTCCGCATGGCGCTCGGGGCAACACGCTGGCAGCTCGTGCGTCATCTCCTCACTGAGAGCGTGGTGCTGGCGGGGCTCGGCGGCTGCGCAGGGTTATTGTTCGCTGCCTGGGCGGGCCGGGTGCTTGCTGCTGGCGCGATAGCCGTCCCGATTCCCCTGGCTCTGGAGATCACGCTCGATTTCAGATTGCTGGCTTTCGCGTTCGGGCTGGCCGCACTCACGGGAATCGTGTTCGGGCTGGCCCCCGCCCTGCGCGCATCTCGTCCCGACCTGGTGCCTAGCCTCAGGGACGGTGATGAAGCAGTGATTCCCGGCGTTCTGGGTGGGTGCGGGTGGCGCTGGCTCAGCCTACGCAACATGCTGGTCATGGTCCAGGTTGCCGTTTCTCTCGTCCTTCTCATCGGTGCCGGCTTGCTGATCCGCAGCCTGATGAATGCTCAATCGGTGAGCCTCGGCTTCGATGTGGAGGGGTTGGCTGTCTTGCAGGCCGACGCCACGGAGGCCGGCTATGACGAAGCTGCATCCTTGCGGCTCTTTCAGGAGCTCCGCGAGCGCATCGCGGAGCTCCCGGGCATCGAGGAGGCTAGTCTGACCACCCGCCTTCCAGTGTCCCCCAGCGGAGGATCGAGCACTCTGGAGATCGAAGGGTACGAGCCGCCTACCGGCACGGGGCATGTGGAGGTTATCTTCGCCTACGTTGATCCTGGCTATTTCAGTGTGCTTCGGGTTCCGCTTCTCGAGGGCAGGGGCTTCAATGCCAGCGACAGGGTCGACACCGAGCGGGTGGCGGTGGTGAATGAAGCTTTCGCGACCAGCTTCTGGGGAACCTCGGAGGTCGTCGGAAGACGCTACAGGCATCAGGGCTACCCGGATTCCTGGGTGCGCATCGTTGGCGTAGCCGGCAACGCCAAAGTTCGAACGCCCGACGAGGCATCTACCCCCATCTTCTTTCGGCCCCTAACGCAGGGTCTGGGGGCGTCGCGCCTCTACGTCGTCGCCCGTACCGATGGCTCGCCCACGGCGGCCGTCGGAATGATGCGCACCGTGTTGCGCGAGATCGACGCCGACGTGCCCGTCTACCAAGCGGGGACAATGGAGGACCACGTATCCTTGGCGCTCGCGTTGCCCAGGGCTGCCGCGGGCATGCTCGGTCTCTTCGGCGGCCTGGCGCTGCTACTGGCGAGCTTGGGACTCTACGCGGTCGTTGCCTTTGCCGTTTCTCGGCGTACCGTGGAGATCGGCATCCGAATCTCACTGGGAGCCAGCGGCGGCGCGGTGATAGGCATGCTGGTATGGGAGATGATGGCAGTTGTCGGAGCTGGAATCGTACTTGGGCTAGGCCTCTCATTCCTGGCGGCTCCGGTACTCGAGAGCATGCTGTTCAACGTACCGGCGAGCGACCCGGCTACATTTGCCGGCGTGGCCGTTTTCCTGACACTTGTGGCGGCGTTCGCCGCATACCTGCCGGCACGGCGGGCGGCCAACACCGACCCGATGAAGGCCCTGCGCTTCGGATAGGTCGGTTTCCTAGGGCGGTTGCCCGGGTTGATTGCCGGGCAACCCACACCGACATCGTATGATTTGACCTGTGCCGGCTTTCCATCAGGCCTCGGGAGTGTTTCCATTGGGGGCGTAGGGGCCGCTCTCTCCCTCGAGAACAACTGGGAACCCAATGCCCATAACAGCCCACGTAGACCCCGACACGGGGATCGCACATTATTCAGCCACGGGTGACGTAACTCGTGACGACGTCCTCTCGATCATCGCGCAGGTGTATAGCGACCCCGCATTCCGATCGCCCTGGCTCTCGATGTGGGACTTGACGGGTGGCAGACCTCTGTTCACTGCCGATGAGCTTCGGGAGGTGGCGGCCTACGTGAGAGCTCACCGCCCGGTGGACGCGGGCAGGATCGCGATCGTCGCCACTGAGGACCTAGCCTTCGGGATGAGTCGTATGTACGAGGTTTTCGCCAGCGACCTGCAGGTGGAGACCAAGGTTTTTCGCGACTCCGAGCCGGCACGGCAGTGGCTCCTGGAGGACCAAGCGGAAAGCTCGTGAGGCGGTACCACCACATCGGGATTCCGACCACGGTCAGCCGCAACGGCGAGACCTATCTGCCGCAATTCAAGATGCATGTGGTCGGTCACGACACCAATCCCTACGGTGTCGAATGGATTCGCTTCGAGCCCGACTCCCCTCTGCCTGAGCTCGTCAAGACCGTCGCACACATCGCCTTCGAGGTCGACGATATGGAGGAAGAGCTCGAGGGTCGCGAGGTGTTGATCGAGCCGAACAGCCCGTCAGCGGGGGTCACCGTGGCGTTCATCGTCGACAACGGCGCTCCCGTCGAGTTCCTTCAGTTCGACAGGGACTACGCGGGTTAGCGGGCCGCAGCTGAAGTTCGCCCTAGCCGGATTTGGCGGGCTCGGCCTGCAACGTGGCGGCAACCGGCATGTTTTCAGCCGGCGGCCGCTTCAACAGCTTCAGGGCGACGCGGCCGAGGAAGTTCGCGAACCGCCGCTTCTTGTTCCCTCGAACGGCGCTGTCCGACGAAAGGCCATGGCGCCGATAGCGCGTAAAAAGGCCGCGGCTCAGTACCAGAAAGGCGAGATGGGCCTTCCAGCCCTTGTAGCCAAACCCGCGTGAGCGCTCCATGATCGACGAGACACTGTAGAAATCGCTCCAGGCATTCTCCACCTTCTGCAGAAGCACCTCGTCATCCATGTTCGGGTGGTTGTAGAGAATGCGCGGGTGATCGGGGTCCAGCCAGTAATCGTAGTCGGCATCCTTGAGCTTGAGCGTCTTCTTGCCACGCTTCATGAGGGCGAAATCCACGGTGCCCGGGAACGGCACCATAGGAACGAACTGCGCCAAAGCGATGCCGCAGGTGCGAGCGTACTCCTTCGTGTAGTCAAGAGACTCGGGGGTGTCGCTCTCGAGGCCGAAGATAATGGAACCCAAGATAAATGGGCAACCGTCCTGCCGGATCGTGTTGATCTTGGCGACAAGCTCGTCACCGACAAAGTTCCATTCCTTGTTGGTGTCCTTCAGGCCCTCAGGTGTGACCGCCTCGATGCCGATCAGAACGCCGACGATCCGGGCAGCTTTCATGGCCGCCAGGTACTCCGGGTCGTCCGCAACCTCGATCGTGATCTGGGTGACGAACTTCATGTCGTCGGGAACTTCTCGGGTGATCTGCGCGAGGAGATCGAGGCGATCCTGTCGGCTGCGCGCGAGTTGCTCCTTCGCCTCTCCCTCGGCCGCGTTGACGGCCTGAATCGTGTAGGGATAGAAGTTGTCGTCGGCAAAGAGAATCACCCGAAAGCCGGCCTTATAGAGGTACTTCACTTCCTCGATGATGGCATCGTTTGCGCGCACACGAGGAGACTGCCCATCCTGCACCCAGACCGAGCAGAAGGTGCACTGCTTGGGGCATCCCCGCACCGTCTGCACCGAGGCCATCAGGTATTTGTCGAGCTTCATCAGGTCCCACCGAGCGGGAGTGAACGACTCTGGAGCAACGCGGCCTCCCTTGTACAGCTCCTTCATTTCACCGCGTGAGTAGTCGTCGAGAAGCTCCCCCCAGACCAGCTCCGCGTCACCTGTGACACAGGCATCGCCGTGCTGGATGACCTCCTCGGGCAAGATCGACGCATGCGGGCCGCCGAATACCACCGTGGCACCCTGCTCCCGCAGCTTTTCCGCCATCTGGTAGGCGTAGACGACGTTGGACGTGTACACGCTGAGCCCGACGAGGTCTCCCGATTGGACTTCGTCAAACGGAAACTCCTCGAGCGCCTGGTCTACGAGCCGGATCTTGCGGATGTAGTCGGCGTTTGGCGTCGCTGCGGCCAGCACCGGCAACGCCCGTGGCGTAGAAACAGAAAACTGGATGCGCTCGGCGTCCGGCGCCGGATTCACAATGAAGAGATTGAAGCTTCTGGGGGTTCGCCCGCTGTCCATCAACGGCACCTCTGAATGCAAGATAGTCCTGTGGCTGCAGCCTCGCCCTTGTTCGATGAATGGGGTTTTCTCGGCGGCGAACCACGGGCCCATGTGGGATGAAGGGACTATTCTACGCGTTTATCCGCTTTTGCGACAGGCCGAGTGTGACCGAGCCCGCATCTTGCAGGTTCCCTGTGTGCCCTCTGAGGTCGCGTTTCTGGCACAAAGCGGCCCGGTACCCTCCCCTCTCTGCGCCGTCAGCGTGACGGATCACGACGTGAGATCATCCACATAGATGTGCAAGTCGAGGCCGCTGAAAGCCGGGCCGAGCCTCTCCCGGCGCTCAGGCGAAGTGGCTCCAGGAACCGCACAGAGAGACAATTCAGCCGGTAAGGAAAAGAGAAGATGAAGCTCCGCAGGATCGTATCGCTCTGGCTGTTCGCGATCGGCAGCCTTCTGCTAGCCACCTCCGCAATCCTCTACATCACACCGCATGGTCGCGTGGCCTACTGGGCAGGCTGGACGTTCTGGGGCCTTTCGAAGGATCAGTGGACTGCCTTACACATCAACCTTGGCCTTCTCTTCGTGATCGCAGGCATCTTGCACACCTACCTCAACTGGCGGCCCATCACGATCTACCTGAAGAACAAGTCCAGGCGACTCGTGGTGCTCACGGCGGAGTTCTGCCTCGTCCTGGTCGTGACCATCATCACCCTTGTAGCCACACAGCTAGCCTTGCCCCCCCAGCAGTGGGTCCTCGATTTCAACGAAGCAATCAAGGACTCCGCCAGTGAGCGCTTCGGCGAGCCGCCCTACGGGCACGCCGAGCTCTCCACTCTGCAGACTCTGACCCGGCGGATGGACATCGACACCAACCTCGCTATGGAGCGGCTGAGAACGGCCGGGTACGAGGTCGAGGGCCCCAGGACGACACTGATGGAAATCGCGGAGATCCACGAGGTGACGCCGCAGGTGGTCTGGGAGGCGATGCAGCCCGATCCGTCGGAAATCGGCGGCGGCGGCGCCACGATGCCCGCAATTCCCGCTCCCGGCAACGGCAAGAAGACAGTCGCCGGCCTTTGCGAGGAGTATGGCCTCGACCTCGAGCAGATCATCGCATTGCTGTCCGAGAACGGCATCGAGGTCACGGCAGAGGAGACCCTCAAGGAAATCGGCGACCGCAACGACACGTCGCCCGGCGAGCTCTACGAGATCATTCGGCTGTCACAGCAGTAGAGGCCCGCCCTCCACTATTCCGAGGAGGCTCGAGCGACAACCCATTCCTGAAGCCTTCGCCGACTTGATATGCCCCTTCATATCATTCACTCGTAGCGTAGCGCGTCGATCGGATCGAGTTGTGCGGCACGCACCGCGGGGTAGATCCCCGATACCAGACCCGTGGCCATCGACACCCCCGTCGACAAGAGGATCGAGGTCGTCGTGACGACGGTCTCCCAGTCGGCGTAGGCTGCAACTACCTGCGCAATGACCACCCCCATGACGACACCCGCCAGCCCACCGAGCAGGCTGATGCAGAAGGCTTCGATCATGAACTGGTTGCGGATCTCGTCACGCCGCGCCCCGACAGCGCGCCGAACGCCAATCTCACGGGTGCGCTCGAGCACTGTCGCGAGCATGATGTTCATGATCCCGATGCCGCCGACGAGCAAGGAGATCCCCGCAATGCATCCCATGACGATGTTGAACAGGCGTTGCGTTCTCTGGCTCTGCTCGAGCAGCGCTTCGGGCACCACCAGCTCGAAGTCGTTAGCACCACCGTGCATACGGTCGAGCAGCCGCCTCACAGCCACGGCGCTGGCCTGCGGTGTGTCCCCCTCCTCGAGGCGAATCACGATCTCGTCGAGGGGCGCCTCGAGCGGTGGCCTGTCGAACTTGCGGATGGCCGTGGTAACCGGCACATAGATCTCGCTTGCCGTGGTTCCAATGTCCACACCCTGAAATGCAGAAGCGCCTCCGGTATCTTCGAGCACGCCGACAACTTCAAACCAGACTTCGTTGATCTTGAGCTGTCCGCCCAGAGCATGACCGACGCCGAAGAGGTCACGTCGTATCCCGGGGCCGATGACGCAGACCTGCGCATGACGCATCTCGTCGAGAATGTCGAGAAACCGCCCCTCCTCGAGCCGCATGTTGCTCAGTCTGTCTTGCAGGTGCGACACACCGAGCACAGTTGCCTCGGTGCGAGCGCCAGGCGCCATGATCCTGTATGTGTCGATCTCGACCCGGGGTGCGGTGATCTCTACTCCAGGAACCGCGTCGGCGATGGCGTCGGCGTCGCGCAATGAGACACCGAGCGATTGTCTGCGGATCTCATTGAGCTCATCGTCGGTCAGCTCGACGTTGCGCACGAGGATGTTCCGAAGGCCCATGCGGTCGATCAGATCCATGGCCTGTTGCTCGGCCCCCGCGCCGATCGAGAGCATTGCGATGACCGCCCCCACGCCGAAGATCATCCCCAGCATCGTCAAGGAGGAACGCAGCTTGTGCGAGGCGAGGTTGGAGAGCGCGCTGCGGAAGGCCTCAACCAGGTTCATGGCTGCCCCCCGGGCGGCTGTAGTGCTGTCGGGGTGTGCGCGTCGTTTCCGCTGCCTTCCAGGCCGATGCGGTCAGGGTTGACCAAGGCGATGACGTCTCCCTCGGACAAGCCGGCCTCGACTACGACCCGGCCCAGCGCCGCCGCGCCGAGCTCGACCTCCACAGGCTCGAACCTGCTCCTGGCGCGCCGGTACACGAGCTTGGCGCCATCCTCACCATCGAACACCGCCTCTCGCGGCACAGTGAGCACATCCTCGAGGTTCTGCAGGAACAGCGTCGTGCGTACACGTTGGCCGGGCTTCATCTTCGCCGGATCGGTACGCTCGAGAGCTACCTCGATGTCGAAATACTGCACGGGAGAATAACGGGAGCGGCGCTTGGCCACTGCAGCCACATGGCGCACGGATCCCGGGTAGGTCTCCCCGGGGTGGGCCTCGAGCCTGACCTCTACGGGAATGCCCGGGCGTACACCGCCTGCGTCGGCCTCCAGAATGTAGACGGCCGCCTTCATTGCCGCCAGCTGCGGGATCTCGGCTATCGGCCGGCGCCAGTAGACCATGGTGCCGACCTGCGGCACCTCACCGTCGTCGCGGCTCAGCACCAGGATTCCCGCGTGCGGCGCCCGCAGCTCGAGCTCGCGCAAACCCGATTCAGCCCTCTCGATCGTGATGTCGGCCTGGCGCCTCTCGAGGTCGAGCAGATCGAGCTCAACTTCGCTGAGGTCCCGGCGAATTGTCTGGCTCCCGCTCGCATGCGTCTTGCGTTGCGTCGCCAGGGTTTCGTCGATCTCCGACTCGATGATCTCGGTGCGTGAGAAGATCTCCTCATCCTTGGGCTGGAACGCCCGTGCATATTCCAACTGCAGGTCTGCCAGATCGGCATCTCGCCCCAGGTTCTCCAGTGCCGCGGTCTCCTCGACCTCTTTCTGCTCTCGCTTGCTGAGCGCCTTGGAACGCTCCGACTGCCCGTCGAACAGCTCCTTTTCCATCTGGGTGGCATCGAAGCGAACAATCACGTCACCTGCCTCGACCTGGATTCCATCCTCGGCAATCCAGGCAATCTTCATCTCGCCGATGCCTTCGAGGCGGGGTGGAGACAGAAGCGTCGCCTGCTCGGCTTCGAGCACACCTTCGGCCACCACGCGGTGCACGAAGTCGCCGCGAACCACCTCGGCAACAGGTACAGATCCACTGCCGCCCCACGACCAGACCAACCCCAGGCCACCCAGGCAAAGAATGACCGCGAGGACACCAAGCGGCACCGCGATACGCAGGAGGCGGCTCATCGTTCTGGATTGCTCTCCGCGACCAGATCGCCAGGCTCGAGCCCTTCGAGCACTTGTACTGAAGACTCGTTGCGCGGCCCCAGGGTCACCCCGACTCTCTCGAAGCCGAGGATCGTGCTTCGATAGACCACCGGACCGTCTTCCGTGGGGAAGACGGCATGCGCGGGAATCATCAGTACGGCTTCGTGCCGCTCCGCTTCGATTCTGCCGCGGAACCGCATGCCGGGGCGCATCCGTTGCACGTCGGTCTCCGCCAATTCCATGTCCAGTCGCACGACCTTCAGAGGGTTCCGCGACGAGGATTTTCTCTGCACGGTTCGCCAGATCGAGGCCACAGTGCCCGTGTACTCGACATCCGGATGTGCATCGAGGCGGAGGCGGAACGGCTGGCCAGTGGCCACTCGCCCGGCATCGGC
>Ga0316198_10001067_pt1 | contig 15696 bp, 17 predicted proteins | sample OudBieAanoxic_MG_FD_204935 | JGI IMG/M metagenome (GOLD analysis project Ga0316198, IMG submission 204935) | Coastal sediment microbial communities from Oude Bieten Haven, Netherlands - site A anoxic | ecosystem: Environmental > Aquatic > Marine > Coastal > Sediment | place: Netherlands...
CATCTTCCATTGGATACCTTCCTACGTCAGTCGGCGTCTGGTTTTCTTTGAAATTGCCGCTCCGCTATAGCAGCATTGAAATATGACCGTTCAGGTGGGATCTTGCAGTCAAGCCTGTCGTCTTCTGGGAGAGATTAATCACAACGCTCGAAATCGTCAATCCCTGCTAACGCCTGGCCCTATCCACAGATTTCACCCTTAGTCATACCGGTGGTTAAAAAAACACATTAATGTCAGGTTACGGACGGTTAAATCGATCATTCTGACAAAATTGTTATAGTGGTTGTCAAAAAAACGTTCCGTTACGCGAACGTTTATTTCTACAACCACTTATACCAACCTTCCGTATTGCGGAATTTATTTTTGAAAAGCGGTATAAAACATTCAGTAAGTGCATCGATATGAAATACTCTTCAAGCCTTGAGCGACAGTGGATTCGTGCCTATCCTGAAGATGTGATCCGCTTGCATGTGACTTGCTTAAAAAACGACATCCTCACGAACCCACTTTGGCGGGCTCGTGGGAAACCGACAACAGGTGTGATGATCTCATGGGGCGAGCACGCAACTTGTATAAACCCAAATGCCATGTAGAGACATATGGTGGCCGCTGGCGCAAGAAACCGAACCCGCCAGCACCTGCTCGCACCGAAGCGCTAAAGACACTATCAATAGAAAGGCGTTTGAAGGCCATGTACGATAAAACACGGTGGTACAACACGCCGACAACAATAGACGAAGCAGCGGAACTGCTCATGTCCGATCTGTCCGCCAAACACCAGGAAGTACTTTCGACACTGGATGGTGAAGAATTCAACGAATTTTACGAATCAGTGGCAACGTTTGTACTAAACGATTTTGACCTGTGGTCGGGAAACGATGCGTTGCTCCGATCGTGCTATAGAACCAACGGAACCGTTGATTCCGCAACCGAGCCGGCCAGAATCATTCTGAACAGAGTGCGAGAGATGGTTCAGGAAACATCCGGCATCGTTATCATAACGTGACGAATCTACCTGAATTAAAATCTTCCGAATGCCAAGAACAAGGCCGGTTACGTAAGTTCCTGTTTGCCCGAATCTGATATCTTCGGGCTGGTTTCGCATGTACCATGCTGGCAAATTGTTCAAGCGATAATCAGCAATTCTGCCTGCCGCCAGTTGAGCTCGACAATGTCGGCAATGGCCTCACGGCAGTCGATGATTTCGATCATTTTCAGCCTGGATTCGGCAACCTCTTTTATCGGGCAGGGAAACAGCCAACAACGCTTATTGAAGAGAACGATGCAGTTGTGGATACCCTTATTTAGTCTCAGTTCAATCTTCTTTCCCCGTTCATGGAAAAACTTTAACGCTCGGCTAAAATTCCGATCGAATCCCTCAGACGGATCTGTTGTCAGCAGCCGAATAGGGTGTTCCACCGTTCTCAGGCAGTCCAGTGTGCCGACGCCAAGATCGGGGTCCGCTATTGTTACACCTGTTTGAGCTTGGTCAAAAAACGCTACCATACTTGATCGGTGTGAAACACTGTGTATCGGGGTATCTTTCGGAGGCGTTGACCCGGCCGATTGGTTCTGTTTCAACGCCTGACTAAGTTGCCCGAGCTGTAAACTCATTTGTTGGTGATACAAATTTTCTTCTCGGGTTGCGTTCTGGACCTGCTCATGGCACCTTTTTATCAACTCGCCGAGCACGGCCTTTAGAAAGTGTTTGTTCGGCTCAACATGGGGGGCTGCAAGCACATCGCCGGCAAGCCGACGCAAGTTGGGACTGGTACCAGAGTACTCGATACTGATGTCGAGCCGACGGCAAAGGTCTTCGAGTTCGTATTGGCTGAAATATTCTTTGACGCCTTCAGCCAGAATCTTGATTGTCTCTGCATTCATAACGAACAACACCCGCGAATCCGTCGCGATTCACTCCACTATCGTAACACTTGGGGCGTGGACAGTTCCGGTCAGTTCAACCACCCATCCCGGATTTTCCATCATGCTGAAAAGATCTCATGAAGTGGTTGCAAAACCTTATCTGACACCCAATCCGCCTATATTTGTGCCATATGGCTAGGAGTTCCAGTGTGTGCTAAGGTTTCGAAACCACTTCATAACTTTCTTGAAAGAGGATAATCATCACGTTTTGGCCAATGCATAAATCTGACTTAAGACGATCTATTCTTCAACAACAATCGCTTCGGGCGCACATTCCATGGCAGCCTGTCTGACGACGTCTTCAAGATGCGCCGGCACCTCGTCTACGAGTACCGTTGAGATCAGTTGATCCTCATCGTACTGAAAGACTTCTGGGCACAATTTGTTACAGTTTCGGTCCCCCATGCACAAATCATAGTCGATTTTTACTTTCATCGCGACCTCCCCCTGAATATACATGCCTGTTGGGTTGAACGTAGCAGTCCGTGCAAATCAACATAAAACATTTTAATTCGAGCAGCAACACTTAATTCTCGCTCGGATTCCTTGAGCGCCCTTGCCTTCTGTTATAGTGGTTGTAGAAAAAAACGTTCCGTTATGCGAACGTTTTTTTCTACAACCACTTATGCCTCCCTTCCGCATGTCGTCGTTTATTTGTGAAAACGGTATAAAATTTTAAACCCTCAATTTAGGTTTTTGACGATAGACCAAGCCCAAAAGCTGAAAGAACCATAAGATTCAATAACACCTGGGAGTCGACCAATTGAACCACTCCCTGAAAAATTTGCATGAAATTTTCGGGTTGGGATTGAATTCACATGCCGTTAGAGTATAAAGGGTGTATTGAGAAGAAAGTAAACAAGATAAGCGACAGAGAAAAAAGGAAATTATGGTCTCTTTCGTCAGAGGTGTTACCTACAATCTGCGCGGAATGCTGTTTGCATTTAAGCGTCCGAAGCTCCTATTGCTCGGGTTGATTCGCTTTGTTGTGGTCATTTTATTGACCACACTGACAGCCGGAATAATTCTTTATTATCACCAGGACATTCTTAACCTTATCTGGATTAAGCCCGAGAACGTTTGGCTCGTGTGGCTTTGGCATGCTGTTTCCTGGCTGATGTCCTTGCTCTTAGCAGGTGTCTGCGTCATCCTTTCCTATCTGGTATCCCAGCTGCTGTTTGCAGTGATCATTATGGATGCCATGTCCCGAATTACCGAACAGATCGTGTCTGGAGGACAGAGGGAACAAGCGCAGTTACCGCTGTTGCAACAGTTTTTTTTCCTGATACGCCAAGAAATTCCCCGGACAACCGTACCGGTGCTGATTATCTTGGTGCTTATGGTATTGAGCTGGTTGACACCCTTAGGACCTCTATTGACGCTAATGGCTTCGGCCATTGCGGCTATTTTTCTATCATGGGATAACACCGACCTGGTTCCCGCCCGGCGACTGACGCCCTTTTCTGTCCGAATTAAATTTTTACTTAAAACACTGCCTTTCCACCTCGGATTCGGTTTGTTGTTTCTGGTCCCAGGATTGAATATCCTGCTGTTGTCATTTGCTCCGGTCGGCGCCACTCTATATTATATTGAACATTACGATCAATCAGAAATAAAGAAAGGGAGTCCACCACCATGACGGAACCATCAAAAACCAACCCATCCGAAGAGAATCTCAAATGCCCTGATTGCCGCTACCCGTTAAAGCGCCGAAGAAGCCGCCAGGTCGATGAGTGTGAAATGATTTGTGGTGGTTGCGGACAAAGCTTCGATGTCTGTGACCTGAAAACGGTGGACAAGCTCAAAGATCAGTCATGATTCGCGTCAAAGTCGGAACGGCGACAAGGGCGAGCTGATCGGAGAAGACCGCAATATATTATTACCATTCAGCCACGTCGCATACGGCCATTTTCTCGATCCGGCGGTCCATCATGGGGCTGACGGATAGCAAACGGGCGGGGTCCTCGCAAAGCAATGCCCTGAAATACTGGCCTGGTATCTGTAAGGATACACGTTGAATCAGATGAGGCAAAAAAGAAGCGAGAGTATCGTCAATTCCATGATTGTCTTGATCTTTTGTTCCAACACCCTGGCTGCTTTGGCGGCTATTTTTTCACCAAGTTCCCTCGTCGCCAACCAGGGGGCCGATTGCATGCGGCCATCGGGAAATACGCGCTTCATCTCAGTCGCTGACAATGGCCAATAGTACGTCGGCTTCTCGACCACTTTTTCACCCACGGCTTTCCCGGAAAATACCGACGGCCGAAGGTGTTTGGTAATCGAAACCTCACTCGGGGTGGCATGCAGTCCCTCATCATCACCAAAGGCTTCCTTACAGAGTCGTTTCACCTCTGAATCCATATACCAGGAAATCACGTCAAAATAACCAGTGACATTCTGGTCTTTGAGCTGCTGGAATGCGGTCTGAAGCGGCACAATGTTGCCGCCGTGCCCGTTGATGAAAAGCACCCTTCGGAACCCGTGAGCGACAAGAGACTTCACGATGTCTTCGACAACCGTTATCAGCGTCGACGGGCTCAGGGCTATGGTACCTTTGAAGGCCATGTGATGCGGGGAAACAGCGTAAGAGACAGTCGGCGCAACCAGAATATCGAGCCGATCACCGGCCGTACGGGCGATTGACTCGGCGACGATGAAGTCGGTACCAATCAGACCATACGCACTGTGTTGTTCAACCGCGCCAATGGGAACAAGGATGATATCCTTGCTTTCCAGGTAATCCTCAACTTCGGTATATGCCAAATTCTCGAGCAACATCCGCTCATTCCTTTCCAAGCGACTTTTGTCAGGCAGTCCTACCCCTTATATTTTATGAATTCACGCAAGAAAAAGGCATGCTAATGGGTCATGAGGGCGGCTTAGTTGGTAGACAGGATCTTATGTTTGGCACTGGTGTACTCTTCGATTGAAATCATATCCTCGGCCAATAATTGGGCCAGATCGGCCAATTCCCGTTTGCGAATCGTATCCGCGTCTACCAGTTGCGGAACCGGTCCGGTCTGTCTATTTTCCAACGCCGGGGGCGAATTCGGGACGCCGACCCTAAAGGACATCAATCCTCCCATAAAATTGATTTCAAGGGGTCGATCACGCATCGTCCCGGATTGATCGAGGTCACGCAGCAAATCGCTGCCCTGGGTCTTGGCACGGCGATAAATGATATACGTGACGATCAAGATGATGACAACAACACCGAGAATTATCCATACCAGGTTTCGCGCAAGTCCTCCCAGAAGCAGGACCGTTATTCCAAGTACGGCGATAATGAGCACATGAAACAGAATAATGAGCTGGGCCAGAAGCAACCCCTTCATTAGTTCACGGTTATTCAGTTTGTCCTTTAGGTTCATTGTTTGTTAACCGTAAATCTTTATTGTGATCAGCGCTTAAAGCAGGTATGGATCGATCCCCCTCAATGTGCATCCATAGATGGCTCCAGCCCAGGGCGACGTTCTCCGCAAGTTTCCGGCTGCGTCCGCACCCGCAGAAGGCCGTGTTGCAATCTTTCGTGCGGCCTTCCCGGCGCAGAAAATTCTCATTTATGAATTGAACACTCCATAGTGCCATCACCTTTTCGCGGAGGGTAACCCCTTTGTTTTTTCACAGAAACGTCTAAAAATATCAATATTAAAAATAAGCATCCGGCTGCCATTAGCCAACCAGCTTACTGAAGATGGCGTTGCCAGAGGGATCCCAGGAGGTTTGAGGCCTCATGGGGCTGAAGGCACCGGTTATACCGCTTTTCAAAAATAAATTCCGTAATACAGAAGGACGCTATAAGTGGTTGTAGAAAAAAACGTTCGAATAACGGACCGTTTTTTTGACAACCACTATAAATGATTAGGAACAACAGATTCTGCTATCAAGGGAAACCCAAAAAGATATGGTCGATTTTCGCTTATTCAGTCCCTAATCAGTGGCAAAGTCGTAATCAGTACCAGAAATTACACGACGCTGGACCATCTTACCGAACGGGATATTTTGGGGGGCTGGTACGACAGGGAAACAAAAAAGGAGCCGGTCGAAAAACGGCTCGAAGATGTTTGGTTGAAATCAGCTGCAAAAATGGATCGTGTGACGACGAATCCGCAAGAATAGTGAAATTTATCAGCTGCGCCCCCGATCACCTGCCTTAGCAAAAAATGCGGGCTTAAGCGATTTCAAGTGACTGTCGGCCTACAGCGAACCGCAGTAGGCGCGGGCGTCCGAAAAACGTAAAACTCCCTACCATTCACTGTGGAGCCTTTTCATGACTTCGCCCCAATTGCCCTGCATGGTTTTTACCGCATCGATACCCAAGTCAAGATGGCTGTCCATGTGATTGGTATAGACCTCTTCCTGCTTTCTGCGGTCTTTGATCCCTCTTCTCTGTAGCGGCATATCGGAAACCAGCATGATTGAACCGATGGGCACTTCGTAACGGTAGGCCACTGAAAATAGGGTCGCCAGTTCCATATCAATAGCCAGAATACGCTGCTTTCTTAGATATTCGACAAAGCCCGCGTCAAATTCCCACAGCCGCCGGTCGGTGGTATATACAATTCCGCAGCGGGGGGTCGAAAAGGACTTTCGCACAGCCCCGATACAGTAAAGGTTGACGGATGAAGCCGGAATCGCTGGAAACTCCGCCGGCAGATAATGGCGGCTGGTCCCTTCCCCCCGGATGGCCGCAGAAGGGATAAGAAAATCCCCTAATTCCAGGATGTCGTCGATTCCACCGCACATACCGAGCATGATGACGGCTTTCAACTTGTCGAGGTAAGCCAGACAGTTGATTACCAGAGCGGCTTGGGGTGAGCCGATCCCGAAGTCGATCATGGTGCAGTTCTGATCCGGGGCGTTAACCACGCGAAAATTGCCCTCGGAGTATTTTCCGCCGGCTTTTTCATGAAAGCGTTTGATGTACGCTTTGAAATTGGTGATGAGCACGAACTCGCAATACTCCTCCAGTGGACAGTTGGTATAACGCTCAAGCGTTTGCCGAACGTACTCGTGTTCCTTAATCGTCATGGAATACTCCTTGAAACTGCACCCTTACTGGCTTTGGTGTTTGGTATGTTCAGCATTTGTCCCGCAACCTAGACAGCCTGATCGAGACAGATTGCTCTTCGCAGCGGAGCCTGTTTTATTGAACGGTGGTGATGTCCACAAGTTACATGAGCATTAGGTCAACTGTCTCTGCAAAATGGCAGCGGCGATATTTACATGAGGTTTTGTGCTTTCATTAAAGCGGATTTGTCTTTTATCAGCTGCACGTGCTTGCATTCGGGATAGTTTGAACACGTCAAAAAAACTTTACCGGCATAGGTTCCTTTGCGGGCGATGCGTTTGACAAAGGGCAGGCCGCAAGCCGGGCAGACACCATATGGGATGTCGTTTTTCTCGAGTGGTTTAGCAGTACCTTCCGTCCCGCTTGCCGGAACACCGTCCTTCCATTTTAGAAAGAGTGCGCGGGAAACCTCGATCCTGAGGTCTTCGATACTGTAATCCCTCTTGCCGGAAAGTCGGGCAATAGGAATTCCCACGGTAGCAAGGAATCCGTCAAGAGCCGTCTCCTGTTGCGCACGTACCCCGCCGGGTTCGGTTTCACCTTCCTCGACCATAACGGCACCAACAATAGAGGCGTTCTCCTTTTCACAAATGACAAAGTCGAGTCGGAACGGTGGAAGGCGTTTCAACGCCGATTGCCGTTGCTTTCGATTTAAATCGGATCTAATGTCGACAACATCTGTCAAACGAACATTTCCGAATACCCGGTAACGATCATCGAGTGCTTGTTCCAGTAAGTCAAAAAACGCCGCATGGGTTGACGACAAAAGCTGGCGGGCGCGTTCATAGGGATTCGCCCCGCTGTTGCCTTTTGACAATCGCGGCAGTTCACCCCGTTTCATCATGACGTATACAACGACACAACAGAGAGCAACCAGAATCAGGCCAGTTTGAATCACTGTAGAAACCTCCCTTCCCGCAGCCGGCGGATTGGCATCCTTGTGGCCTTCTGTAACTAAACGGACTCGGCAGTCCGCCTGTGTTAAATATCTTTGCTGAAGCGCGTGGGCGGCACAACCGAACCGAGCAATCCTTCCGGCACGTCTCTCTGCCTGTTTTCGCAATACAAAAGAAGGCATTAATCGGGCAGGGTTTCACTGAAACATCTCAGGAGGGCAATGAGCCAGGCAACCCTGCCGCCTTGTCCGGATCGCTCAGATTTAGGCCGGTGGTTTTGCGCCCCACTTTTTCAAGTGGTTTGCCTTTAGGCTGAAACGATATTTATTATATAATTTCAAATGATTGGGGTCAAGAAATATTCCTTTTGCACCGAGGTGGGACAAGGTTGCTTCAACAGCATCCTGGCCGTTTCAAGTACCATCCAGTTCTTCTATAATCACGCCTCTTGTGTATAAACCACAGGCTGTCACCAGGGCCGCCGTTTGCGAAAATACCTTTGATCACAGTCTTCAAATCAGCTATGGTAAGGGCCATCTGCGGATTGAATCTTTGATGCGGGAAATGGTCAATCATCGGTCCAGGGAGGCATTATGAAGAAAAAATATCAGCTAGGACGAAAAAATCATGGCGTGACGCGGCGCGAGTTCCTCTGGCTCACATCGATGGCAACAGCGGGCGTGGTGGTCGGATGCGCAACCAACCCGGTAACGGGGAAATCCCAGTTGATGCTCATGTCCGAGCAGCAGGAAATCGAAATCGACAAAAATTATTCACCGGTTCAGTTCTCAACCGATTATGGCAAGGTCCAAGACCCGGCGCTCAGTGCCTATATCCAGAAAACCGGCAAACGCATGACCGGGCAAACCCATAGACCGCAAATGCCTTATTCCTTCCAGGTGGTCAACGCCACGTATATCAATGCCTATGCCTTTCCGGGCGGAAGCATCGCGATTACACGCGGAATTCTTCTGAGTATTGACAACGAGGCTGAACTGGCCGCTCTGATGGGACACGAACTCGGTCACGTAAACGCTCGCCATACGGCCCAGCAAATGTCCAAAGGCACGTTGACCCAGGCCGTTATCGGCGGACTGACAGTCGCCACCGGTGCAACATTGGGATCAGGCGCCGGCCAATTGACATCACAATTGGGAATGATAAGCGCCGGCGCCCTGCTCGCCTCTTACAGCAGGGACAATGAACGGGAAGCCGACGCCCTGGGGTTGGAATATATGGTGGGCAGCGGTTACGGTGCCGACGGTTTTGTGGGATTGATGGATATGCTCAACAGCCAGTCCAAGTCTAACCACAGTGCCATCGAACTGATGTTCGCGACCCATCCCATGAGCGCTGAGCGCTACCAGACGGCCGTTGAAAACGTACAGAACCGTTACAAATCCGATCGGAATAAACCGCTTTATCGCGAACGTTACATGGACAACATATCCGGTCTGCGCCGGATCGAGGGGGCCATCGATGCCATGCAAAAGGGCGAGAAAGAACTCATGAGCAAGAAACATAAAGAGGCCGAGAGCCAATTCAACCGGGCTCTGAAGATAGCACCCAATGATTATACGGCTCTGGTGATGATGTCCAAGTGTCAGTTTTTAAAGGAAGATTGGGCCAAGACCCAACGATATACCACGCGGGCCAAAAAAGTCTACCCAGGAGAGGCCCAGTCCTGGCAAATCAGCGGGATTGTGAACCTTAAAACAAAAAATTTCGAAGCCGCCTATTCGGATTTCGATCAATACGACAAATTGCTTCCCGGATCACCCAAAACCATCTTTTTCAAGGGATATGCCATGGAAGGGATGGGCAAACGCGACGATGCGGCAAACTACTATTATCGTTACATACAGATGACCCAGCAAGGCAAAGAGGCTCAGTACGCCTACCAGCGTTTGCAAGAGTGGGGGTATATCCGATAGATAGTGCCATCCATAAATGGCCTTTATTCCTCTGTGCGGTGTTCTCCGCAGGTTTCCGGCTGCGGTCTTGCCCATAGAAAATTAATTCTCATTTGCGGCCGGACTGCCGGCGTTGAATGGCCTCCCTTCGTTCCTGGGGCGTCAGTTTCTGCCATCGCTCGCGTGCTTTTCTGCGATCCTCAGGGCTCATATGTTGCCATCGCTGACGCATCTCTTTGCGTTCGTCGGGCGTTAAACCTTGCCAGCGGTGCCTTATTTCCTGCCTTCGCTCGGCTGGTAAGTCGCGCCATCGTTCTCGTAACGCCTTCCTTTTCTCTGGGGGGAGATTGTTAAACCATTTCTGCATCCGCCGCAGGCGATCCTGTTCTTCGGGCGCCAGACGACGAAATTTCTCATACCGCCTTCGCGCCAGTTGGCGCTGTTCCGGGGACATTTCTTTCCAACGGTGTAGCCGTTGACGCACCCGCTCGCGTTCTTCAGGGGACAACTTTCTCCAACGTCGGGCACCCTTCTGCAGGCTCTCCTGCTGCTGAGTAGAAAGATCTGCCCAACGATCCGCAAAGGGTTTCAGCACCTTTTGCTCATCGGAATCCAATTGATGCCAGGAAACACCGTCTGCGGCAACACTACCAGGTAAGCCTGACATAAGTATCATTGCAGCAAATAATAATCCAAATAGGTGGCAATCTGTTTTTCTATTCATTGTTCTCAACATCCCGGTCTGCCTCGATGAGCCAGTCCAGATTGCCTGGATCCACCCACTCGCCATCAGCAGTTTCCCACTGCCCGAGAAACTCCAACAACTCTTGCAAGGATGAATCCTGGCCATTTTCAGTTCGTTGGTTACCATCACCAAAAGGCTGTTGATCGTCTCCCTGCCCATCTAACGGGCAGAAAACCGTTAGCAAGCTTATGACAAGGGCCAAACACTCAACCCGAGTGATCGACCTCCTCAGCCAACCAGAAGTAAAAATCGATTTCGGCAAAAAATTCCAGACTATCTGTGTTCGCAAGAATTTCAACATCTTCGATTCCGCTGATTACAGGTTGAACGGTAGGTGAAGGCTGGTACCAGATCGTAAAAACAAGCACCACAGTTGCTGCACACAAGATGGCAAAGGATAATCTGAAACTCGGCCACAGATTGAACCGCTGTCTCCTCCCTGGAGACAGTGCACTTTTGCGGGCCTGAGTCAACCGGTACTGGGTTTCGGTGTCAATTGTGCCGACGCTCTTTTCCAGTGTTTCCCGTATCCGCTCAAGAATTTCAGTTTCACCTATTTTTTCCTTCAATGCCAGTGATCCTCCAAAAGGTCGCGCAGCGTTCCGATGGCTCGCGCGTAATGGGTTTTAATACTGCCCTCCGAACAATTCATTGCTTTGGCTGTATCACGAACACTCAGACCTTCCCACGCCCTCAGAAGGAAAGCCTGTTGTTGCCTTAACGGCAAACGGCGCAAGGCGGCATCGAGAGCGGCAACGGTATCGCTTAGAATTAATTGTTCCGACGGATTCGGCACCTTATCATCCGGCACGGATTCGATAGGATCGTCGCCGCCGGCGTCCTCGATCTTCCTAATAGATCTCAACCAAGTCCGCCAGTAGCGATGTACCTTGTGGCGTCGATACCAGTCCCGAATCCGGTTGACAAGGATACGGAAGAACAGGGGATTCCACTGCCCCGATGGTTTGTCGGCATAACGACTCACGAGAGCAAACATGGCATCCTGGACAATATCGAGGGCGTCGTCGGTATTGCCGGTAGCGATCCGGGCCATTCGGTAGGCGCGCTTTTCCACTGAGATCAGGAAAGCTTCCAATGACATGTCGTTTTCCGGCATTTATTGCCTCAAACCGCCATCTGCAGGAGTCAGGATGCCATGCATCGTTTCCAACCAACCGGCCTTCAGTTATCTGTTCCCGCGGCGATTCATCCGATGATTGATGCGATTCCCGCGACGATCGAGGCGGGCATTAATCCGGTCGCCTTTACGATCCAGACGCCGATCAACGCGATCGCCACGGTTGTCAAGTCGGTGGTCGATGCGGTTGCCTTTATGATCCAAGCGCGCGTTCACACGGTCACCCTTGTTCTCCAAACGATCGGCCAAACCATTTCGTCCATGTTCCCTGGCTCTCTCTGCTTTTCTATTATATCGGTTTTCAAGGCGATCGCCTTTACGGTCCATTCGGTTTTCTATCCTGTCACCCCGATTATCCATCCGGTTTTCAAACTGATCGCCCCGTTTGTCCAAGCGTCTATCGATTCGATCACCTCTGTGATCAAGGCGTTCTTCTATAAGATCACCCCTGCGATCGAAACGATCATCAGCACCTTCGGCCAATGCTGCAAATGGAATTGAAAGTATGAGACACAATACACACATGAACATTCCGATAGTTGTCACCTTCATAATCATTACCTCCTTCAGAAAGAGAATTTTTGTGCGACCTCTAATGGGTAAAACGTAATGATCCGAATTCGGTTGACAGGCAATAACGATACCAATCGGAACGAAGCATCATAACATACCAGAATTTATATTATAAAGATTCTAAGAATTCTTTTTACCTGCGGATAACTTAAAAATTTTATGGGTGTTTTCTATACAAATGCTGGCTGGCATCAGAAGGGTAAAGCAGAGTTTGATAAATTTCAGCAAAAAAAAAGCATAAAGATAGGCGAAAAGGAGCGGGAAGTGGTCTACCCAATCCGTTCAAAAACGAAGCGGTTTTCCGAAGAACGGGTGTCGTTGAAACGGTATCCGGCACGATCGAAATTTTTCAGATCCTCGACATCGACGATCCGTTTGCGTATGATAGCGTCACACATCAAGCCTCTGGCCTTCTTGGTATAAATGACGACGGTTCGGGGTTTTCCGTTCTTGATTTCCTGAAAAATAGGTGTAACAACACGCACATTCAAGTCGGCCATTTTTATCGCTTTTATATATTCCATCGACGCTAAGTTGAGCAACACCGCAGTTTTTTCTTCCTGCAAAAGCCCTTTGAGGGCCCCGGTGAGCCGATTTCCCCAATATTTATATAGATTGTTTCCTCGAGAGGTGGCCAGACGGGCCGACATTTCCAACCGATAGGGCTGGATCAGATCTAACGGACGAAGGATTCCGTAAAGACCGGATAATATCCGCACCTGCGACTGGGCAAAATCGAACGCCTCAGGAGTATATGATTCAACCGCTAATCCAGCGAAGACATCCCCCCTGAACGCTGCCAGCGATTGCCTGGAATTTTTCAACTTAAACGGGGTGTTCCACTGCTGATAGCGTACAACGTTCAGTCGGGCTAGTTTGGGGCTAATGCCCATCAAGTCGGCCAGTGCATCGGGTCCGAACGCCCGCAACGCTGAAACAAGCATCTCGGCATCACCAATGAATTCCGGGATAGTATACCGACGCGTCAGCACCGGACCGTCTGTGTCGAGGGTTTTGGAAGAATTCATTAAAACGATCATCGATATAACCTAAGTGGCCGTAGCGGTGATTTTGCCCGATTTACTTTAGGGCCCTTACCTTATCCGTAGAGCTGTCCAAGAAAATGGTTCATCTGCCGGTACCACCATGTCCAGTCATGATTGACATCATACCCCCAGTAATCGATCCAGGCCGGAACGGATTTTTCGCGCAAAATGGTGTCCAATGCCCGCGTGTCCTCAATGGCCTCGTGCTCCCAGGCCCCCTGACCGACACACACGATAATCGCCCGCTTTCGGTAGCAATCCAGAAACCACTGGTCATCAAGGCGGCTCATATAGCTGACCGGTGAATTAAGATATACGGCCGGCAGGTCGGCGGCGGACAGGCCGAATTCATTACGATCCAGGCGGTATAGCCCACTCAAGGCAATCACCCCTTCGAACACGTCAGGGTGTTTGAGAAAAAAGTTCACGGCATGGTAAGCGCCCATACTGCATCCATTGGTCATTATCCGTTGCCCGGAGGAACCGCAGTGGGACCGTATAAAGGGAACGACCTCTTCGATTATGTAACGGTCATAGGCCTCATGCCGATCATTACGTTCCTTTGGAGAAATATCGAAGTTGTACCAGGATTCGGCGTCGACACTGTCAACCGTGAAAAGTTTGACCTTTCCGGTATCGATGGCATTAGAAATGGCATCGATCATCCCCATGCCTTCGTAGTCGAAGAATCGCCCCCGAGAACTGGGAAAGGCGATAAAGGGCATACCCCAGTGGCCGTAAATTTTAAGCTCCATACCCCGGCTCAAATGAGGACTCCACCAACGATGGTATTCCACATGCATGTTTTCTACCTCATTCAGGTTTCAGATCCTGGATGAAACCAACGGCCGCCAGGACCTCTTGTTCGTCCGGCGACCTGAATATGTAACCGATGTCTCCCAACGCTCGGCTGAAAACACCGGGCACTTGGACGACCTCAAGCATCAAGTCCGCATAGCGGTTCATGACTTCTTCATGATCATGACGATAAGGATGCCTCTGTTTCCGGCTGGCATAACAGCAGTGGTAGGAGCGGTTGTAGTCAAGTACTGACCGGTTGTGCGTCACCAGTTCGGCCCATGTGTGGTAAATGTCGATGTCATTGGCGTAATTGAACATATCGGTGGTGTAACCCCCGGGCGGTCGCATGTTGATTTCAAGCGCCACATAGCGATTGCCGGGTGTTTTAAAGAATTCGATATGGAAAAAGCGTTCCTTCAGGCCGAAGGCAGCGACAGCGGCCCGGCCGACCTTTTCAAGTTCTACCGGAATCTGCCTCAGGGAGTAGTAATGGACATGATGGTCTTCGTTGACCGTTTCCATTATTCCCTGACTGAAGACATGCGCGGTGTAAAACACAAGGTGCCCTTCACGATCGGTGAGCCCATCGAAAGATAATAAATCACCGCTGATAAACTCTTCAGCTATCAGGTCGGTTGCAGGTTCGGAGCTAAAAAGGGATTCCAGCGCCTTTTCATTTTCAATTCGATACGTGTTCAAAGCCCCAACACCGGCATCGGGTTTGACAACAATCGGGAAACCGGTCTTGGCGGTCAATTCGCAAGCGTCAGCGAAGGAAGACACCCGTCGTCCCCTGGCAACCGGTACACCGGCAAGTCGAAAAACTTCCTTCATTCGGGATTTGCGACGGACGTCATCAATATCGCAGGCCTTTACGCCAAAAATATTGAAATCATCCCGGATGCGGGCTTCGGTACTGAGCCAGTACTCGTTTAACGATTCAAAACGATCTATTTTGCCGTACTTGTGTGTAAAGAACCCACAGGCACGAACCAGAGCATCGTAATCGTGCATGTCATCCACTCTGTAGTACTCGGTTAATGTAGAGCGGACTTCGGGTTTCAGCGTTTCATATGTGGCATCTCCGATTCCGAGAACAGTGGCGCCGGACATGCTCAATTGCTGACAAAACCGGAAGTAATGAGATGGAAAATGGGGGCTTAGATAGACAATGTTCATCTTTACTCCAAACTTACGACACTATGATAGCATGGGTGACGATAAGTTAACGGGATTTTTGACGATGTCAACATCGGGAAAGCCGATTGATGTGTGGTTACAAAATCATGTGTCACGACAATACAACTGTTGAACCCATTTACCGTTTAAGCTATGGTAAAGGAAATGCCCGTTGTCGCCAGCCCGCAAACTCAACTATCGTGGAGACAGGAATGTTTTCGATCAAAGAAATATTCGACATGGCTATCATGCTGGAAAAGAACGGCGAAGCCACTTACCGCAGCGTTGCACGAAATCTTTCCGATCCATCCCTCGTCTCTCTGCTGGAATGGATAGCAGACGAGGAAGTCAGGCATGCCGAATGGTTTTCGAACCGTCAAAAAATGACTGCTTTGGCGCCTTCGAATC
>Ga0316198_10001068_pt1 | contig 15691 bp, 13 predicted proteins | sample OudBieAanoxic_MG_FD_204935 | JGI IMG/M metagenome (GOLD analysis project Ga0316198, IMG submission 204935) | Coastal sediment microbial communities from Oude Bieten Haven, Netherlands - site A anoxic | ecosystem: Environmental > Aquatic > Marine > Coastal > Sediment | place: Netherlands...
CCTCCGGTATTGTAAAAGGTGCGCTATACCTCTACACCGAAGATGCCAGCATCGAGTGTGAAGGATTCCCCTCGCTCTCCAATGACAGCGTGTCTGTGTCCTGCTGGGTGTTTCCCGAAAACTCAGGCGATGGCCAGTTCTCGGGGAACGACTTCACTATCGCTTTGCAGCAGGGCGGCGACACGATCGTCTGGAGACTGTCGTGGAACGAAGACTTAGGCCAGTTCCACTGGCGAGTAGACGCGATGCCGGACGGAGCCACGACCATTGACTCTTCGTCGCTCGGAGTGTTGCCTGAAAAGCATTGGTACCACGTCACTGCGCTGTACAACGACGACACCTCCAAGTCGCAGCTCTACATCAATGGGTTTCTCGTGTCGGAGAATCAGTTCCTCGAAGGAGCTGTACTCACGCACTCAAGCGCGGAAGAACCTGTGATCATCGGTGACTACACCTTTGAACAGGCATGGCGAGCCTTCCAAGGACGTATCGATGACTTCGTTGTAGGAGAAGGGCCGACAGAACAGCAGGTGCAAGCGTCGTTCCACCACGGGCTTCTCACGTCAGAGGGCCTGCCGATGCGATCCGCCCGACTCGCGGACCGAGAGTACCAGGACTCAATACTCGCTACGACCTCGTTGTCGAGCCAGGACAGCTTGGGGACTATCTACACGGTAGCGCTGCGACAGGTAAACACATCGCCAATAGAGCTTCTCCGCAATCAACTCGTGTTCGATGTCTGGCGGCTTCGTCAAGGAGAGGAGCCCAGTTTCATGGGCCTGATTGCGTTGCCAACCGAGGTGCACGATCGCAGAGCCGCGGTGCTCACGGAAACGTTGGGCGCTCCCATGGCCCAAAACGTGTCCACGTTTCGAGAGTCGTTCGAGATCAAGTCTATCTATGCCCAAGCGAGCAGCTTCGACTTGTTCTCTACATGGCATCTAGTTTACTTCGTCCGGGGTTCTGATGCGGGCGGTGTGACTCCCAACGCGGGGCACATCTACCGCACGCACTTCGACCCAGGCTTGCCTTCCGACTCAGACGGGAGCCCGTCGGACCTGATTGCCCGCATCTCGGCCGGGGAGTTCTTGACGGCGATGGATGTGGTGGCGCGCGTGGATGGGAATGACCCAGAAAGTGTGTGCATCATCGCGTCCGTTACGGATGGCACCGATCAGGGAACGGTGCTTTATCTCATACGCGAGGTCGACTTTGGTCTCACTGCTACTGCCACGGCCAACAGTAGGCTCGTATCGAGTCTTCTACCCCCTCCGATCAGCGCGCAAGGGTCCTTCGCTTTCTATGACTACGCGTCCGACTTTGGGGGCGCGGCACCTCCCTACATTCGGGGCATAGTCTCGCGCCAGATCACGGAGGGGACAGGGCACACGCCTGACCTGCACGAGGGGGTGCAGCTGATCTGGGCCTTCCAGGCTACGAACGGGGCTTCGCTCGCAGAGGAAGAGCAGATCGTCAGCACCGTTCAGATGCTTTTGGGGCCCGAAGCCTTCGTGCCTACGGGCGGAGACTTCGACATCCCCGAGAACGGTCTGCCCCGGCAGCTCGACGAGTACGGCTGGGGCGGTGTAGACCCGTTCATCCCCCTGGACTGGCTGCCCAATCCACAGAGCTTGGCAGGGGAGTCTTTTCTGTTCGGGCGTACAGGCAACCGAATCCACGAGAACGACTCTCGCGACGGCAACGGCGGACTGATGGTCTACTCGCTCGCCCGCCAGGGAAACTACGCCGTGCGCGAGTGCGCGCTCACGGGGCCGTACTGGAGCGCGTCGAGTTCGACGACCATCGGCGCTTCGGCGGCCTTCTCGATCCGAGTAGCGCCCGGCGAAGAAGATGACGCTGTTCGAGTATACGTGGCGAGGCCCTACCCGGATCGCAACGACAAGTTCTCGACGGTCTACCTGTCCCCGGATGAGGCTTCGTCGGGGGGCTGGACGCCTGAAGACTCGGCGCCTGCAGTGATTCCGATCCTACGGCGCAACGACAAGGTGGCAAACGTGCTGTGGACAGGGTACCGACTGAACACACGACACATGACCGAGTCGCGCACGGGCGCGCGGCTCAAAGCGGGGGAGAAGTACCGGTACGCTGTGACAGTGCGGTGGTCGTTCCCCGGCAGCGTCGACCTCACCCCGATGCCTGAGTGATGCCATGACATACAGCTACGCAGACGAAGGAAATCACCAGCTATGGACGGCCTCTCACCAAGGTGGGTCGTTTTCGCGGGTCAGTAGGTACCATCGGTTCTTCTTGGGGTCCGACAACATCTATCCGGCAGCGGGTTCTGACTCGTTCCGTCTCGATGCGTGTACGCTGCACCCGACCGCGTTCGCTTTGGGCACGCAGATCCAGAGTCTCACAGACACAGGTGGAGGCGCTCGAATCTCTACCGTGGGCATCGTCGAAGATGAGACGGCAGGCTTGGCCAGGTACTTTTTCCTGCGCTACAACGTCGAGAATGATTTGATGAAGCCCACCACGCTCGTTGCATACGACAGTTTGTACGGCGACGAGATGAGCAACGCCTCGGTCTCCGATGTGTGGGAACCTATGGTGGACCTGTGGGACTTCGTCGAGCAGTCGATGCGCGTCGTCAATCTGGGTGTGGAAGGCGCGGTAGGGCAGACGTACCTGTTCTACCTGGTGCCGCAAAGCAATCGGACCACTAGGCTCAACGTCGTACCGCTGCCCGACCCCGGGGACCCTGTATCGAATGCTCCTCCACTGACTGTGACGACCTTCGACTTCGAGGTCATCGATCGCATCTACGTCGTACCACACGATGATGGCAGGGTGTTTATATACGTCGGAAACACAGAGAGGTCATCCGTTCATAGAACTGTGTGCCTAGGGTACGAGCCTTCGACTCAGACCATCTTCCAAGAACCTACGATGGTGGTGTCCGACCAGTTGCCGTTCCCACGTAGTTATGCTGCGTGCGTGGGCAGGCGACTTTTCGACGAGCTTCCGATCCACCTCATGCTCGAGCCCCCCAGTAGCTGGCTGCAGGGTGCGGGGGCGAGCATCGACGATGGGCCCAACGCGCGCCAAGTCGTGCCTCCCTCCTACAGGAAGAGCACAGGGAACAGCTGGGTCATCACGAGTCTCGGTCCCGACGGCCTGTTTGTCGAGGACTCCATGCCCTTCGACGGGTCAGAGGTCAGGCCTTGGATGGGCTCGGCGCACGCCGACTCCCAGGGCGGCCGAAATCGTGTGTCCGTTGTGCCCAAGATGCTCGCCCGCATAGCACCGCCACCGAGCGCGTATGAAGCACGCAAGAATATACCCGAGTTCGACGTATCCGACTCGTACGCATTCCAAGCGCAGGCGACTGTGCGCCAGGAGGGCGTACTGGCCGAGACTGCCTTCGTCTACAGGTACGACTTCGGGGTTGACCCCCTGCTCCAGCCAACCTTCGGCAACAACAGGGCCACCTCGAACGTGTTCGATGAGTCGCCTCCGGATGCGCCACAAGGTTCCCCCCTCGACCGCCGAACGCTGACCACGCTGCTGGTGCCGGGCACCTTGCTGATCGAGAGCCAGAGGAATCAACGGCTGGACGACTCGCCTCCTATTCAGACGATTGCGACCGTGGCGAACCGCCTGCGTGAGTGGGACCTCGACGACGAGTCGACCGTGTTCGGCGGGCCCGAATCGGAGTGGCCCGGGAACCTCGGCACGATCGGTGCGTCAGACCACGACCCCTCTACAGACACCATCCACGGGGTGCAGGGGGACATCTTTGACCCCGATCTGACCATCGTCGTAGGATGGTTCATCAACGGAAGGCAGCCACCCCCCTGATGCCCGAACTCGCACCGCCACCCAAGGACACCGCTCTCTACTCTGCCGGCACGGGCATCTGGGCCACGAAGGTCGAAAACGACCTCAACGGGGACCCGAAATCGCCCGAGCTGCTTGCCCGGTTCACGGTGATGGACCCCGGAGGGTTCTCGCGTGACGTAGGCGTGCCCCTCTGGCAGTTTCGCTTGGTGCGTAACTACAACGTGGGCGCAGGGGACACTGAGCCCTCTCACGCTGCTTTATTGCACTGTGATAGGCTCGAAAAGATCCTGATCGTGCCCGTGCGCTTGGACGGGGACGTGGCCGCATCCGTGGCCTGGACCGACATGTACGCAGACATGTCCGCCGTGGGCGCGGTGAAGGGTACAGCGCTGGCCGCCGTGCCCATCACTGATCCGGACCCCGTCGCGTCGCCCATCGAAATTGCAACGACAGTCGTGGCGATAGCTACCGTCACCGACAACCTGGGGGTCGAGGTGTTCGCGCGCGACAAGACCGGGCACGTAGCCCCAGCAACGCCCTCGATATCGGGCACGGACCTCGGATTTTCGGGCATGGACCTGACGAGCTCGATGTGGACGGGCTTTGTTGCCGAGCGCAGCGAGGAGGACCCCGACCTAATTCGGGTGCTGGCGGGCCGGCACCTCTCCGGCGCGCGCGAGGGCGCGGGCGACCTTTCAAACTCTGAGAACTACGTCTTCACTGTGCGCGAATCGGACGGGAGCCTCGTCGAGGGTGCCACGCTCGTAGAGACCGACATACCCTTCATCCCGAATCAGCTCGTCAGCGGACGCCCTGTGGTGCTCAAAGGCGGGCGGAAGAAAGTGACCTGGGTCATCGGGCGCGCGGACCCGGAGTACTACGACTCTTCCTACGACGGAGCGGGCCGCCGACCGTTGAGTGTGGAAGAGGCTGCTGGCGTTCCGGTGGCAGGAGGCCTGGGCATCTGGTCCCCGACCGACGACTCCTGGACGAGCTGGCGGTACATCCGAAGCGTGCCAACGGGTGTGAGCCATGCGGCCTCCCATCACCTCGACAACGCCTCGGTACCGCATGTCAAAGTGCCGAGCGACGTAGGGCTTTCGTACCTACCGGTGCAGCAGAGACTCACCCCGCACACCATTGACACTGACTCTGGGCAGGATCCGGTGGCCGAGATGGGCAAGAAGGCAGTCGGTACCCCGCAGTAATGAGCCATGGCTAGTCCACTCCAACCGAACCCTGCGCAGCCGCTCGTCGTCACCGACACGGCGGTCTCCTTCATCCTGTCGGTGGGTATTCCGCGGACGGGGGACCAATCGAACGGCCGGTGCCCGCTCGACCTGCGCGCGGTATCGTGGCCGGGGGGAAGGCGGATTGATTTGTTCTGGCGAAACCCAGACGACGTCAAGCGCATCATCATCAAACGCGGCCGCGTCGGGCATTCGGCCTTCTTGCTCGACGAAAAAGATGTCATCTACGATGGTCCACCGGTCACGCACTTCATTGACGGTCGCAAGCTGACCGAGACGATCGGGCACCCCGACTTCAAGCAGACCCCACCGACCGAGGAGATAGGCATCCCTGCTACAGGGGTCGACCTCGAAGAGGACGTGTATTTTTATTACACGTTCTACATGACGATCAAAGACAATCCGGTCGGCATCTTCGACTTCGGGCTCGAACCCAAGTCGGACTGCCAAGTTACCGGCCTGTCACTACTGGACTTCCAAGGGTACCGGAGGCCAGACTCCGGCGAAGAGAGCGTATGGTACGGAGAATACCTATACAAACGATTTTCCGCGGAGACGCGCGAGAGAGACCTAGCGGACGCGAAGGCATTCGGGCGCGGGGATCGAGGCTACTTCCAGGACTTCTGCCTGTTCGTCCAGGGGGGCCTGAACATTTTCCGCGGCAACGCCCGCGCATTGCTGCAGCTGAACGACGTCGACAAAACGCCTGCTGGCCTCACGGTAAGCCCGTTTGATCAGCCGGTGATCCTGGCGGCCTGGGCCCGGCGCTTCAACATTGAGCCCGAGCGCCACATCCTGGACGTGGAGATTCTCCGAAGGATCGCTGCGTCGATGATCTTCCTCTACAAGGAGAAGGGTACATGCCCCGGGCTTGTCGACTGGACGAAGGTGCTCACGCTTTGGGACTCCATCTGCACCGAGGTCGAGGACGACACGGGAGGGCTGTGCAACCCGATCTTTCTCTCGACGTGGGATGGGGAGACAACGAAGACCGTCATCGAGCGACAGTGGTCGTTGGTCATCGCCTCTCCGGGTTCAGTGACGATTCCAGGCGCGGGCCTAGTACCGGGCGCGCACGTAGGTTCGGTCGTCGTCGACTCGATGTGGAATCAGTTCCAGATCCTGGAGAACACTGGCGACTCGATCACCTTCCGCGACGGCACAGAGGAAGTTTCGCCCGAGGACACGCTCAGCATATCCGTAGTCAATGTCGTGGGCGGTACCGAGTACCTGCTCACCGTGACGCGCACCTCCGGAGGGCCAGTGGTCGTCAACGACAACGAGTACGCGGGCTACAAACTCGTGGACTCGGCGAACACGCTCATGGATGTGACCTCCGTCGTCGCGGACGCGCCAGCTGCTGGGACTTCGCAGATTCTCGTGGACTCCCCCTCGCCCCCGGTGCCCGGCAATGCAGCGTCGGCCTACGGCTACATCCTGGGGGCGACCTTCGACGACCGGGACCCGGTGTTTCGGCTCTGCGTGTTCACGGGCTGCCCGACCTTCCTCTACGACCCATTGATGGATGTGGATTTGCGTGACGTTTTTGACGGGTTCACGCTCAACCCCCACGATATCCTCTACTCGGGGTCGTCGTTGATCGGCGTGCCGTTCGTGCCGGGCGATACGATCCTCTCGATACCGAACGTTGCCCAGCACATTGGGACTGTGACTTCCGTCAGCGGTAACACGCTCACAGATGACGACGCGAACTTTGGCCCGCCAGGCTCGCTGGTCGAGTCGCGCCTGAACCCGAATCAAAACGCGCGCTACTACTTCAAGATCGTAGCAAACACCCCTACGACCATCACCGTGGAGTCATTCACGCCGGGCGTGCAGCTCGAGAATGTGTCTGCGGAGAACAGTCAGTACTCGGTGCTCGAGTTCGAGGACTGGCGACGGTACGAAATTCTATCGCGACTGATCGAGCTGTTTGTGCCCGTGACCACGCGATTGTTCCTCTTTTTCGTGTGATATAGTCCAGGAAACGCCATGGCCGACGTATCGATCCAATTCACCGACAACGACCGCTATCTCCAGGTTGTCCACCAGCGAGGACGGGTGGTCCTCGACGGGGAACTCAACTACGACAGTCGCGTGGCGCGCATAGCACAGTGCCGCGCGCAGTACATCGAGGATTCGGGCGAGTTCCGGAACTCGGGCGACCCAGGTATGGGGGGCATAGGCAAAGCCCTGCTCGTCCCCACCTTCAAGAACATCCGCATCCGCACCGACGGGACGGACAGCGTGGTCGTCGAGCCCATTTCGTCGTTCTACCCCGCTGTTATACAAGCGTTCGGCTACGTGTTCGAGCTGACGGCTCCTACGGATCCGATCCCCACCACCCCGAACAATACCGGGGCCAACACCTTCCAGCAAATCTACTTCAACATCGAAGAGACGGAGGCCAACGCGGCTACGGACCCGACACTCGCGGAGTCCAAGCTCGGGCCGACGGCCGCCCGTGTCGAGTTGGTCATCACGTGGAAGGTGGGGAACGTCGACGAAGACGCGGGACCCGTCGAATGGGACGCGAGTTTGGGGTTAGAGCCTTGGCGCGGGGGCAAAGCCTCGTTTCTCGTTGCCAACATCGCGCGCGCCCAGGGCGGAGGGGATATCACGGACGAGGATATCCTGCCCATCTGGCGGCTCCCTGACGCGCACCAGCGCCTCAACGACCGGTACTTCACTGGAGTCGTGCGGCTGCACTCCTCGCATCGACTGGGTGCGGGCGCAGCTGGGCACGCGTACTGTGACTCGAAGAATGTACTCTCGATCCGAAACCTCGCGGTGCAGGTGGGAATCTCGTATGACGGGACCCCAGATTCGTATTTGTCGGTGATGCTCAACGGGGATTTCAGCATCCAACCGGGTGGTGCTGTCGTCGTGATCGTGCCTACGCGCGCTCTCGAAGCCCCGTCGGGCAATCACGAGTACATCGGCCGGCAAGAGACCGACTCTGAGCCAGGGCCAGGCGAGCTTCGGGTGATCACGGTCTCGAACTTGGAGAACCTGACCTCTGCGTTCAACGATCGCGACCAAAACCTCGACAACTACGTCGTGGTCGCCACGCACATGATCGATGTGGACGACCAGGGCGGCGTGGGGCCCTATGGGGACACCTACTGGGTGTTCGCGGATGGCAAGCGCATCACCTACACAACCTCCGACCGTTTCCCCGGGGAGGGTCGTGTGTATTGGGACTGGGGAAACACCTGGGAGGAGACCTACGAGCACGACGACCGCCAGTCTGTAGCGCCCACGCGCGTGCCCAATCTCGACTCCGACAAGCTCCCCCGCCGGCGTCGGTACCTGACCGCGAGCCAAGGATCGCTAAACCTGGTCGACGAGCAAGCATTGCGGAACGAGGCGGATGACGACGACGTACGTAGCGGCACGCTAATGATGCACCGCACCTACTTCGCACGGAACTACCGTGTGAATCACCGGAACGTCTTCTACACCATTACCGGCAAGATCGAGACCATCAACGCGGTCTACAACCCAGGGAACGACATCGCCAACCCAGACCCTGTGGGAGACGGGTCGTGGGACCGGGATGTGGCTGCCCGTGGGTCGATGATCACCTACGACTGCATCACAGAGACTGACGTCGCCAACGACTACGATACAGGTATTCAGATTTTCCGTGGGCACTCGTACCATGCGCGCGGGCAGCCCACCCCATGGGGTCCCTCTGATTGGGAGGACTACCAGGGTATCAACGCAGGTATTCACGTAGCGTTTACAGGCAACGGAGGCCTGTCGCACGACGGCGGGTCGAGCAACCTGACCCCCATCATCGATAGTTGGTACGCGGTGCAGTACTCTCTCGCCCAACAACCCGTGGTGCAGAGCAGCGGTACCGTCACACCCGCGGTACCGACTGGCCGGCACTTCGCGTGCACGCGCCCTCTGGCCTACGGCTGCATCTACACGGACGGGGCCGGAGGGGCCGAGGTTCTCGACGGATCGATGAATATCGAGTCGGTGACCATCACTGATGAGGGTGGAGGCAGCCCGAACAACCGGGCCTACTTGGTCATAACGCTGACCACGAACGGCACCAATGTCACCAACTACTTTCCCATGGCCAACGTCATGGTGCGCCCCAATGTCACGCAGCATGCGGACATCGAGTCATGGTTCTACCATGTGACGCCCTCGGTGCAGCCGGACGGCACCTGCCGCGTCTACATGATCTCGGATCGAGCGGATGGGCTCGATACCTTCCAACGCCTTCTGGCCACAGAGCGCTACAGCGTCGTCTTCTACGCCTTCGGAGGCTGGTGATGGCACTTCCTCCCCCGATCGGAAGAGCGGCGCGGGTAGACGGGGATACTCTTCCACCGCCCATCAAAAACCCCACGAGGACTGACTGATGCCTACGTACACCTGGACACCCTCGGCAGACACGGACGACTACGAGCTCGAGCGAAGCATCGACAACGGGCTGAACTGGACGACGATTGTCTCGATCCCGCACGACTACGACGGGGCCAACTACAACTCGGCAACAGGGCTGTTCTTCTACGAGGACGTGGCCCCTGTCCTCGGCGAAATCGTGCGCCTCTACGGCACCAACGCGGACGGAGCAGGCCCTGCATCGTTCTTCTACGGCCAGGAGACGACCACGACCACGTGCCGCGTGTACGGGTCTCTCGTCCACCAGGTGACTGGGGAGCCATTGCGCGGGGTCGAGGTGCGCATCCAGGCCACAGACCGGCCCAACTCGACACTGCGGCCGGGCTCAGCGACGCCCTCGGTGACCGCGAACTCGCTCCTTGGGGGCAAGCGTGAGTTCCGGACCTTCTCGGATGACGACGGCAAGTGGTCGATGGATCTGGTCCGCGGCATAACGGTGCGCGCCCAGATACCCGAGGTCGGGTTCGATCAGGGGTTCAAAGTCCCCGAGGACCGCGACATCTTGAACATCACGGACGCCTACCTCTACCGATCCGAGGCGCGCATGAGCGGGTCTCAGAAACAGAGCTGGGCTCGGGGACCGAAGTTTGTCCCATGAGCGTCCCACCAAACGCCGAGCTCGTGGTCGTGATGACCGAGGAGGAGCAGTTCGGAACGGTCATTTATCAGCGCCTGGCGGACGGCGGTGTGCCCCTGGCCAAGAAGTTGATGTTCGAGCTGGTGCACCACTTCGCCAATGCCCACAGGATGAACGCCGCCATGTTCTTGAAGGAGCTTACGGAATACTTCGAATCAAAAGCTCCGCCGAATATGGTGCACCCAGAGGGATATGCGCCGGAACCGAAGCCACCCGTCCTACGGGTACTGGAAGACACACAAACATGACAGAGGAAAACAAACCCCTCTACACCAACGCTGACGTTATCGAAGACCTCGAAGAGCTCGTAGAGCGGGCGAAACGCGGTCAGGTCCAAGGGTTCGCCATTGCCTACACCACCCCGAGCAATGAGGTACGCAGTACGTACTCGTCTGGTGCCGCGAACTGCCACATACTGAACTCGGGTGTGTCCTTGCTGCAGTGGAGGCTGAACAACCTCATCTTCACCGAGAGGACGGACGTAGAAGACCTGCATGGAGACTCGGGGCAGGATTCGATCGAAGAGGACGATGTGCCTGAAGAAGGCACGGTAGTGCCGATCGGGCGCAAGGGCGTGCAGGAAGGTAACTCAACGTGAAGTTAGGTCTAAAACAAGTCGGCGACCATATTTTCATCGTCAACATCGACACAGGAGAGCCGGTAGAGAATGCTGCGGCTTGGATCTGGGGCAAAGGATCATCACTCAATGGGAAGTTCGTAGATGAAGTTCCCGATGAAGTCATTCGATCGTGGCCAGAAGCCGATGGAGCGGGCGATTTGTTGTTTGATCAGCAGCTGTACGGCCGAAAAGATTACATCCTTGTAGCCGTTCCTTGCGATCACATGCAGCGGGAGCTGATCGACGCAGATTGAGGAGCCGAGCAGAAGGCGTAGAACCCCCTCGCAAATCCGCAGAACAAATGAAAATCCGCAGGAATCTCTCCTACGGCTCTTCGCACTCTGCGAACCTGACGAGGGGGTAAGCACTCTGCTACGAGACTTGAGTCTGCGTCGCTACGGCCGACGACCAGCGGGGGTAGTGGTCCCCAACTGATCGCCGCTCCCAAAAGGGAGGCATCACCCCGCGCTGTCTAACCGTTCGGCCCGAGCGGCCTGGACCTAAGCGCGGTCGTCCACACGCCGGCACTCGGCCAGCGTCGAGCTCACTCGGGGCGTCCTATCGCGAGTGAGCCACTCCGCCCGCAGTGGGGCGGCTTTCGATGCCTACGGGTCGCGCCACTACGGACGACCCATCCACGACATCGGTGCTCGGTTCCTTGAGGTATGCGTTCCGCCTTTCGACGGGCTCTGGTCGGATTTGTCTCGCGCCTGCCTGATGCTCAGGCGCTATTCGCACTTGTATATCGCGCCGTGGCGAAACTGGCGCTACCTCTCACTGCAATGACTCGCCTGAGGCCGGCTCGCTCCCACGATTTCGTACACGCCTATGGGCCCAGCGTGGTCCGTGCTTTGTTCTTCACCTGCGCGCACGAAGGGCGCAGTCCTCTTTGCAAAATATGCCGCCAGTCGGAATCCCATTGGGTCTGGCAGCACCCCAGTCTGCTTCGCTCATCGGGTCGAGGCGCATCACCTCTCGACTTATTCCGCGGCCCTTTGCCAAGTCGAGCGCGATGTAGTTTGCCCGCTTAGCAGTTGGTTGATATTCTCTTTTCGCTTCGGAGTCCCTCTCTCGTTACTGGGCTTACTCCTCTTGCGGAAACAAGAGGACTGGACCAGGGGTTCCGCCGCAACGTCAGCCAGTTTTGAGCCTGAGCGTCGGAGACAGGTTACTCCGACGTTTCAAATTGTGCTAGGCCGCGCGCCTTCGCGCGCCCAACGGTGGTATGGTGGAGGCGGAAGAGCAGGACGGGGATCGCCTCCGCTGCTTTGGGTCCAGTTCACGACGAGAACCCCTTCGATGACTCACCTCATCACCCTCCTTGGGCAATTCCGCCCCTGGGGGGTTTTTTATGCGCGGGCCGTCAGCTGTCCGACGATCGCGCGGAAGCGCCCACCCAGGTTGCCGAAGTCGAAGTAGGTCCGCGGGCGCCGAGACCATTGGGCGTACCGACCGCTCGAGGCTCGCTCGGCATCCCCGCGGCACGCCATATCTGCGGCTGCATGATCGCTGATCCTGTTGAACTTGGGGATGCAGATCTTCGGCCTGGCTCGTAGTGCGTCGAGCTTCATGACGGGCTTCATGACGGGCAGGGCAGCGAAGAAGATCTCATCTGAGTACACGTCACGAACAGCGCCGAGTACTTTGGAGAAGTCGTGCAGGCCTGTGTAGGGGACCGGTCCAATCACGTGGGGAGCGGGAGCGGGAAGTGCGGGGGCTGCAGCAGCGACCGCGGCTGCGGTGCTGGTGGTCTGGATGAACTGTCGTCGGGTCAGGGACATGCTGGATCCTGGCGGTTGAAATGCGCCCTTTCTAAAATTTTTTCAGAAGGGGCTTGACCATTCTTCCATACTCCAATAGCTTACACAAAGCTCTAACGTTGTGGACAAAAGGCCAATCACCATCGGAGCACGCACGATCGTGCCCATCGAGCACCTGGAGAGCCCAGAGAGCGCTCTTATCGACTTCACGCTCGAAAACGGTGCGTGGTCGCAGGGCAGCGACCTCCCACGATACTTCGCCGAGGCCGAGCTGCTGAAGAATTCGGATGGCGAGCCCACGGCCATCGCGTTTCCGCGCGCGGCCGACCTGACGCCGTGGCTGCGCAAGAGCGTTCGCAGCAAGGTTCCGATCGTCGCCGAGGCCCTGGACCATAGCATGTGGCCCCGCATCGAGCTCGGCGACCGCACGCCGGACTTGGGCCCCAACGAGCACATCCAGTACGACCAGGGCCCGGCCTGGGAGGCGCTGAAGAAGGAACCGTTCCGCTGGCCCTTCGGCCGAATCCTGGCCCTGAAGTGCGGCGCCGGCAAAACTTGCCTGTCCCTCCGCCTCGCGCAGCATCGTGGTGTCCGCACCCTTGTGATCTGCCACACACTGAACATGGCGAAGCAGTGGAGCGCCGAGGCGGTCGACCTGCTGGGCCTGCCGGCTGACCGACATGGGTTCATCGGCGATTCGCGTGTGGAGTGGGAGGACCGGGACATCGTTTTCTCGTCGATGCCCGGCCTGCTGTGCCGCGAGTACCCGCCCGAGTTCTTCTATCGCTTCGGTCTCGTGGTCGCGGATGAAGGTGACCTGCTCGGCGCGAGCAAAATGCGCGAGATTCTGTCGATCTTCCCCGGAGAGCGGCTGCTCGTGACGGCGACGCTGAAGCGCAAGGACGGCAACGATGCCCTCTTCTACCTCCACGTCGGCGAAGTGTGCTTTCTCGACACGGAGGACGACATCATCCCCGACGTCTATGTGCTCGAGTCCCCGGTCGAGGACTTTGTGCCCGTCATTTCGAAGAGCGGGAAAATCGACTACAAGCCGAGCGAGCAGACTGTTTACAACAGGGCGTACCGCCGGCACTTTCCGCATATACCGAAGACAATATCGCTCCTTGCTAACTACGAGGAGAGGTCACAGTGGTGTCTTCGCGTCGTGAGACAGCTGCTCGACGATGGGCGCAAAGTGTTGTTCGTCGGGGGCCGCGTGGAAGACCTCAAGCGTTTTCACGCGTCGGCGATCGAAAACTGGCCTCACAAGACGTCAGGGTTGATCTTAGGTAAGCAACATGGTATATCGGCCGAGGAAGCCTCGGACGCGCTGAAAAACTCAGATGTCATCTGGGGCATACAGCAGCTCGCTAAGAGGGGAATGAACGAACGGTCGATAGATACCGTCGTCCTCCAGTTTTCACAGTTCAACGAGCCTGGCACCATTCGTCAGCTTGTTGGGCGCGCGTGTCGGTACCACCCCGACAAGAAAAAGCCTTTGGTGGTCCTCCTCAACGACAGGCAGGTAGGCTGTCTCGACGCGAATACACACAAGATCGTCGAGCAGCTCGAATCGCGTGGGTCAGAAGTGACATGGTATGAGTAGGAAAAAGACAGGCAGGGATCGCATTTTGTTCGAGGTCTGGGACGACCGCGCCGAGTCGTGGCTGTACGAACGATTCAAAGCTCGAATCATCGAGCATGAGGGCCGGGTGTACAAGTTGTTCCGCATATCCGTCCTTGCCGCCGCGTTGGGTAAGCACACTAACACTCTGAGAAGGTGGGAGAGGTCCGGCCAGCTCCCGAAAGCCACGTACTCGTTCGAGGGGCTCGAAGACCGGTATTACTCGGAGGATCAGATTAGGATGACGGCGTTCATGCAGCGCCATATACTCGGTAACGACCCTAGGACTCACCGTGGTGCTATGCTGAACATGGACGGGTTCTTCGAGGCGGTGCGGGAGAACTGGGGCATCCTCGATTTCGACCCCAACGATTTTGTAGTCGAGGAAAAAGAGACAGGAAAAAACGATGTCGAGTTCGATGTTTGACCCAAGTAAACTGATATCCGGCCGGCAATCGGCCCTCTCCGTCACGGATGAAGAGGTCGCGCGGAAGCGCGCCGAGGAAGCGGAGAAGCAGTTCGAAGACGAGGTCACCCTCTACAAAGAGGAGGTGCTCGGGGACCCGAAGAAGCGGGTGCCCCGTCCCTTCATCCGTAAAGGACCCTCATGGGATCCGACTGAGGGTGACGTTGGTCGACTTCAAAAGTTCGCAGATGACGCGTCGGAGTACATGGCTCACCAAGAGGCGTGCATGGACCGCATGTACCGACACAACGTGAAGCTCATGCGGGGCATCGCTTTGCAGGCGCAGTCATTGAACCGGACGGTGATCGATGCGGCAGGAATGGCGCAGAAAGCCTGGGACACCTCCCAACAGGTCATCGAGGTGTATGGAGCGCGACAGTACGCACTTCGGCAGCACTTGGAGGACACACAGGCGGTACTCAAGGCACTGGTGACGGCAGTGGAGGGTTACGGTGTCTTCGAAAGTGTTGAAGGCCTCGATGTGGCAAAGTCTGCGGCAAAGACCCTGGAGGAGATGGACCCATCATCGGCAGCACCCGCGCACGAGGGAGAACTGTCGACCGACTTTGAGGACGCACTGAAACGGTTGGTCGCCCGAGCAAAGGCGCAGGCAGAAGCGTTGGGTGGGAAAGCCATGGGCGGGCATGAAGGTGCTCGAGCCATGACGGCGGACTACCTGCGGACGCATGGTCAGCAACTGGCGCAACAGGCCCAGAAGCCTAGCAGCTTTACGAGCAGACTCATCAAAGCCCGGAGGTAGCATGCGTACTTTGAAGAAGCATTACCTGCTCGAAGAGCTGCGCCTGGAGGACGGGTGTGCTCTTCATCTCGTGGATAAGGTCAAAGAGAACTATGGGGTCACGTTGGTCGTGCACGGGGTGTACCCTTTACTGAGATCCATGGAGCGCGAGGGGGTGCTTCAGAGCTACGAGTCGGACGATCCTGAGCGAGAGGGTCGACCTCGAAGAATGTATCGCCTTACGGATCGTGGTCGGGCAACGTTGGATCGTTGGACAAAGGCTGTCGAATGACGGACAACAAGTGGACTGTAGGGTCCCAGATCATCGCAGGCGTGATTTCGATAGTTCGAGCGACTATCGAAGAAG
>Ga0316198_10001069_pt1 | contig 15690 bp, 11 predicted proteins | sample OudBieAanoxic_MG_FD_204935 | JGI IMG/M metagenome (GOLD analysis project Ga0316198, IMG submission 204935) | Coastal sediment microbial communities from Oude Bieten Haven, Netherlands - site A anoxic | ecosystem: Environmental > Aquatic > Marine > Coastal > Sediment | place: Netherlands...
CGCGGCCGCGCACGCGGTCGGGCGTGGCGCGCTGGAGGCCGAAGGACGAGAGCGTCCACTGTGCGCCCCCACCGAGGTGGCCCACGAAGACGAAGACCGCGGCCGCCCAGATCACCGGCGACAGCGGCAGGAGTGCGTAGCCCACCAGGTAGACCACGAAGGAGAGGCTGATGCCACGCAGCAGGCGACGCATGTCGTCCACGGCGAAGGTGCGGGCCGCGAACGGACCTACCAGCGCACCCAGCCCCCGCGCGGCGAAGAGGATGCCCACGCCCAGCTGGCCCGCACCCCAGATGTCGTCGCTGGTGATGGCCAGCATGTGCACGATGCCGGTGGCTACGCCGAAGGTAGGCTTGGTCAGCAGCAGCGAGGCCACCGCGTGATCCCGGCGCGCCAGGCTGACCGTCTCGGTCACCGTCGAGACCAGGCCGCTGATGCCGTGCGGCACGTCCTCGTCGGCGGTCGCGCCCCCCTCGCGCATGGATCGCTTGACCGACCACACCAGGGCGCCGGAGACGAAGAAGAGCAGCGGGTAGACGAGGAACGTGACCTCGCGCCCGACCGTGGCCGCCACCAGGCCACCGATGGCCGCGCCGAAGGCCACCATCGTGCCCCAGGCCGAGCCGATGAGGGCGTTGGCCGTGGGCAGGTCCGCCCGGTCGACGAGGTTGGGCAGGGAGGCGCTGACGGTGGGCTCGAAGAAGGCTGCCCCGAAGGCCAGCAGGGCCACCACGGCGAAGGCGATCCAGACGGTGTCGGCGTCGACGGCGAAGAGGAGGCCGATGCAGATGAGGCCGCGGGCGATGTTGGCGCTGGCGAGCATGATGCGCCGGTCGAGGCGATCGGCGAGCATGCCGGCGAGGGGCGTGGCCACCAGGAACGGCGCCATCTGCAACACCAGGATGACCGAGGCCGCGGCGGTCGAGTCGGTCGTCTCGAGGACAAGATCGATGAGCGCCACCGTGGCGAACCAGTCGGCGGCGAAGGCGATGAGCAGGGCCAGATATAGACGGGCGAAGTCGGGGTTGCGGCGGAGCAAGCCCACGACGGAGTGGACACGATGCATGCGCTCCCGAGTCTAGGCGGACGCGCGCCGGCCGTCGGTCGTGGCACACTCGCGGCGATGAGCATCAAGCGACGCGTGCAGCGACTCGTCGGCCCACGCCCCGGAGCGAGCGCGCCCCGGCAGACGGAGGCGGCGCGCGGCGAAGCGGGGAGCACGCCCCCGCCCATCCCGGAGGGCTGGCGCACCGGGCCACCGGACTACGTCGGCATCGGCGTGCAGAAGGCCGGTACGACCCGCTGGTGGAAGCTCATCGTGGCCCATCCCGACGTCGTCGGCGACGCGCTCAAGGAGACGCATCACCTCAGCCACCTCGGCTGGCGTCCCATGTTCGAGTCCGACCGCTTGAGCTACGAGCGCTACTTCCCGCGGCCGGAAGGGGCGCTGGCGGGCGAGTGGACGCCGCGCTACATGAATGTGCCCGGCGTGGTCGACACGATGCGGGCCCTGGCGCCGGAGGCTCGGCTGCTGGTGATGCTGCGCGACCCGGTCGAGCGCTACCGCTCGGGCGTGGGCCACTGGCAGAAGCTCAAGGAGCGTCGGGGCAAGCGGCTCAACCTGTGGGCCGGGCGCAAGGACGCCTACGAGCGCTCCTTCTACGCCTTCGCCCTGCGCCCGTACGTGGCGGCCTTCGGGCGCGAGCGGCTGCTGGTGCTGCAGTTCGAGAAGAGCCTGCTCGATCCGGCCGGCGAGTACCGGCGCACGACGCGCTTCCTGGGACTGGAAGACTGGGCTCCACCGGAGGAGTTGCTTGGCGAGCGCTTCAACTCCAGCCGGGCCCAGCCATCGGAGGGCGATCTGGACGAGCCACCGGACCTGGTGGAAACGCTCGAGCCGGACGTGGAGGAGCTGCTCACGATGGCGCCCGACATCGACCTCGCCCTGTGGCCCAACTTCCGCCACTTGGCCGGGTAGCCAGCCTCGCCGTGTCGGGACGACACGGCCACGGATGGAATGACGGCCCGCCCATCCCGGACGAGCCGTCACTCGCTGGCTGCGGTGCCGAAGTGCTAGGGCGTGATCTTGACGATCGTGCCGCCCTCGCTGCCGAGCGTGTTGGCGGTGACGTAGATGGTGTCGTCAGGGCCGACGGCCAAGCCGCCGAGCGCCATCAGTTGCTCGCCGGTGGCCAGGACCTCGGGCTCACCGCCGCCAGGGGGCACGCTCAGGACGGCGCCGATGGGTGGGACCTCTCCTTCACCCATGAACACGGGCATGAGGCCCTCGTGGACGATCTCGGCCACGTAGAGCGTGCCGTCAGACCCGAAGCCAAGGTCGATGATGTTGGTGAAGCCGGTGGCATAGACGGACGGCGCTTCGCCGCTCGCGACCCGCCAGACGTTCGCACCGCCGACCGGGAATGGTCCACCCGTCAGCTCACCCACGTAGTAGGCGCCGTCGGGCCCGACGACCACGGCCGTGGGCACCGATTCGACCGGGACCGGGACCATGCCCTCGGGCGGAGCCTCTCCCCCGGCCATCTCCTCGCCGCCGGCGGCCATCTCCTCGCCCTCGGGAGCCATCTCGCCGTCGGTCTCGGGTGGCGGCCCCATGGCGGCCATCATCTCCGCGGGGAACATATGCTCGCGCGGTGGGAACACGGCCAGGACCGAGATCTCACCGGCCCCATCGATGGCGTACAGGGCGTTTGCCCCGGCGTCGGCGACGACGACACCGTCGTCGGTGATGGCCACCGAGTAAGGGTTCGCGTCGAGCACGCCGCCGGAGAACTCGGCGTCGGGATCCGCTGTCGCCTCATAGGCCCACACGTCGGCGACCGGGTCATAGGAGCCGTCGTAGTGGGCGTCGAGCACGTAGCCGCTGAGGTCACCCTCCGGCCGCTCCGCCGGGTCCCCACCACCGTTGGTGACGAGGTAGAAGGAGCCGTCGTCCTTGATCGCGACGTCGCTGGGTCCGACCACTTCCGGGCCGCTGCCGGCCGAGGTGAGGCCCTCGATGATCCGCTCGACCACGCCGTCGGTCACGCTCGAGACGCTGCCCGTGGGCCCGAAACAGAAGCCGGCCTCACCCATGGGACAGACGTCGCCGTACTGGCCCGCCTCGGTCACCAGCAGGCTTCCATCGTCGGCTACGGCGAGCCCCCTGGGGGCGTGCAAGCCCTCGGCTATGACCTCGATCGTGGGCTGGGCGGCCACAGGGCTGATGGCGGCCGCCGACAGCGCGAGTGCACCGATCGCCGCGATAGGTTTGCGGGAGCTCATGGGAGGTACTCCTCTGCTCTTGCGAGCTAGCTCGACCGAGCCCCCCGAAGGACCCACTGGCCTCCCGTTCCGCGGTCAGGGTGAATGTATAGCGCACTGGTCCGTGTTTGTCAGCACGAATCCGTCAGCGTCCCGGGCCCCTCGGCATCGGTGAACTGCCGAGCACGCGCCAGCACCTCGTCCACCATGTCCGGCGTCAGCCGCCCGGTGAAGGTGTTCTGCTGGCTGGGGTGGTAGCAGCCGATCAGCCTGTAGGGCCCCACGAGCGTCTCAGCCCCATGACCGAAGCGCGGCCTGGGCCGTACCGTGTGACCGGCCTCCGCCAGCACCCGCAGCATCGCATCCCAGGCGTAGCCACCAAGGGCCAGGATGACGCGCACGCGTGGCAGCAAGCGCAGCTCACGTACGAGGAAGGGCAGGCAGTTGTCGCGCTCTGCGGTGGTGGGCTTGTTGGCCGGCGGCGCGCAGCGATTGACGGCCGTGATGTAGCAGTCATCGAGCCGCAGGTCGTCGCCGGCGCTGACCGAGCGGGGCCGCGGCGAGTAGCCCGCTCGGTGAAGGGCCGCGAAGAGCAGCTCGCCGGAGACGCCACGGCTGTCGCCGGTGAAGACCCGACCGCTGCGGTTGCCGCCGTGGGCGGCCGGGGCCAGGCCCACCAGCAGCAGCCTGGCATGGGGGTCGCCGAAGCCGGGCACCGGGCGGCCCCAGTAGACCGAGTCGCGGAAGCGGGCCACCCTGGTTCTGGCCACCTCTTCGCGCCAGCGCACCAGCCGCGGACAGCGGCGACAGGTGGTGATGTCAGCGACGAGATCACCGAGGCGATCGGCGGTCATGCTCCGGGCGCAGGCGCATCCTCGCCATCAAGCCTGTAGCCGGCTTCAGCGGCCCGTCGGCGCAGCTCCGCGGCGGCGTCGCTGGCACCGGTCAGATCGAGCAGCATCTCGCGTTCGGCCACGACGTCCACGAACTCGTCCCAGCCCTCGGCGGAAAGGTAGACCCGGCCTTCCCACTCGTTCCAGCCTGTCGCCGCCTGCACCGCGGCCGACTCGAACCAGCTGCCGGGCAGGCCGGCCGCATCGGCAGCCTCGACCAGCCGTCCGGGCGGCAGGGCCAGGAGAGCGCGGGCCAACTCCGCGGCACGCCATGCCTGGGCGTCACCGCTCCCGCTTCGGCGGGCCAGATCACCCACTGCCGCGGCGCCGTCCCATTCGTCGTAGGCGACCACGGCGCGCTCGGCCTCGGCGCCGCAGGCGACATCGGCGATGGCGCTGAAGATGGACCACCCGGCTAGCGCCTGGGCCAGCAACCGCGGTCGCACCGAGCGCACACGCGAGGCCAGCTTGGCAGCATCGTAAGCAACGCTAACGGTATCGCCCTCGAAGCTGGTGATCGTGGCCAGGCGATCGAAGGCGGCCGTCAGGGCGGCGCGAGCAGCGTCGGCGCCGGCCTGCGTATCGACCTCGTCCCCGAGCTCGGGCAGGAAGGCCTCCTCCGCCACGCGCGTGGCGAACACGGCAGCCACGGCCTCGCGCACCGGTTCGTCGCGCATGCGCCGCAGCGCCACGTGGGCGTCGGGCACGCCCGACAGGCCCAGACGTCCGGCCAGCTCGGCCCAGCCCGTGCCGTCGCGGTCGGTGACCTCTTCGAAAGCCAGGAAGACGTGGCAGCCGTAGCCGTCGAGTGCCAGTTCCAAGCCGTGCTCGCGGAGGTCGCGCAGCTGGCGCAGGTAGTCGTGACCGGTGCGGTGATCGCGCAGGATGACGAAGCCGTCCGGGTCGTGGCCCAGCCCCAAGGCCTCGGCCACGCCGGGAATGCGTACGTGTGCGCGCGGGTAGCGGTTGAGGTAGACCACCAGCGAGCGTCGCTCGGGCGCGCCTGGGGGGGCCTGCTCGGCCCGATTGGCGAAGGCGAACACGTCGTGCGTGGCACCGCCTCCCTCGAGCGCCGTCAGCTGGCGGAACCCGGCCGAGCCCGAGAAGCGCCAGCGTTCGTGCAGCAGCGGGCTGATATCGCGCCGGTGGCGGTCGACCAGCCACTGGTTGGGTCGCTCGTCACGCTGCGCTCGCCGGAACTCCATGCCGTACTGCTCGCTGTAGCCCTCGAACTGCCCGTGGCCGAACATGGGCAGGCCGGGCAGCGTGGCCAACAGCGTGGCCGCGCCGAAATACTTATCGTCGCTACCGAACTGGTCGATGGCCGAGCGCTCGTCGGGGTTGTTCATGAAGTTGACGTAGCGGCCCAAGATGCGCGCGTCGAAGGAGACGGTCTCACGAATGACCTGCTGGTACTCGGCGTTCTTCTCGTCGCGCAGCATGTGCATGAAGGCGCTGTTGTATACACGGTGCATGCCCAGCGTGCGCACGAAGTAGCCCTCCATGAGCCAGAAGGCCTCGGCCAGCAGGAGCGTGTCGGGCACTTCCGCGGCGACCCGGTCAACGACCTCGCGCCAGAACTCCTGGGGCATGAGGCGCCGCAGCTCGTCGGCCGGCACGGCCGCGTTCGAGCGCGAAGGGATGCCGGCCTCATGGCCCGGCTGCGGGTACCACAGGCGCTGGATGTGCCGCCGAGCGAGCACCATGGCCGCGTCGAAGCGGATGACGTTGAAGCGCCGCGCGACCTCCAGGATCTGCTGGATGACCGCTTCGCGCACCTCCGCCTTGACATAGTCGAGCTGGGCGGTGTCGTTCCAGGGGAAGCTGGTGCCGTCGTTCCCGTGGTAGATGTAGCGCTCCTCGCCGCTGGCCTTGTCGATGCGCTTGAAGACCACGGCCGCATCCGAGGCGTCCCAGTAGTGGTCCTCCAGCTGGATGACCACACGGTCGTCGGACGAGAGATCGCCGCCGGTGAAGGAGTAGGCCGGGAAAGGCGGGAAGGGCGAGGAGATGAAGAGATCGGGCCGCTCCACCACCCACGTCGAGTCGATGCCCATGTGGTTGGGCACCATGTCCGCGGCCAGGCGGATGCCGCGGGCCGCGGCCCGGTCACGCAGGGTGGCCCAGGCCTCGTCGCCGCCGAGATCGTCGGCGATGCGGTAGTCGGCGACCGAGTAGGCCGAGGCCATGGCGTCGGGGTTGCCGCGCCACTGCTTGATGCGCTGGGAGGCGGCACTGCGCTCCCACAGGCCGATGAGCCAGAGGCCGGTGAAGCCGCGGGCGCGCAGCTCGTCGAGCTCCTCGTCGGGGATGTGGTCGAGGCGGGAGATCTCGCGTCCGTAGTCGCGCGACAGCTGCGAGAGCCAGACGTAGGTCGACTTGGCCACGAGCACGAGTTCGGCCATCCAGTCGCGGTCCCGGCTGAACGCCTCGGGCTCATCTTCGAAGCCACCGAAGCCGGAGAGGGCGGCGGGGTCGGCCTGGTCGCCGCTGCCGGGTCCGCCCTGTGCGCGCAGCCAGGCGAGGCGGTCGACCTCGTCGAGCACGCCCAGCTGGCGGTCGATGTGCAGCAGGTCGGCGTCGTCGAGCCAGCCGGCCCAATGGATGCGGATCCAGCGCAGCTGGGCACCCAGCGACTGCGGGGCGGCTTCGATGGGCTCGACCAGCCGGGCCCACAGCGTGCGCGCGGGGGCCTTGCGCGCCAGGTCCGGGTCGTCGGGGTCGAGATCACTGCCCGCGAGCCCGACGAGCAGCTGCCGCTGGGCCGGCTGCGACAGGGCCGGGTCGGAGGTCAGCTCGCGATAGGCCGCGGCGGCCGGGTTGCGGGCGGCGACGCTGGTCAGTGCCAGCTCCTCCAGCGCGGCCTCCCGGCCGGGCACATCGCCCTTGGCCCGCTCGAGCCACTCGCCGACCTCGACCTCGTCGCGGTAGACGGGTAACGAGGGGAACACCTGCTCGTAGGTCTGCAGGCCACCGTCCACCTTGTCGGCGCCGACGCGCGTGTCGAGCGCGCTCAGGCCCCTGGCCATCGGCCCACCGCCGGCAGGGTCACCCCGGCGCTCGACGGCCACAGCCCGGTGTCCCAGCTCGTGGATGAGCCCGATAGCGGCCAGCTCGGAGGCGGCCCGGGCGCGGTCAGCGTCCTCGTCCACGAAGCGCTCGGCCAGGGAGAGCGCCCGTGCCGGATCGAAGACGATGGCGTCGCCGTCGCTGGAGAAAAGGCTCTCGTCGAAGCCGTAGCGGTCCCGGGCGGGGCGGGCGATGCGGAAATCCATCCCGTCCACGATAGCAGCGGAGAGCTGGCGCGGCCGGTCGACCCGGCCCTAGCCGAGCACGTCGCCCAGGAGGGCCTGCAGCTGCGCCCGGTGTGCGGGTGTGCGGTATTCCGTCAGCGGGCTCTCGTCGAGCACGGCGTCAGCATCCACCCGGCCGCGGCGCCGGACATAGACCGCCGGATGGATGCTGCCGCGGTCATCGGTCTCGACGGTGACGGCGGCGCCATCGGGACCGGCCGTGTCGACGTACTCGGCCAGCGAGACGATGCCCTCGTCGCACACGCTGCCGTCGGGATCACGCGAGAGCGCGTGGGCCAGGTACGACTTCTGGTGCCATAGCCCCGGCGCGGCCGAGGCCGAGGTGAGCAGTCGCTCGACCGCCGAGTCCGGTGCGACTGCCGGACGAGGCCGCTCCCGGCCGAAGTAGCGGGCGGCGATCTCGTCGACGGCCAGGCGGCCGTTGTAGCGATGCCCGTGGACGGCCCCGGAATTGGCCGGGATGCCGTACTTCCTGAGCCCTGAGACCCCCTGGCTGATGGTGCCGGCGAAGAAGACCCCGGGCAGGCTCACCGACTCGTAGTGGTTGGTCATGGCCGGCAGGCCGCTGCGCCCGAAGGTGGACACGCCCAGCGCGGGCAGATCGAGCAGGGGCGTGCTGAAGCCGGTGGCAGCGATGACCTCGTCGACCTCGGCCACGAAGGGTTCGGCGGTGTCGGTGCGGCGCGTATGCACGGCGATGCCGCCGGCGTGCTGCTCGAGGCGCTCGATGGCGGCGTCCAGGATGAACACGCCGCCGCCCAGCTCCGCGTCCTCCCAGGGCTGCACGTAGCGCGCGCGCACCCCGCCCAGCGAGTGCAGGTTGACCGACAGCTGGGCCGGCCTCGGCGAGGCCAGGATGATGGGGCTGGCCCACTGCAGCAGGCCGCTGGCCAGCTCGAAGGCGGAGTTGGCCTTGCCCATGATGAACAGGCGCTTGCCGGCATAGCTCGAGGCTTCGCCCGTGTCAGCGTAGTGCGCGGCGTGCTCGATGCCGGGGATGTCGTCGGGCATGCGCGGCTCGGCCACGCCGACCGTGAAGAGGGGCACCCGCGTGCGGTACTCGCCGGCAGGCGTGTGCAGCACGAGATGCTCCCCGTCGCGCGTGGTGCCCTGCCAGGGCGTGTCGTAGCGCACGCGCAGTCCCGTCCGGCGCACGAACTCGACGAGGCCCGCTTCCATCTCCGCGCGCGAGGGGAACTCCGAACTGCCGTCCATGAGCGCGGGCATGACCGCCCGGTTCTGCGGCTCGAGGGCCACCAGGCTGTTGAAGTCGTAGCGCTCGTACTCGCGCGTGTCGTGCGCGTGGCGGGCGTGCGGCTTGGTCCACGACAGCAGTCGCTGGAAGAACGGCCACTGGCGGAACATGCCGCCCGGGGCCGGGTCGGCGGAGATGACCGCGTGGTCGATGCCCTGGCGCGAGAGGTAGTACGAAGCCTGGAGGCCCCCGGGGCCGGAACCGACCACCACCACGCCGTAGTCGCCCGGCGGGAAGGGCGGGGAGGTAGCGACGCGCTGGCGGGCCACGGCCTAGCTGCGCCGGTTGGCGCGATCGAGCCGGCGGCTCACCGCCTGCAGCATGCGGTACATCACCGGCGGGTAGGCCAGCAGGAAGGCACGCAGGTCCGGGCCCGCCAGCTGCAGCGCATGGACCGGCGATGTGGCCACCACGTCGGCGATCGGCGGCTCGCCCAGGAGCAGCGAGATCTCGCCGAAGAAATCGCCTTTGCCCAGCGTGGCCACCTCGGCCTCGTCCACGCGCACCGTGACTTCCCCTTCGAGGATGACGAAGAAGCCGCCGCCAGAGAAGCCCTGGCGCAGGATGCGCTGGCCGGCCGGGAACGACTCCTCCGGCATGGTGTGGGCCACCGCCAGCAGCGCCGGGCGGTCGAGGTCCGCGAAGAGCGTCAGGCCGGCCAGCGCGTCGATGATCTGGTCCTGGCTCATGTTGGCGCCTCCCTGGTCTGGTGCGCTACTGGCGCAGTTGGGCGTCGGCCGTGCGCAGGCGACCGGCAAGCTCCCCGAGCAGGTTCACGGCCAGCGTCGCATCCCGTTGGAACACAGCCAAGAGGTCCCGCTGGCAAGAACCAGACAGGTCGTCCGTGCCGTGAGCGACATCGGATCTCCTCGGGAACGCTTGGGGGAGCCCAACCCTAGCAGGCACACGCCGGGCGACGCACGTCTGTCCACGGGCCAGGCGCGCAGTCAGTCGCCCCGGTGCCCGCCGCTGCGGATGGTGAAGCCGGTGATGTTGCCGCGCGCGGGCTCGTGTGCCACCTCCACGTCGCTGACCGCTGAGCCCGACGGTCCTTCCCACAGCTGCAGCACCAGCTGGCTGAGGGCGTCCGGCGGTCCCTCCGCCACGACCTCGACCGCGCCGTCGGCCCGGTTGGCCACCCAGCCGTCCACTCCCACCCGCGCCGCCTCCCGTTCGACGAACCAGCGGAAACCGACGCCCTGCACGTAGCCGCGCACGACCGCCACCAGGCGCATGTCGCGAGCGCTCATGCGGCGCTCCGGCCCGCGCGCGTCGGCCGAGGCCAACTCAACAGCAGGGCGTCCAGTGTGAGCTCCGGGCTGGCATAGCCCTCCACCGCCAGCGACAGCCGGTCCAGGCGGTCGAGGAAGCGATGCAGGGACGGGGCCTCGATGCGGCCGGCCGCGCGAGCCAGCTCCTCGAGCTGATCGAGGTCACGGATGGCACGCCCATCGCCACGCGCGGCCACGGCCAGGTCGCGGCCGACGTCGCGCCAGACCTCGATGATCACCTGCAGGGCGCGCCGCCGTTCCACCGGCTGAAGGCGCCGCGACGTGGACGCCACCTCTCCGCGCAGGGCGGCCTCGAAAGCGGCCGCGTCGGTGATGAGGTCGGCGGCCGCGGCGAGGCGGCGGCGATTGTCCGCGTCGACGAGGTCAAGGAGCGTCCGGCCGATGCGCGAGCGGGCCAGCACGGCCTCGGGAGCGTCGAGCAGGCGGCGGGCCAGGCCGGGCCGACCCGCGGAGGCAAGGGCCAGCGCCCGGGCCTGGGCCGGCTGGGCCAGGCCGTCAGCAGCAAGCTGGCGTGCAAGGGCCTCGATGGGCAGCGGCGCCAGGCGCAGACGCGCCGAGCGCGAGAGCACGGTCGGCAGCAGCGGCGCAGCGTCGTCGGCACAGAGCACGAGGCAGGTCGCGGGACCGGGCTCTTCGAGCGTCTTGAGCAGCGCGTTCTGGGCGTCGAGGTTCAGCCGCTGCGCGGCGGTGATGACGGCCACGCGGAACCGGCCCTCCATGGCCGTGAGCGCGAGGTCGGTGACCAGGCGCTGGATCTGGCCGATACGGATCTGCTCGCCCGCGCCCTCGGGCGCGATGAGATGAAGATCGGCATGGTTGTCGGCCTCGACCTTGCGGCAGGCGGCGCAGTCCCGGCAGGGACGCGAGGCCGGCTCATCGCGGAGGCAGAGGAGCCCGGCCGCAAGGTCGAACGCGAGCGTGGTCTTGCCCACGCCACGCGGGCCCACCAGGAGCAGCGCATGCGGAGGCCGCTGGCGCTGGACCGCACGCGCTACCGCCGCGAGGGCGGCCGCGTGGCCGAGGGTGAGGAAGGTGCCGCCGGGCACGGAGGCGGCGACGGCACCGTCCATCGTCGGAGGCTAGGCCTCCTCCGCGGGGGCCTCGGCCTCGGCGGCCTTCTTGGTCGTGCGCTTGCGCGTCGTGCGCTTCTTGGGCTTCTCCTCCTCGGCGGGGGCCTCGGCGGTCTCCTCCGCGGGGGCCTCGGCCTCGGCGGCCTTCTTGGTCGTGCGCTTGCGCGTCGTGCGCTTCTTGGGCTTCTCCTCCTCGGCGGGGGCCTCGGCGGTCTCCTCCGCGGGGGCCTCGGCCTCGGCGGCCTTCTTGGTCGTGCGCTTGCGCGTCGTGCGCTTCTTGGGCTTCTCCTCCTCGGCGGGGGCCTCGGCGGTCTCCTCGCCGTCGCGTCGAGCCAGCTCGGCCATCAGCAGCTCCTGGACCTCCGGTGGGACCTCGCTCCAGGGATCACCGCCCGGCGTCTGCTCGATGGGCTCCATGGCGTGGGCCGAGACGCGGGGGGTGCCGGCCGAGCGGCTCTTGCCGCGGCCGGAACGCGAGCCACCGCTGACGCCGTAGCGCTCGCGGTCGATAGCGGAGCGGTAGCCACCGCCACGACCGCCGCGGCCGGCCCGACGTCGCCCGCCCCTCTTCTTCTCGGCCAGCAGGTACTCGGCCACCTCCGGCTCGTCCTCGAAGTCGTCGTCCGCGCTCCCGGGGGACTGGGCGGCCGCGGGTGCGGTATCGACGGGCACGCCGATCTGGCTGTCCCAGACCGAGCCGAAACCGGAATGCTGCGGCAGCGTGGGGACCTCGTCGGGCTGGGCGGCCGCCGTCAGCGCCTCCTCGCTCGGCTGCTCGGCCTCGCTCGGCTGCTCGTCCTCGCTCGGCTGCTCGGTGCCACGGCCACCACGGCCCCGGCCACGTCCACCACGGCGGCGGCGACGGCGCTTGCCGGCACCCTCCTCCGAGGACGGCTCATCGGCCACCATCTCCTCCACCTCGGCAGCCTCTTCGGGAGCCTCCTCGGGGGTCTCGGCGCCGCGCGAGAGCTTCTCGCCCGGCAGGGCCACGAGCGAAGCTCCGGTCGGCCGCTCGGGAGCCTCGACTTCCTCGGCTTCGGCCTTGCGCCCGACGCGGCGTCGAGAGCGCGTGGACCGCTCGGGCTTCTCGGTCTTCTCGGGCTTCTCGTCGGCCTCGCCACGGCGGCGGCGCCGGCGCGGCGTGACACCCGACTCCTTCTCCGGCACTGCGGTCATGGAGAGATCGCCGTCGGATGCGACCCGGCGGCCGCTGCGAACGCCCTTCTCGACCTTGGCCACGTTGGTGATGTCGATGAAGACGTCGGCCACGTCGATGAGGTCGCTGCTGGTGTTGCCGCGGAAGCTCACGACCTCGACGCGAACACCCTGTTGCTGGACGGCCGCGATGGCAGGGGCGAAGTCGCCATCGCCGGAGATCACGACCGCGATGTCCAGCTTCTCGGCCATGCGCATCATGTCCACCACGAGCTCGATATCGAGGTTGGCCTTCATGCGGCCGTCGCCGTACTTGCGGATGTCCTTGCTCACGACCTTGTAGCCGGAGCGGGCCAGGAAGGCGTGGAACTGGCGCTGGTTCTCGTTCTCCGGGTCGAGCCCGGTGTAGGCGTACGCGCGCACGAAGTCGCGATTGGCCGTGGCCGATTTGAGGAGGGTGACGTAGTCGATGTCGATGCCGGCCGCCTTGGCCGCATAGAAGATGTTCGCGACGTCCACGAAGACGGCGACGTTCTTGCTCACGCAGGACTCCTGTGTGGTGCCAGCCGCGGTCGGCGGCTGTGTGGGGCTGGACACTGGGGGCGACGGTCGCGGCCATGGGCGAAGCCCAGCGCGCATCGCGAGTGATGTGTCCGGTCGTTGCTGATGTGTCGATCTCCTGGTGACGGCCGGGCCCAGGCGGGCATCCACGGCCTATCTGATCACGACTGATCGCGTTCCGCGATGGAAGCGTGGCCACACCGATGGTGGTAGGCGGGCCGCCTTCGAGCGCGCCGCACCGGGTGTTCCAGGACATCCATCGGAGTCACTGTCCGCACACGCCCGGGGCGCTCAAGGCATCTTGCATTCGAAACGCCTGCGGCTATGATACTGCACGGTGCGCTTGCCGTGAGCGTCTCTCTTTCGTGTGGGTGTGCCAGAGGAGGTTCGTACCAGCCGCAGCTGCCATCGCCGTGGTGGCAGGGCCGAGCCACCAGACCATCCATCGGCGCTCACGCCGGCCACAGTCTGAACCTGGAGGGAACAAGTCCATGAAGAAGATCACCGCCCTGTTGGCGGCGCTGCTGCTGACCTTCGCCGTCGTCGCCTGCGATGACGAGGAGGAGGCCACCGAGGCTCCGGCGGAGTCGCCGGCGGCGACCGAGGCAGCATCGGAATAGCCTTCGTCCGGCGCTCGCCGGATCAACCACAGTCGCGGCCGGGGTCTCCCCGGCCGCTTCGGATTCGCGGCGCCCCGAACGGCCGGGTGGTGCGCGCTGTCAACAGCGGGGGCGTGTGACCCGCGTACGCGCGCGCTTGCAACCACACCGCACCCGTCTAGAATGTCGCCACGCTTGAGCGGCCACCGCCGCTGTGTTGGCGCGTCTGGCGCGACGAGAAGAGGGGGCCCGGGTCTGGGTGCTATGTGCCCACCGAGGGAACCTCGCGAACCGTCGTGTGCAGCTGGCGACACGCGGCCACGGCCAGGCGACGCCGGCACCCGGACGTGCCCGCAGCCCATACCCAGCAGGAGGAGTCTCAGAAGACATGATGCGAAAGAGCCTCGGCGTCCTTGCGGCGACCGGCCTCATGGCCTCGGCCCTGGCAGTCCCCACCATGGCCCAGGATTCGAGGGTAGTAACCATCCCCGAGGGCGAGCCCATCAAGCTGGGCATGATGTTCGTGACTTCGGGCGCCAACGCCGTGCTCGGCGAAGACCAGGAGATCGGCGTCGAGGTGGCGAAGGCGGACCGCGGTCAGCTGCTCGGCCATGACATCGAGCTGATCCTGCAGGACTCGCTGTGCACGCCCGAGGGCGGTGCGCAGGCCGCGCAGGCCCTGACGTCCGACCCGGACGTCATCGGCATCGTCGGGCCCACCTGCTCCGGCGCCGTCGACGGAGCGGCCCAGATCATCAGTGAGGCCGGTCTGACCCACATCTCCGGCTCGTCCACCGCGCCGGCACTGACGAATCCCGACCGCGAGGATCGCTTCGCGGGCACCCTGCGCACGGCCTGGAGTGATGCCGTGCAGGGCAAGGTCGTCGCCGAGTACGTATTCAACGAGCTGGGCCTGACCAAGGCCGCGTCCATCCATGACGGCTCCATCTACGCCGAGTCGCTGGTCGGCGTCTTCGGTGACGAGTTCGAGGCGCTCGGTGGCGAGATCACGCTCGCGACCGCGGTCAACGACGGCCAGACCGACATGGTGCAGGCGCTGACCAACGTGGCCGAGAGCGGCCCTGAGCTGCTGTACTTCCCCATCTTCACCGATGAGGGTGGCTTCATCGTCGACCAGGCTGCCGACGTGGCCGGCATGGAGGGCGTGACCCTCTTCGGCAGCGACGGCCTGTTCTCGATGGCCTTCATCGAGGCCGCGGGCCCGAACGTCCAGGACATGTACCTGTCCGCCTCCAACTTCGATCTGCTGGCGGATACCTATCCGGCGATGCTCGAGCGCTACCTCGAGATCGGCAACGTCGACGCCCCGCTGGCGCCGTTCCACGGCCACACCTACGATGCCTCCAACATCATCTTCGACGCGGTCGAGGCAGTCGGCGTGGTCAACGACGACGGCTCGCTGAGCATCGATCTGGGTGAGCTGCGGTCGGCCATCTACGCGACCACCGATCACCCGGGCGTGACCGGCACGCTCACGTGCACCGAGAGCGGCGACTGTGGCGCGGCCATCATCGGCGTGTACCAGGTCGGGGCGGATACCGTCGAGGACGGCGTCTTCCCGCCCACGCTCGTGTGGCCTGCGGAGTAACCACCGCCAACCAGCACGACTGAACGAAGTGATGGTCGAGCCGGGCGTCCAAGCGCCCGGCTCGACCGTGTCCGCCTCCCGCTAACCGTCCCCTTGATCAGAGACCATCGATGAAGACGACCCTCCGCCCGCGCCGGGAGCCCAGCAGGACCGAGACCGCCTTCGAGGCTGCCGTCAGCGTCTTCCTGTGGGCCTTCCGCATCCTGCTCGTGCTGCTCGTGGTGGTGGGCTCGGTCCTGACCATCACCAGCGGCAAGTTCTCGGTCGAGACCTGGGTCGATCTCATCGTCAACGGCTTCGTCCAGGGCGGCATCTACGCCCTCATCGCCCTCGGCTACACGATGGTCTACGGGATCATGAAGATGATCAACTTCGCCCACGGCGAGATCTTCATGATCGGCATCTTCGCCGGCTACTTCACGGCCGAGATCCTCGACCAGTACGGCTTCCTCAACGCCAACGTGTTGACCTCGACGATCTCCTTCCTGCTGATGATGCTCATCGCGGCCACCGCCTCCACGCTCGTAGCGCTGGCCGTCGAACGCGTGGCCTACCGGCCGCTGCGCAGCTCACCGAGGCTGGTGCTGCTCATCAGCGCCATCGGCGCCTCCTTCTTCCTGCAGTACACCGTGGCGGGCCTGTTCGGCTCGGGCGTCTACCGCTATCCCACCATCGACA
>Ga0316198_10001070_pt1 | contig 15684 bp, 1 predicted proteins | sample OudBieAanoxic_MG_FD_204935 | JGI IMG/M metagenome (GOLD analysis project Ga0316198, IMG submission 204935) | Coastal sediment microbial communities from Oude Bieten Haven, Netherlands - site A anoxic | ecosystem: Environmental > Aquatic > Marine > Coastal > Sediment | place: Netherlands...
AAGTGCTCATTTTTCCGGAAGTCCACGCCGTCCGCGGATTTGCCGATCACAAACACCTGCAAATCATGTTCGCCGGCACGGATATTGCCGGTGTAGATGCGCTGCACCCCCCCCTTCTGCAGGGCTTCGAGTTCTTTGTAGGTGTATATGTGGTGTGCGGCCGGCGTGCCGTCCAATTGAATCTCTACCGAGTCAAGACGGAACTTTTCGTCGCCGATCAGTGACACGAAGACCGCAATCTGTGTGTTGGACGGGTACAGCAGCCTCTCTTCAAGCTGATTCAGTTGGGCCGCAATAGATAGAACATCGCTCTTTATTTCCTGAACCTGTTCATCCAGTCCCTTAATTTGTTCTCTGGAGATTTCCTGTGCATAGGCAGAGACGCTTAAAACAAGCATCGAAATCCCTACTATGATACTTTTCAGCCAGCAAAACATGACGGCCTCCTCACGTTTATTATTCCACTTCAAATGGAACCAAGTTTTCAAATTTCTAATACTTTCCGATCAAATTGATGAACAAACCCTGATGTTTGTAATCCAGCTGGGTCAGATCATCCGAAAAATCACTGAAGTTATAGCCGACCCCGACCTTGATATGATTGCCCAGATGGCGGTATATGCCCACCAAAAAGCCGCTGCGACTGTCCTCGGCATCCGGCAGGTCAAGCCAGCGCCCTTCGATCAACGCATCCCAGTTGTGGATGAAATGCCAGTCCGCGCGCGCCACATAGAGGTGGGCGTCACTGTCGAAAAAATCCTTATCCTCTCGATCCAGGGCGACCTCGCCGCGGCGGTAGGCGTATTTACCCCCCACGGTCCAGCGGGAGGTCAAGTCATACATGACATCCAATGATCCGATGTGGCTGCGCTGGACAAAGTTCGACGCTGTATTGGTGCCGTTCACCTGACCCGCCGGCGGAACATTGTCGAAGTAGGTGTACTTGAGCAGCGCATTCAAACGGTCATGATAGACGGGGCGATACGCCCATCCGATGACTGCTTCCGTATAATCGCTGTCAGAAAAATCCCCCTGAGAACTATCACTCACGGCATAATTGAATTTACCTAAAAGTCGCATATCCTGGGACAGTTGGTACTTGAGGTTGTTTTTCAACAGCCAGCTGGTGCGTTTGTTAGAGTCAGCATCCGGCTGTTCTACATCGTCCTTCCGATATTCCAAGGCACTGGCGATCTTCAGCCGATCGAGCCCATAGCCGGCACTCACGCTCAGCGCTTTTCTCTTAAGTTCAGCGGCGGTCTGCTGATCCTTGAGGGTGCCGAAATCGCAGTGTACGCCAAAATTGAAGTGATCGAAGGGTGCGAGATCTACGCCGGCCGAATGCATCAGACCTGTGGGGACGTTGCCATGGGTATATCGCTCTTCGAGGAAGACACTCGCGCTGTCCGAATAACGCGTGCGGAAACCGGAAGTCATATTGCCCTTCCTTGCGCGCAGACCATTGTCGGTCCGCTCGTCCTCAAGGGTGTAGTTAAGGTAAATAGTGGTCCGGTCGGAATAGAGAAACTCGTTCCCGAACTTAGCGCTGGTATCCTGATCGCCACCGGAGACCTCACCGGTGATATTGAACCGGTCGGTCAAACGCAAACCGCCACCGACACCGATCCGGTCGTTGTCTTCTCGGTTGCCGCTCGTCTGAATCGTTTTCTGCACGAAACCATAGGTCTGCCAGCGTCCGCGGGAGTCGTAGAGCAGCTTGACAACCGTATCGGTCTGATCGCCCTCTTCCTGGGTCGCTGATGGAGCCGCAGAGTTGTCATCACGGTTGTCATAGCGTGCACCCAAACCCAAATTCCAGTTCTCACCTATTCGGTAATTGAGATCCAGTTCGCCGGTCTCGGTATCTAAACCGTCGCGCTCATTTTGGATGTCCACTTTCAACCGCGCACCCGCACGGTCGGTAAACGGCAGCTCCGCTGTTCCGCCGTATTGGGTCAGATCCCGGGCGGTGGCCTGACCCGGTGCCGAATAACCTGCCTCGCGATCCTTCAGGTAGAAGGTAATTCTACCCCGCCCGTTCTTGAAGAAATCCTTGAAGGCCAAACTAGTATCGACGCGATAGGCAGAGGCAACTCCATTGCTGTCGTCAATAGAATTAGAAGTGCCCGTGTCGAAGCCGCCCTCATTGGAGGTCGTAGTGAGCACGCCCGGACCTTTGGTGCGGGCAGCTTCGAGCCTGAGCCACGACTCAGAGGACTTGCGCAGGGTTAAGTCCGCTCCCCCCAGGTTGCTATCTTCCTCCTTTTCTTCATCCCGATTGGCGGTCAAGCCGAGCTTGACATAATCGCTAAACCAATAATGAGCCCTGCCGCCGACCGATAGCGTGTCTGGATCAGTTACACCGGGAGTGTACTCATAACGAACCACCAGGAAAACGGGGTTTCCAGAGATTGAACTGTCGTGCACCAGCAGACCGTCGTCCGCCCTTGCGGGCAGCGGTTGCGCCAGCACGATTCGACCCTGCAAATAGTCGATGTCGTAATCGAGCACAGGCACCAGGTTCTTAACCTCCAGAACAATATCGGAATCCTTGTCGCGGACCTCGATGCGTATACGCTCGGAACCCCTCAGAATGTCCTGGTGGCGCAGAAAATAGAGCGATCCGTCCGTACCCTGAAACTCGTCGCGCTCGGCCACTGTTCCCGGATCCGCGGCAAAGCCATCCAGCAGCAAGCGCGGCTCGCCGAAACTGGTTGTGTCAAGAGGCTGATAATGCAGATTGGCACCGTACAACCCACGGTCGACTTGTGCTAAGTCCGTATCGTAATACTTGATCGTGTAATTACCCCAATACCCGTAAGTGTTATCCTTTTTCAACTTGACATAGAACTTGCCCGAGGTCGGCGCAGTTTCAGTGACGGTGCTGTCATCTCCGTATGTCGGGTAAAAGTAATCTGGATCAATTCGCCGAAACAGGGCGTCGGAGTAGTCCGAGTCAATTCGTCGGAGCAGGGCCTCAGGGGCTTTGTCCATGAAATTGGAAAAGATTTCATCCAAAGGGCCTTCACGCGTGTCGGCGCTCGCTGTCAGCGACCAACCATTTTCGAATTTGCCGTTTGTATAAAATCCCAAACGGCCCTGGAGATCCAGGTCGTGACGATATTGCGATTTGTCCTGCACGAGCCGTTCGGCATTTTCGTCAGTCTTGCTGCCCGAAAGGGTTATGTCGGCAATCCCCACGGTGAACCAGTCTCTCTTTTTCAACGCCAGGTCGCGCAAAAACAACTCTCCGTTGCCAAACTCGTCCAGCACAGCCACTTCAACGGTATGCATGCCCTCCGGCAGGACTTCTTCGGCCACGAAACTGCCCGTGCCGTCAACGGGCACCTCGTATCCCGCCATCCACACTCCGTGGCTTTCGGGAATTGCGTTACCGTATGCATGCACCGTACCGCCGTGAAGGGGAATATTGCGAATGGCGATGCGAGTTTCGCCATAACCAACCAGCAGCTCCTCGCGGAAATTCGCTTCTGCTACCGACGAGTCAATATGGTCGGCCACCCACAAAGGCTGGCTGCTCGTTTCGTCAAAAAGCCCCTTTTTGTCGAAAACCCGCACCAAATATTTTAACTTGCGCACTGGCGCAGCGAACGACTCGAACTTAGGCTGCCACTGGGCCATGCCGTCGGCGTCCATCGCAATGACAGCGGTAGGAGTATCGCGGACAGACTGCTCATCTTCGAAAATCCTGACCTCAACCCGCTCAATAAAGCTGCGGTAATTAGTGTACAGGCGGAAGTACACCAAGTTCTCGACAAACGCCGTATCTGCCAAATCTTGATAACGAATTGTGCGCGGCCAGGCGGTCACGTTTAGCCGTGGTTCCAGTTTTAGGCTGTCATACTTGAATTGGATTTGAGCGTTGGCAAGGGCCTCGTCGGTGCAGCGCTGCACATCCGAGCTGCATTTGCCGGGATCTTCAAGGGGCTTTCCGTCGACTGTGATACGCATGAGATTCAACCCAAAAGGATCCGCCGTGCGCACCTCGCGGGTTATCGGGGTGATCTCCACGCCTTCGTAGTCATCAAGGACGACGGACTCATCGTAGACAACCTGTACCTGGACACTTGATGTATCGGACTCGACAAAGCCGGCATTTACTACGTCAGCGGACTGGACGTAGCCGCGCCCGTCGAACTCCGTCTGCCCCTCGTTCAATCCCATTTTTTGACGGACGATCTCCATGGAACGGCGCGCGCGTGCCATGGACAAACCGATGTCATCCCCGTAGACTGCTGCTGTACGCCGGTCGAGGCGCCTATTGCTTGTGTAGCCGACAAACCGCAAACGAACGTTGGGTTTGTGGCTGATTTGATCTAAAATGTGCTGTAAGTGCTCAGTGTATCCTACGGGTATGACCGGTTGTCCGTTTTCGAACAGGATCGGATCGATGTCGCCCGACGGCGGGTGGTAGATTAGGGTGAGGGTTTCGGCACCGGTGGTGTCAGGGCACAGTTGGGGCTCATCGGGCAGATCCTGCAACGGATCGTCATGCCAGAACTCGACTTCGATACGCCGGTTCAACGCTCGTCCTTTTTGCGTATCGTTTGAGGCGATGGGCTGCGACGCTCCCCTGCCTTCGCTTTCAATAGCGGCATTGGACAGTCCCATCGCTTCCAGAACAGCGATTGAAATGCGACGGGCAACGGCTTTGGAGAATCCGGTTTTGTCGCCGTAGATGCGTTCATTCCGTCCGTTCAGGGGCATGTTATCCGTGTAGGCGATAAACTTGACGACGAGATTCTGTTTGCCGTTGAAATTGGCAAACGCCCGCTGGATCTGGCCCAGGAATACGTCGGGCACATCCGCAAAGCCTTCGTCGTAATGAAGGGGGGCAATCAGATTCCTTACGCGCGCCCTATGGGAATGGCCCTCCTTATAACGCAATTTGCAGACTGTCTCAGTCCGGCACACTTTGATGCGATTAACCTCAAGGGGAACGATCACTTCCTTCTCGACCCGCTTTTCGCTGATCTCATCGTACCACACCTGCACTTCCACGCGCCGGTTGAGCTGCCGCCCCTTTTCAGTCGCATTGTCGGCAGCCGGCCGGCCGTCACCGAGCCCTTCATAGGAAATGGCTTCGGGCGGAAGGTCCAGGGCGCGCTGGCAATATTCGGCCACGGTGCCCGCCCGTTCACGCGACAGCCCCACATTGTCGCTGTATTGCTCTATCAGGTCCCCCCTGAGCGGCAGGGAATCGGTATGACCTATAAAGTGGAGGCGCACATTGGTGCGATCGCGCATGCTGTCGAGCACTTCGCGTAAAAGTTTTAGGTAGTTCTCGGTAATTTCAACTTTACCAAGACCGAAATGGATGGGCGGCACCAGGTTATCAAGTTTGATGGTTGTGAAATCCTGTTCAACCACCTTGCGCATCTCCGTTCGATCCCCCTCATCCTTTTCAAAGATGGCAGGATCATGGATCCACGAAGTTATGGACTGGTCAACCGGCAGATGCATCTCCACCGCCTCTCCGTCCGCATTCGTTTCCCTTATACCTGTTTCTGCGTATAAAGCAGTCTCTGCGCCTGCCACAGTGACCACACACAGACACAAAATGGCGATAGCGCGCTTCAGCAAATATCTCATCATGATAAACAGGTTATGTAATATAGGTTCCATCATTGTGTTATCACTGACCGGCAAGCGGCGCACCGCGTCGCCAGAAAATTTCGGTTTCGATGCCCAGCCGGTAGTCACCACCCGACTGTTTCCACCTTTTAGAAATTATCTTCTTCAATGTCTCTAGACGTTTTTGGACTAAACCTTTCCGTTCAATATCGCCAAGATACGACAGCCGCAGTATGGACGGTGCCTTTTTCAGTTCTTTAAGCAACAGGGCAATCTTGGGTATCCACTGCATTCGCATTTCAGTGGTATTGGGCTCGAACACGCCGTCGGCGATATCGATACGCACCACCCGGTGAATGACTGCTCCGAAATTGAATCGGATCATCTTGCCGCGGGTGGCGCGCTGAACGCGCGGATTTTCGGTCGTCAGGCGATAACCGGTTGGCAGGCTGCGCTCGTCCAGCTTGAGGATAAAGTTGCTGCCGCGATCCTCGTCGGGTACCGCCGCGCAGGTAATGTGAAAGCGTCCATGTCGGTCCGTGGTGGCAATCAGACCCCGCACCGTCACCACGCGGACCCCGTACAGACCCTTCTCGTCCGGGTCCTGATAACCGTTCAGGTTGCCGTCGTCGAACACCTTGCCGATCACATCGGTGCAATCGAAATCCGGGTCGGGGATGACCCGCACGGTGGCGGTTGCTTCCCCTGAGATGTTGGCGCCAACAATGTTGTCAAACACCTGCGCACGGTTGACATATTCACCTTCGGAAACGCCGGAACCAACCACCAGCAGCAGCTTGATGGTAATTTGCTCACTCGCTTGCAGCTGAAGGCCACCCCAGACCATTTCCAGGCCGTTGATCTGCGGTTCGGCCGCCGTCCCGTCGATACGGGCCGAATCAGCCACGTATTTGAATCCGGCCGGGTAGCGGTCGATGATGCTCAGATCATACAGCGGGACACCGAAAACGTTGGTCACGGTGATGGTGTAAGGCACCAGGGCTCCACGGGTGACGTTGATTTTGGATGTGGTTTTGGCGATGGCCGTGGCCCCATCCATTTCAGGATCGATGGGGATGGGGTTGTTGAAGATCTGGCTCTGACCGGGAACGCTGCCGTCACTGAACTGCAAATTCAGATGGTAAATGGTGCCGGCAGTGCGCGGCGGAACCGATACCGGTGGCACCGCAGGAAAGGCCACGACCTCGCAGAATTCCGGTGTAGCCGGCACCGCATCGTCGGGGCCGCCGGGGCAGGCCGGAACAGAGAACGGCACCGTGGCGGCGTCGCTGCTCGGCGGTATGATTAGCGAAGGTGTGGCCTGGTAGCCGGAGGCCGGTGGTGCCACCTCGATGAGATAGGCACCACCAACTGGGCAGGACCCATCGCTGAAGTTCAGGTCGAATTTGTAAAAGCCCTCCTCGGCCGTAAGCTGATTTTGCTGATTGGGGTCGTCAAAGCACAGTTCCGACACAGGCGTTCCGGTAGCCGCGTTGAGCATCGACAGCCTGGCACCGCGAATGGGTACGCGTACAACCGAGTCGTACACCGTGCCATTGGGCTGGATGGGCAGGTTCAAATCCTGCAGATTGCCCCCCGAAGCAACGACAATATCACTGATGCGATGGGGACCATCGGTAAAGACCGAGTCGGCATATCCCAGGGCGGCCGCACTGGGGCCGGCACCCCTTGCGCTATAGCGCAGTTCATAAAAGTCTGCCGTACCCTGGTTGGGCAGCAGGCCGCTCAGTCGATAGACGCCGTTGACATCGGTGGTCACCGTCGTAACCAACTGACTGTTGCGATAGAGCGCCACCGACCAGCCCTGGAGCCGTTGCTCGGAGCTGTCATAGATCCTGTCCAGACTGGCATCATGCCAGACGTTACCGTTAAGAGCGGCGCTGCCCGGCGTGCCGCCCACATCGATGGATACGCTGGCCGAGTCGGTCTGGGCGGGGTTGTTCCAGCTCACCACAGCGGTATTGGTAATGGTGGTGCCGATGGTGATGGCAGGGTTGATCTGAACCCGGAACCGCACCACGGCGCTGCTCCCCGGCGGCAGATCCCCATAGGTTCCACCGTAGTCCGCCGTGAGCATGGCGCCGGCATAGGTCACGCCGGCAGGGGCCCCGTTGAGAGTACCCGTTCCGGCAACGTAGGTCACCTGACTGTCCAGGGGTGGTCCCAGATCGTCGGTAATCACCACGTTGACGGCCGGCAGGCTGCCGGCATTGGTCGCCCGGATGGTATACTCCAGCTGACCGCCGGCTGAAGCGGCACCGCCGCCCACCACCGTCACCTCTTTCGTAATCACGAGCAACTGAACATCGCCCACCACAATGATAGTGGGCTGATAACCGTTGGTTGGCAGTCCGTCGGCATCGGTCAAACCCGGCGCCAATTCGTTGGAGGCCAGATCGCCCTGGTTGTTGATGATGGTGCCGCTGGGCACGCCGGGGTTGACCGCCGCCTCAAAGGTGATCACGGCGTTTTGCCCGGCAGTAACGATACCGGCGCCCGGGTTATCGCCGGACTGCACCGTCTGGCCGGCGATGAGGGGCGACACGCCGCCGTCAGGTCCCAGGAACGCACCGTTCAGTCGCAAGGAGTCCGCCGCATAGGTGGTGTTGGCCGGTACGTTGTCGGTGAGCACCACGCCCGTGGCTGAAATGGCCCCGGTGTTGCTGATATCGATGGTGTAAAGCAGAACGTCTCCCGGGTCGACAATGCCCGGTGTGCCGAAATCCTGGGAAATGACTACGGTTTTGTGGGCGTAGAGCAGCGGCAGGTTGCCGACCACATCGCGGGTGGGATCGTCGGGCACCGGTGTGTCGGGATCATCGGAAGGCTGATCGGGCTGAGGGCCGCTGCCGGCACCGTCGCCGCTCACAAAGCCCTGGTTTTCTATAATCAGGCCGTTCATGGCAGCAGGATCGACCATCACGTCGAAAATCACCGTGGCGACGTTCGCCGCCGCCGGCGCGTTATCCGCCCGCATGTATCCGGAGGTAAGATTTTCAGGTGCATTGATCAGGATGCCCGCTTGCAGCGGGTTGACGCCGGGGCTCGGATCGGCAACACTTGCTCCATTGAGGGTCGTACTGTTGCCCACATAGGTGGTATTGGCCGGCGTGAAGTCGCTCAAGGTCACATTGACCGCATCCTCATCGCCGATGTTCTTGATGCTGATGGTGTAACGCAGGGTGTCGCCGGCCATGAGCACGGCGGGATCACCGGTCATGTCCGTGGAGATCTTCTGTACCTGAAATTGAGGCGCTGAACCGATCAGGGTTTCGGCGGGGTTGGTATCGCCAACCACATTGGGATCGTCGCTTAAAATGGTGGCGGGTACGATAGATGTCAGTCCGGCCTGGTTGAGCACCACGGTACCGTTGGGGATCGCCGGCACCAAGGTGACTTCAAACTCAACCACCAAACGGTCATTGGCGCCCCCTGCGGCATCAATATTGAGGTTGGCCACATCGATCAGGCCGGTGCCATTGGCCCCGCCCAGGGGATCGGTGCCGGTGGTGACCGCTCCACCGGGCACACGGGTTAAAATCAGGCTGCCGGCAACAAACCACGGCGGACTGTTGAGGGCATCCACTTCATCCACGATGGAGAAGTTGGTCAGTCCTCCCAGGCCGTTGTTGATAATTTCGAGGGTGTAGTGCAGGGTGTCGCCGGGGCTGGCATTGAGACCCGGATCCTGGCCGGTGGTGATGTTGCGCACCTGCTTGAAAAAATCCAGGTCCGGCGCCTGGGTGTTGATGGTGTGGTCATCCTCTTGATCGTTCGGGTCGCCCGGGGTGCCGTCGATAAGCGCATAGGTGTATTGATGCGGATCGGCGTCAGCCGCATTGGGGTCATAGCCATACCAACTGGTGACGCCGGCCACATTGATGAGCGTTACGGCATTGACAGTATCCGGGTCCAACTCGGACTCGTAATTGATGATGAGATGCTCGTTGGGCTGCAAGGGACCAGCGGCAGATAGCAGTTGCAGGGTCCACTCGCAGGTGGATGCATCAAAATTCACCGTATAGTCGGTGCCCGCCACCAGCACGCCTGATGTGGGCGTCCCTCCGCCATCAAAGAATTGAGCGGTGATATTGCTGGGACCGGTGCCACAGGTGCCGCCGTTGACCGGGTCATCGGGCAGGCGATCCACAATGGTAAGGTTCCAGGCTGCACCGGACCAGGTGTTTTCAATGTCCAGAACAAAACCGGCCGGAGTGCCCACGCTCATTTCGGCGGGACCACTTTTGTCCATCACCAGCATGTCGGGACCCACAATGGTGATATCCGGAGAGGTGTCCGGTCCGCCGGACTGCTGGGTCCCGGCATCGCCGTTGATTTGGTTGTAGGTGTAGGTTGCCGTGTTGCCAAAGACTGCGCCGGTGTTGTTGGGGGCCGGCGGCGGATCGACGGCAGGCTGGGTATCCACCAGTTGCACGGTGATATCGATTTCAATCTGTCCGCCGGCCGGAATATCGATACCGGCGGTGGCATCTTCGATCACCAAATTGGTGGCACTGCCGGTATTGACCGGGGTCCACGGTTCGGAACCAGAGACCTTGGCCGCGCTGATAAAGGTCAGGGACGCAGCCGAAGCGCTCAAATCATCCAGGATGCGCACATCGTGCAACGCGGTTAGCTGGGCCGTGGCAGGCACGGTGATGCGGTAGGTGAAAGGTTGACCAATGGGCGCTTCAGCAAAAGTTGTGCCCTTATCCAATGCGACTGCGCCGGCGGTGGTAAAGGTAACGCTGGCCATATTGCTGGAACCGTAAATCTCTCGCACCCCAACGGCCGCCCCCAAAGTGGGCACGGCATCGTCGTCAAAGGAGTAGTAGAGCTGAACCTGAGCCTGGTTGGTGAGAGTCATAACCGGCGCCAGCCCGGCGTCGGTCTGGGCCTGGTAGACCACGCGCAGGGTTGCGCCGGCCGGGATGGTGTATTGATCGGCAGTGCCGGTATCAAAATCCCAGGTGGCTACGCCGGTGGTTGCATCGTAGGCCGGGGCCAGGTTTGTCAGGGCGTTACCCGGAGGCATTTCAACGTTCGTCACGCTGACGCCGGCGCTGCGCATGCCGATGGGGAGAATATCTCGCAGGACTGTATCATAGGCCGGGGCTGTACCGTTGTTGGTGACGTCAATGGTATAGGTAATCAATTGGTTGGCGGCCACAACAGAGCCATCAACGGGAGCGGACGATTTGGTCACGCTGAGGTTTGGCTGGCGCACGTCTATCGTTTCAGTATCGGTAACCGTGGTGGCGGGCCCGCTGACAGTGTCGTAGCCCATAGCCGCGGTGTTGGTCTGGGCGATGTTGTTGAGTTGCGCCTGGACCAGATTGAGCACCCGGGCCCGGTAGATGATGATGAAGACATCGTTGGCGGCATTGCCATCGGCCTGATTGACAAGGTTGCCCAGGGTCATGGTCGCGGTAGTAGGGCCTGTGGCAGCATTGCCCGCCACAACAATGCTCGCGGCCGGTATATCGGTGTGTGCAAAGGGCGCCGCCGCCGCGTAAGGCGCTGTGCTGTCGCCGTTGATGCTGGCGATCTCTTCAAAGAGCAGCCCCTGGGGCAAGGTGTCGGTCACGACAACATTATTGTAGGTGCCCTCCTGGAGCGACAGGCGCAGTTCGTATTCCAGAATATCGCCGATCCGCACCACGTCATCGCCGGCGCCAAAGGTGTCCAGCAGACGGGTCTTGGCGGTGGCGGTATTGTCCCCCACCACCACTGTGGCGGAGATCGGACCGATGAAGTAATCATTGTAGGCGGCCCCTGTCGGTACATTCCATGGCGCACCCGTGCCGTTGCGTTCATATACGCTGGGGCCGTCCAGGCTGGTCCACTGGGCGGTGACACTGTTGCTCAAGCTCTGACCGATGAGCACGCTATTGTCCACCAGCACATCGTAGGTGATGGTGACCACGGTGCCTTCGGTGATACCGATGTCGGCGTTGGCGTCTTCCAGGGACCAGCGTAGGGTCTGGGGTGTGGTGACACCGTCGCCGGCCAGCACCGGTGCAGCAATGGTGTTGCCGGTCCCATCCACCGTGGGGTTGCCGTTGTAGATCAGGCCCAGGCTGAGGGTATCATCAATGCGCAGGTCAAAGGCGTCGGAGAAGTTGTCCCCTGGTGCGCCGCCGGCGGCGGTGAAGGTCAGGGTATAGCGCAGGATGTCACCGGCTTGGGGCGCCCCCGGAGCGGTGATATTGGCTACGGTCTTGGTCAACCCCAGGGAGGGCTCCATCACCGTCTGGAGCGCCGTGGTCTCGGTTAACGGGACCATGGCACCGGTCTCACCGTGGGTGTAGGTGACATCCACCGAGTTTTGCAAGGTGGCGCCGGCATCGGTGAACTCATCGTTGTTGATGCGGGCGAAGTAATTGATTCGAATGAGCGGATTGATGGCATTGGTGCTGGTGTCGTTCTCGGTCTGTGTGACCACCGTGCCGATATTCCAGACGGCGCTGTTGCTGGTCTCATCATCCGGAAAAGCAGTCAAGGCTGCCTCGGTAGCTGCCGCCCCGTTGATGGTGGCGATGCCTTGAAAGGTGTAAGTGATGTCAAATGCCGCCTCATTCTCCAACACGTAGCTGAGCCCGGTGCCATTGAGGGTGTCGGTCACCATCAGGTTGTTGGTGACCCCTTCGGGCAGGGCAATGTCGATCTGAAACGATTTGTGAACGCCAATGGTTGGAATCACCGCCGGATCGAGGTCGGTCTTGGTCAGCACCACCTCGGAAACGAGCACGTCGTCAGTGGCCGTGGCTTCATAGTCGTTGATGAGATTGCCCACATTGGGCAAGGCGCCGATGCGCATGCCGTCAATCTCACCGTCAGGACCGATGGGTCCGTCACCGCCATTGATCAAGGCAGTGTTCCGTGACGGCAGTGAGGTCCAAGCGGCCTGGATGGTGTTGTCCAGAATCTCCTGGGGCTCTACCACATCGTCCACCAGCACCTCAAAGGTAAAGCTAATGCTGCTTGTGGGGTCGATGCCGTTGGGGGCGCTCCAGCTGAAGATGGGCCGGTTGGCTACAGAGGTGTCGATATTGTCGGGCGGGTCGCTACCGCCCTCATTTCCGATATAGGTCAGATTGCTGCCGGCCAAATCGTCCAGCACGCGCAGGTTGTAGGCGGTGGCTGTGCCGTTATTGGTCGCGGTGACCGTTATGGTAAGCACATCGGCGGCATCGGCATTGGCCACGGCAAAGGACTTGGTCAAGGCGATGAGGGGTTCGCGAACTTCGATTGCCACCTCGGCGAAGTTCTGGGTGATGGTGGCGCCCGCTTCGTTCACGTACCGCGCAAAGGCATTGGTGGTCGGATGGCCATTGGTGATGATATCAGCGTCGTTGTTGCCGGCAATATTTCCCACCCGGGCAATGAAGCCGATTCCGAAATTGAAGCGGTTGCCGAGGCCGGCCGTGCCGGCGGTGATGCGCCGGTCACCGAAATTCCATTCTACCTCGGTGTCCGTGCACGTGGGTACGACATCAGTGTTCGGAACAAATCCAGCCGCAGCATAAGGTCCGGTGGGCCCCAGGTCCAACGTCGGGGCCTCTTCGCAGGTGATGCCCGGGGGCAGTTGGTCGCGAATCACAAGGTCACGCAGCAGGGCCACCGGCAGCAAGGTATTGAGCCGGTAATCGATCTCTTCGCCGATGGAGACATCCTGGGGCGATCCGGCCAGGAGTGTGTTGGACAGGGCCACGATCCGTTTGGGCTGGGTCGCTATGGGAATGATCTGCACATCGGCACTGGCTGTGGGTGATGTATAGTCGCGTGCATCACCTATATCACCGTAAATACGGGGCTCTGGTGGGTTCGGATCGGATTGGCTGCCATACTCCCCTTCCAGCGAGTCGTATGTGGCAAAGGCCGTATTCGTGAAGGTCTGCAGAGGCGCGGCATCGTCGTCGAAATCGACCCGGTAGTAGAGTTGTACCGAAGCGCCGGGATTGATGCGCTCCAGGGCTGTACTGTGGGTGTATGAGAAGGTGAGCACAGCCGGGTCCAGAGGCAGATCCCTGACAGTGTTGTTGCTGATGCTCCCCTCACCGGGTGCGCTCTCGTCGGTGGCACCGTCGCCGTCGTTGTTCAGGCCGTCACTGCCAAAAGGTATCACATAGGCCAGATCGCTGCCGTCGAGGGTGTCGGTGACGGTGACGTCATAGGCCGGGGCGCGGTCCACACCAGCGCTGGCGGCCTCGTTGGTGACCGTCAAGCGGTAGATGTAGGTATTCAGGGCATCGCCATCGTTGGCTGCTGTGTTCCAATCAGAACAGGTCGGCCCGTCGCCGTCAAGCGATTCATTGCAAACCTCTTTGACCACGGTAATATACGGCTCGGTGACAGTAAGAGAAACCTGGCGGTCCGCCAGAGGCGGATAGACGCTCATGCTGGGCCCATAGGGAACAATAAATCGATTTACAGGGTCATCAGCCAGAAATGCGACATTAAAGGTCGATGTCAGGGTGTTGGTGCTGGGGCCGGCGTGCCGGTTGGGAACACCACTGGCGTCGATGGGATCGTTCAGCAGGCGGGTACGCACGTCCACCTCAAACCATTCATTCCTCTGGGTGATGTATGGGGAGGTTTCATTAAAAGTCCAATAAAGCGCCCCCTCCGCCATATCGTATTGAGTCGGTGGCGTCGGACCAGCGGCACGTTGATAGTTTGGATTTACATCAATCTGGCCGGTATTGTTATAAGCGGAGCGGTCGACATAGCCCTGCCCATTGGGCAGCACATCGTCCACCCGAACATTGCGCACTTCGATGGGGGTATAGCCCGGTGTCAGAAAGCCGAACCAGCCGCCGGCTTTGACGTGGTAGGAGCACTCTTCACCGATCTGCACCTCGTCTGGTGCGCCGGGCAGCGAGTTGTTTTCCGAGCAATTGCCCACCTGCACCTTGTTTAAGTTAAATCCCATGACCCGGGCACGGATGGCGTCGATGCTGTAGTTGTTGGCACGATCGACGATGGTGCCGGTGTCACCCCGGGCCACAAGGGCTGGAAAGGTTAACGGCGTGCCGTCATCCAGCATGATTTCGCCGATCACATCGGCGCGGAAGGTCAGGTCGTCAGCGTCGATGTCGGCTTGAACGGTGCTTTTGCTGACCACAAAATCAAGCCTGCGGGTACCCCCATTACGCGCGATGGGTCCGCCCGTGCACTCATAGACGGTGGCCGTTGCCGGGAAATCCAACGGATCCTGCCACTCAACCAAAGGCGGCATATTGGCAAGGGTGGCGCTGCAACCTGGCGGTAACTGGCCGTTATCCACTGCCATGGTCTGTCCGAAAGCCACGTAGGCGTAGTAGTCCGCCGCTGAATGGCCGCCGCTGTTGGTCAGGACAACCGACAGAGTCGTATCGGTGTTATTGGTGATAATGTAATCGAGCACCGGGCCGCTGGGGCCGTAGGTCTGGATGTCCAGATCTTCGGGGGCGGGCACAGGGAAGGTCCTCACCGTATCGGTGGTGGTTACGGATGTACAGAAATTTTCGAATGCAACATTCAAAATGTTGCGTTGATCAAACACGGGGGGGTTATGTGCCGGCAGCGTCGGATCAGGGTCTGTGGAACTACCTGGAGTCTCTTCAATCACGTCGAGATCGGCCTGCAGATCATAAAAGGGTTGGTGCACCAGGACGACGCCGAAGGTGATGACCACGGTGTCGCCGTTGCGCAGCAAATTGCTGTGACCGTCGTTGGTGGTAACTGGACTAGCAGGTGGCCCACTGGTCAGGGTAAATTGCGGGTCGGTGTTGTCCAGCGGATCGCCCTGAGGGTTGTCCCAGGTGATGAAGTTGGTCAGTCCGTCATAGTAGCCGTATGCGCCTGTTGCCGCAATGGTGGGCGTATAGGTGGCATCCACCACATATTCATCCGGCAGGGCATTGTTCAACACCAGATTGCGCACCGTGCCGCCGCTGTTGTTGTCGATGGTGATCACCACCCTGCCCTTGGTGCCGGGATCGGGGTCGCCTGCAGTCACGCCGTCGTAATCGACGCTGATATCTAAATCCAGGTCGGAGCGGGTGCTCAAAGTGGCGTCGACAT
>Ga0316198_10001072_pt1 | contig 15683 bp, 13 predicted proteins | sample OudBieAanoxic_MG_FD_204935 | JGI IMG/M metagenome (GOLD analysis project Ga0316198, IMG submission 204935) | Coastal sediment microbial communities from Oude Bieten Haven, Netherlands - site A anoxic | ecosystem: Environmental > Aquatic > Marine > Coastal > Sediment | place: Netherlands...
GCGTTTCACGAACGGTTCGTAGGTCATGAAGTCGGCATGATGGACGATCCACGCCTCGGTGGTGCGCGCCACCATGTTCCCCTCGCCGGCGTGGGTGGCGATGATGTGCGTCACGGCGTCGGGCAGACCACACTCCATGGCCAGCGAGACCCCGGTGAAGGGGTGGCGAAGGTACTTGCCGCGGGCGCTCTGCCGCGATGAACCGGCGCCGTCGGATTCGTACTCGAGGAGCTTGCCGACATCGGCGAGGATGGCGCCGGCGATGACGGTGTCCATATCGATGGAGAGCGCCTCATTGAAGAACGAGATCATTGTTCGTGCCGAGTCGCGCGCCACGTGCACGACCGCCCTCTTGTGCGCCATAAAACTCACCGGGCAATCGGGGACCAACAGGGTGAAGGGGATCCGCTCGAGATCGGCGGGTTCCAACGGTGAGAGTTCGAAGGCGCGTTCCCAGCACCGCGTTGTCTTTTCGCGCAGATCCGCATCGTCGATCCACTCGAGGTCGGGCCAGATCCGAAGGACTTCGTCACGCAGCATGGCAGCCTCCTCGGTGAAGCATAACCGACACCCGATCCCGCAATGAAGTGAACCGCAAAGACGCAATGACGCAGAGTTCCATCGCAATGGGACACGGATGATCACGGAAGCGGTGGATCGACACGGATCGGGCCCAGTGCCAACCTCGGCGAACCCGTTTTCTTGATCGTCAACCGGCCGGACGGTTGCCCTCGCCCAAGGGCCGAGGACCCAAGACCCGAGAGATCAGATTCCAAAACGCGGCGCTTCGGAATCTGATCTCACGAGTCTCGGATCGTGCTTTCAGCACGACCGTTCAGCCTCGTCAGCTTCATGGGTATCGGATCTCCTCCAGATCGAGGCCTTTCATTCGTTGTTGGTTCGATGGAGAACGAAACCCAGGCGGAGCCGGCGCGCCGTAGGCGCGGCGGCCTGTTGATCGAGCCGGCGGGACGAACACTGGTGTTCGGAGTGCCGGCTCGATCAACAGGTGGTGGCGGTCCGACCGACACCGACTCCGCCGTGAATCTCGGTATGCGATGATCCGTGTTCATCCAGTCAATCCGTGATCATCCGTGTCCCATTGCGATGTCTTCGTGTGGGATGTCTTCGTGTCTTGGAGTTTTCGTGGTTGCGACGGTGCGACGGTGCGATGCTTTGCGACCCTGGCGTCTTAGCGGTTCAATTTGCCGCTACCCGCGTTCTCTGCCGAAGGTCACCACCATCTCGGCAAGGCGCTCGCGGATCTCGGAACCGAGCATCCACGGCATGAGCCGGAAACTCCAATTGCCCTCGGCGACGGCGGGTGTGTTCATTCGGCAGTCGGCGCCGAGCCCGGCGAGGTCCTGGTGCGGGACCACCGCGAGATCGGCCACCGACCCCATTGCGAGCCGGGTGAGATCCCAATTGACCTCGGCGCAGTCCGATCCGACATAGGACCGCACCAGATCACGTTCGCCATCACTGGCGTCCCCGAAAAACCAACCCAGGGTCGTGTTGTTGTCGTGGGTGCCGGTGTAGACGACGCGATTCCGAGTGTGAGAATAGGGGATGAATGATGAACGCGGATTGGTTGAAAAGCCGAAGTGGAGAACCGCCATTCCCGGCAGCCCGAGGCCATCGCGGAGTTCCACCACGTCGTCGGTGATGTCGCCCAGATCTTCTGCGACAAACGGCAGACCGCCGAGCGCTTCGGATACGGTGTCGAAGAACGGGCGGCCCGGGCCCTGCACCCAGCGGCCGATGGTCGCGACATCGGCCGACGCGGGCACCTCCCAGTAGGCCGCGAATCCCCGGAAGTGGTCGAGTCGGACGAGATCGACGGTCGCGAGGGTGTGGCGCAGACGCTCGATCCACCAGGCATAGCCGTCCTCGGCCATTCGGGGCCAATCGTAGAGCGGGTTCCCCCAGAGTTGCCCGGTGGGCGAGAAATAGTCGGGCGGGACGCCCGCGACCACCGAGGGTCGTCGCTGATCGTCCATGAGAAAGAGCTCGGGGTGGGCCCAGACCTCGGCCGAGTCGCGGGCGACGAAAATCGGGACATCACCGAGGATCCCGATTCCGACATCGGCGGCGTGTTCCCTGATCGACCTCCACTGCCGGTGGAAGAGGAGCTGGACAAAGACCTCGCAATCGATCTCGTCTTCGTGGTCGGCGCGCCATCGGTCCAGCGCATCCGAGTCGTGCATGGCGAGGTCGGATGGCCACTCGTACCAGGGGGCGCCGCCGTGTGCGGCCTTGAGCGCGGCGAAGAGCGCATAGTCATCGAGCCAGGCTTCATTTGACCGCCGAAAACGGTCGAGCTCGGCCGCCATCGGGCCGCCTTGGTGTTTGAAACGGTCAAATGCGCGTCGGAGAATCCGCCGTTTCCACGGAATCACCACCGAGAAGTCGACCCACTCGTTGGTCAGCTCGGGTCTGTCCTCGAGATCGTCCGGTACCAGGAGTTCGTCGTCGAGGAGAAGCGCCGGACTGATCAGGAGGGGATTGCCGGCAAAGGTCGATGTCGCCGAGTACGGTGAATCGCCCGGGCCCGGGGGGTGGAGGGGCAGCACCTGCCACCACGAAATGCCGGCTGCATCGAGCCAATCGAGATACGCGTGGGCGGCAGGCCCGAGATCGCCGATCCCGAAGGCCGAGGGCAGACAGGTCGGATGGAGGAGGACACCGGCACTTCGTTTCATAGAGACCATCCTATACTCTTCTCTGCCGCGCCCATAGGCGCGGTCAAGGAGGCACGACTGAATGCTGCCCGCAGTTCACATCAAGAACCCCACTGCCGAGGAGTTCCGCGACCGGATCATCCACTATCTGCGATACGCCGGCGGCCTCGAACTCCGCCATGCACGCGCGGCGGATCATCTCGCCGCCCTCGAATTGGCGGTTCGCGAGACCCTCATCGACCGGGAGATTCTCACCCGGCGCACCTATGACGATGTTCAGCCCAAGACCGTCCACTATTTGTCGCTCGAATACCTGCTCGGTCGACTGCTGCACAACAACCTGATCTCCACGGATCTGCTCGGGGTCGCCCGCGAGGCCATGCAGTTGCTCGGCCTCAATCTGGATACCGTAATCGAGGAGGAACCGGATCCGGGCCTCGGCAATGGCGGTCTCGGCCGATTGGCGGCCTGTTTCCTGGACTCGTTGGCCACCCTCGACTATCCGGCGTATGGCTACGGTCTGCGATACGACTACGGCATGTTCCGTCAGTCCTTTGAAGACGGTTGGCAGGTCGAGCATGCCGACACCTGGCTTCAGCGTGGTTTCCGCTGGGAAATTCGCCGAGACGATCTCCGGGTCCCGGTTCGATTCGGAGGACAGATCGACTGGAACCGGACCGATGCCGGCGGCCACAAACCGAGTTGGTCCGGCTGGCGAACCGCGTACGGCGTACCCTACGACGTTCTTGTTGCCGGTTTTCAAACCAATACGGTCGGCATCCTGCGGTTGTGGGACGCCCAGGCGGCATCCGAATTCGATTTTCACATCTTCTCCAAGGGCAACTATGTCAAGGCGGTCGCCGGGCGCGAACGGGTCGAGGCGATCAATCGGGTGCTCTACCCGGCCGACGACGTCGAGGCGGGTCGGCAGCTCCGCCTCGCCCAGGAGTACTTCCTCGTCGCCTGTGCGGTGCGGGATGTCGTCAATAGATTCCGCCGCCGGCACGCCGAAGCCTGGGAGTTGTTTCCGGACAAGATGGTCTTCCAACTCAACGACACCCACCCGGCGCTCGCCGTGGCCGAACTCATGCGGTTCTTTGTCGACGAGGCCGGGGTGCCCTGGGCAACGGCCTGGGAGATGACCCGGGCGAGCTGCAACTACACCAACCACACCCTGCTCCCCGAGGCGTTGGAAACCTGGCCGGTGTCGCTGATGGAGAAGCTCATTCCACGCCACGTCCAGATCATTTACGAGATCAACCGCCGGTTCCTCGAGGGCGTCAAGGCCCGGGGCGCCTCGGACGCCGATCGGCTTCGGCGGCTGTCCATTCTTCAGGAAGAGGGCGAGAAACGTCTCAGGATGGCCAACCTCGCCATCGTGGGATCGTCACACGTCAACGGTGTTGCAAAACTCCACACCGAGCTCCTCCGCACCCGCGTCGTGCGTGATTTTGCCGAGCTCTGGCCCGAACGATTCCTGCCCATCACCAACGGGGTCACCCCGCGGCGCTGGCTGCGAGCCTGCAATCCGAGGTTGGCTGCCTCCATCACCGAGCACATCGGCGGTGGCTGGGCCAAGGACCTCGATCGGCTTCACGAACTCGCTCCCTTTGCCGACGACGAGGGATTTCAGGACGAATTCCTTGCGATCAAGCACGCCAACAAGAGCGATCTGTCGGTGGAACTCGGTCGGCTCTGCGGCATCAAGCTCGATGTTGAATCGATTTTCGATGTCCAAATCAAACGACTCCACGAATACAAGCGGCAATTGCTCAACGTCATGCACATCATCATGCTGTACCAGAGGATCAAGGCCGATCCGAAGGCTGACGTGGTACCGCGAAGCTTTATCTTCGGCGCCAAGGCGGCTCCCTCCTACCACATGGCCAAGCTCATCATCCGTCTCATCAACGGTGTCGCCGATGTGGTCAATGACGATCCCGATGTCGACGGGCGCCTTCAGGTCGTTTTCCCTCCTGACTACCGGGTCTCCCTCGCCGAGAAGATCATCCCCGCCGCCGATCTGTCGGAACAGATTTCAACAGCCGGGATGGAGGCTTCGGGCACCGGCAACATGAAGCTCGCGCTCAACGGTGCTCTCACCATCGGCACCCTGGACGGCGCCAATATCGAGATCATGGACGCTGTGGGTGAAGAGAACATCTTTATCTTCGGTATGACCGCCGACGAGGTCGAAGAAAAACTCACCACGGGCGGCCACCAGCCGTGGGGGTACTATCGCGCCGATCCCGAGCTGGCGGCGGTCCTCGACGCGATCGAGAGCGGCGAGTTTGTCGGAAGCGATCGTGATTCGGTGCGCGGTGTGTGGTCCTCGTTGATGGAACACGGCGACCGCTACATGATCCTGCCCGATTTCCGCTCCTATGTCGAAACCCAGGAACGCGCCGCCGAGTTCTTCAAGAACCGGCGAGCATGGGCTCGCGCCGCGATCCTCAACATCTCGGCCATGGGTTACTTCTCGTCGGACCGGGCCATCCTCGAGTATGCCGAGAAGATCTGGGATCTCGAACCCGTCGCCGTCAAGACCCCGGAAGGCTCGTAAGTCAACCGGGACGGAGTCAGTCGTCGGCCACCGGTTCGCGCATGGTGACGAACTCCTCGGCAGCGGTGGGGTGGATCCCGACCGTGGCGTCGAACTGGGCTTTAGTGGCGCCGCACTTCAGTGCTACGGCGAATCCCTGGATGATCTCGCCGGCGTCGGGGCCCACCATGTGTACCCCGAGAACCTCATCTGTGGCGCCGTCGACCACGAGCTTCATCATGGTGTGTTCGTCGCGCCCCGCGAGGGTGTTCTTCATCGGTCGGAACGACGATCGGTAGACGGTCACTTCTCGACAGTGGCTCCGCGCCTCTGATTCGGTGAGACCAACGGTGCCGATGGGGGGATTTGAAAAGACCGCCGACGGGATCTTGTCGTAGTCCATGGCTGTCGGACTGCCGTTCAGGGTTTCCACGAGGGCCATGGCTTCGGCGATGGCGACCGGCGTCAGCGCCATACGGTCGGTGCAGTCGCCGATGGCGTAGATGCCCGGAACGCCGGACTGGGAGTGTTCGTCCACCACGATGGTGCCGTTCTCTTTGAGTTTGACGCCGAGTTCTTCGAGCCCGAGGCTCCCTGTGTTGGGAACCCGGCCGGTGGCCCAGAGCACGAGATCGGCATCGACCTCGTCGCCGGTGGGACCGCAGACTCGGATGCCGCCGTCGGCCCCCGATTCGAGCCGGTCAACCTCCATGTTGAAGCAGAGATTGATGCCTCGCTTTGCCATCTCGCCGGCGAGGGTGGCGCGGATGTCGTTGTCGAAGCCGCGGAGAAAGAGCGGTCCGCGATAGATGAGGGAGACCTCGGCGCCGAGGCCGCGCATGATGCCGGCGAATTCGACCGCGATATAGCCACCGCCGATGATCGCGACCCGAGGGGGAAGCTCAGGAAGGGAGAAGACCGCGTCGGAGACGATTCCGAGATCGGCGCCCGGAACGTCTGGCACAAAAGGTCTGCCGCCTGTGGCAATGAGCGCCGTCTCGGTAGTGAAGCGCCGGTCGCCGACAACGACGGTGTGGGCGTCGGCGAGGTGGGCTCGACCCTCGATAATCTCCACTCCGGATCCGTTGAGCAATCTCTGGTACACGCCGTTGAGGCGTGTGATCTCGAGGTCCTTGGCGGCGATGAGAGACGGCCAACTGAAGGCCGGTTTTGTGGACTCCCAGCCAAAACCGACGGCGTCGTCGAAGGCGTCGGCGAAGCCGGCGGCGTAGACCATGAGCTTCTTCGGCACGCAGCCGACGTTGACGCAGGTTCCGCCGAGCCGTCCGACTTCGGCAACAGCGACCCTGGCGCCGCGGGCGGCCGCCACGCGAGCCGCCCGAACGCCGCCGGACCCGGCTCCGATGACAAAGAGATCGTAATCGTAGTCAGTCATGCCGAGACAATAGCAGCCTAATACCTAGTACCTAATACCTAATACCTACTTCTTCTGCGTCTCGAGATTGATGGTGATGGTGATCTCGTCACCGAGAATCATCCCGCCCGCATCGAGAGCTCTGTTCCAGACGATGCCGTACTCCTTCCGGTCGAGGGTCGTCTCGATCTCGAAACCGGCCACCGTGTCGCCGCGCGGACCTGCCATCTCGCCGAGGAAGGTCACCGGCAGCGTCACGGTCTTGGACACGCCGTGCATGGTGAGCGTCCCGGTGACCGCGAAGGAGCTCGCGCCGGACTTGGTGATTTTCGAACTGGTGAACGTGATCTCCGGGTAGGTCTCGGCGTCAAAGAAATCACCCGATCGGAGGTGATTGTCGCGATCCTCGTTCTTGGTGTCGATGCTTGCGGTTTTGATGGTGAAGATCACGGATGACGAGTCGAGGTTCTCGAAGTCCGCGACGATGGTTCCGTCAAAGTCGGTGAACTGGCCGCTCGTCTTGGAGATCAGGTGCCGGACCTTGAAGCTGACATCGGAGTGAACCGAGTCGATGGTGTAGGTGCCCGCGGCAGCGAAACCTGCTGCGGCAATAAAAGCGACCGAGAGAAAGAAAACGTTGCGTTTCATGGGATCCTCCGTATTGTTACTGGTGGTCGAACTCCGAACCGTTCGCGGGAAGAAACGCCGTGATTCCCTGAACGATTCCACCGTTGTAGTCTCCGGACAGGCAGACGGTTACCTGATTCGCAGACTATAGGTTTCTTGAGATGCCGAGTCCTCGGCGCCAACATGACCGCTCCGGCTGCCACAAGGGCGCTGTCATCGCATGTCCAGGTCTGAAACTGGAGGGAACGACATCGGTGCGGTATGTGTTGCATCTGATCGTGTCGAAGAAAAGACGATTGGCAAGGGACTTGCTAGGGTTGCACCGTGCGTGACGATGGAAGGACTTTCCGCCGAGCGATCGGCATCTCGCTGCTGCTGCATCTGCTGCTGCTTTTTTTGATTGTGCCTCGAATGCAGGAGGCGTGGTCGAAGTCGGGGGTGTCGCCCATTTTTTCCGTGGATCCCGACCAGGTCGCCGAGCAGAGGCCCATTGAGTTCGAGTTCGTCGATCTGGCCGAGGAACGCGAGGAGACCCCCGAGAATCCGAACGCGCCCGCGTCCGATCTCGATCGTCGGGCGCACGGCGGCGAGGGAAACCTGTCCGACCGACCGTCGAGTCAGGGAAACACGCCCCAGTTGGTTCAGGCTCAGGGCGGCGAGCAGTTCAATCGCGGTGCGCCGCCCCAGATGGCCGGGCCTCCGGCCCGTCAGGTACCGCCTCCGAGACCAGATCAGGAACCCGTTGAACGGCCGAGCGATCGTGAACCCATGGAGGCGCGCCCCGAAGGCGCCGGCGAGGGCGAGCCATCGGAGTCGGAAGAGTGGCAGCAGCCCGCCATCCAGCTGCCGCCACCCGGTGTGTGGATGCTGCCGCCGTCGGAGGGCGGAATTTCAGAAAACCCCAACCGTGAAGGCGGAGGGGTCGACACCGGCGCCCTGTCCTTCGATACCCAGTGGTACGACTGGGGCCCCTACGCCAGATCCATGCTCGCCAAGATCCGCCGCCATTGGCAGATCCCGAGCATCGCCATGATGGGTGTGAGCGGTATCGTCAAAGTGAGGTTCTACATCGAGACGAACGGCACCATCACCGGAGTTCGGATCATCGACGAGAGCGGTAAGCCGCCCATGGACTTCGCCGCTCGCGACGCCATCGCAGACTGTATCAATTTTGAGCCGTTGCCGGCCGGTCTCGGTCTGAACGGGCCCGAAGGTGTCACCATCACCTTCCTCTACAATGCCAGCCCTCGAGATCGCCGAAGATAGAAAAAGCCGATCGGAGAAACTTGTGTTCGAACTTTTGCAAAGCGGAATCGACATTTTCAGGTCGGGTGGTCCGGTCATGTACCCCCTCGGAATGCTCTCGGTGGTGGCGGTGGCCATCATTCTCGAGCGCTTGTGGGTTTTGAGGCGCCAGAACTACCTCGAGCCCGGGACCGTTCACGTCCTCTCGGGGCTTCTCGGAGGGCGGGACTACAAGTCCGCCTCCGATTACTGCCGCCGACATCCGGGACCGTTCACCGAGCTTGTCCACACCATGGTGGAGAACCGGTACGCGCCGTATGACGAGCTCAAGGAGATCCTCAGTGATACCGGACGTCGTCAGCTGCTCGGGTTGCAGCGCGGACTTCCGGCGCTGGCGACCATCGTCGGCGGTGCACCTCTGCTGGGGCTGCTCGGAACGGTGCTGGGTATGATCAACATCTTCAAAGCGGTTGCATCCGGCGGTTCCGGGATCAACGCGACTCTCGCGACCGGGATCTCCCAGGCGCTCATCACCACCGCGACCGGCCTCATCATCGCGATTCCTGCGCTCTTCACCCACAGCTTCCTCGAGGCGCGGGCGGTGGCGATTCTGTCCGATATCGAAGCGCAGATGATGGACTACCTCCACCTGGTGCGGCGACCGGATGTTGAAGAGGGCGAGGAGACCTGATGAGACTCGTCAAGCTCGGTGGGCGGACCAAACCCGAGGTTCAGATGTCGCCGCTCATCGATGTCGTTTTCCTGCTGTTGATCTTCTACGCGGTGACGACGCAGTTCGTCTCCGATGACCGGCTCAAGCTCAAGTTGCCGGAAGCCAAGACGGCGGAGTCCGAAGGGGTCGGGCAGGAAGAGACGCCGCCCGAGGTCAAGATAGCAGCCGACGGAACCATCTGGATCAACGACGAGATCGTTCCGGAGGACGAACTCGAAGCACAGATGAAGGCCCTGGTCGAGCGTGCACCCGACGGCGCGGTGATCCTCAAAGGTGATCGCGATGCCGACTACGGGATCGTGGTGAGGGTCCTCGACACCGCTCGCGCCGCCGGCGCCAACATGATCCAGATGTCAGCCGACAGGCCCAAGGAATAGAACCGGCATCGGGTTCCGTGGCAGTGGCCGTGACAGCGTCAGCGGCAGCGACCGGGGCAGGGACAGCGACCGCAACAGTGGCAGCGGCGGCAGCAGCATTCAGGGGCAACGATAGCGACAGCGCCGCAAGCACGCGGGAAGACCAGCGCCCACCGGGAGTGCCGGGTACGCAATTGTGCAGGCAAGGCCACCCGGCAATGCAAAACGCTCCGCACAATTACGCTACCGGGCACTCCGCGGCGAAGGCGCTGTGAGCATTTTCCCCCGCACGCCTGAGGCCGCCGCTCGCGCGATCAGCGGGGTCGCAATCCTTCCCGTTCTGCTCTTCGACCGCGCTGATCACGCGACGCTGGGACGCCAGGGGCGTCCCAGAAGGCCGGGGCTGATGGACGGGTGATCGGTGCGATGTGGAGGATCTACGGAACACCATCTCCGCGCGCACCGCTGCCCGCGCACCGGTCGTACAGCTCTCTGAAACACAGTCGTATGTTGCCGTCGTGGCGATCGAAAACCTCGTCAAAGTCGATGGAGTCCGCCATCTGCGGCGCCAACTGTTTGACAAGCTCGGCCAGAAGTCCGACATCAGTCGCACACTCGTAGATCGTCGGCAATCTCCCCGATCGGTGACTGGTGATGATGATGGCGCCGGCCGTGCGAATCCGGCGGTGAAACCGCCACCACGCCCACCCGCCGAACTGCTCGGCGCCATCGACCAATACCACGTGGCGGCGTTCGAGGATCTCGGGGAGGTGGGCGCGTGCCTTTGCCCCCGGAGTCCGATCTTCCGCATTCAACCGGATCCAGACGATCTCGCCTTCGAGTCGGGCGCCGATGTTTTCCAGCAGCGTTGTCTTGCCGCTGCCGTGGGGGCCGACGATGGCGCCCCGATGATGGGAGTGGGAAAGTCCGGTGACCAGGTCGTCGATGGTGCAAGCCGGAAACCGATAGTCGAGCATGTCGATCCGGGAGCTCGCGAACGGGTTGTCGGCGGGGCGACATGCCGAGGAATGGGCCATTACCTTTTTGACGGACCGATGTGAATGCTGTGGCCGGCGGGTCCTCGTCCGAGACTCTCGAGTCGGATCTCCGCCGGGACCGGCGCCACCACCAATTGGACCCGCTCGGTATCTCCGCCCGGGAGCGCCACGAGTTCGAGGGCCCAGGCGAGGGTGATGAGCGATCCCGAGAAGGAGTAGGGGCCGAGGGGCAGGGAGAACGAGAAGTCCCTCTCACCGCTCGCCGCCGGATTGTCGATCCGAAGATCCTTCACGATCTCGACGTCCTGTGTTCCCTTGCCACTGGTGTGCCAGAAGAGCCGCAGCTCCACCGCCTCCGGAGCTGCGTCCAGGTTCCAAACAGCGCGTCCGGAGACGTTCTCGCCGGGGAGGTGCCACTGTCGGTCATGGGTGATGTCGATGCGCAGCGTCATCTCGGCAGCAGCCTTTCTCGCGCCAGCGGCAGGACTTCCATGTCAAAGGTCTCCGAGACGTCCGGCCATCGGGCGATCTCGCCCTGGAGATGGAGGGACCAGACCACGGCGTTGTTGGTCGCGTTGAAACTGTGCATGGTGTCCTCGGGGATCTCCACATCGGCGGATCCCCTGGCGATTTCCCATTCCGACGAGGTATCCACGAGATCGAGGGAGATGAAGGCCTCACGGTCCGTGTGGGTGTCGGTGCCTCGTCGGTAGGTCGCCTTTTCGTGACCCTCGAGGACGATGCGGAGGTGGTGGATTCGCTTGACCTGGCCGCGGAAGGACCACTCCGCCCGCAGTCGAGTTCCCAACCGCGGCGCCCCGGGAGAGATGGTGAGCCTCGGCCGCGGGTTGAAGGACGCCAGGATGGTATAGAAGACGCCGCCGATGAGCGCCAGACCCACGAGGACAAAGGGGATCAGGAAGATCGTCAGCGCCCACTCCGGGTCGCCACGCCGAATCCCCTGAACGGCCTGCCAGACGAAGATGCTGATGATGCCGTTCCAGACCGCGGCGAAGATGCCCATTCCAACGATCTTGGCCACGGGTCCGGCATCGGGCTTCAGATCGAGTTGGGCGGCGTATATCTCGGCGTGGTGGGCCTGTTCCGAGATTTCTGGGACGCTCTGCAGGCGGGATCGGAAGGAGTGGGCCGTCAATCCGAGGCCGGCGAGGAGAAAGGCCAGCGGGAAAAGTCCGATCAGGTACTGCGGTCGAAAACCGCGATCCAACACCGACCGGGACGGGTTTCCGGGATCGACAAAGCAGGTGGTCGAATTTCCCGCCTGGTGCATGTCGACAACGGCTTTGGCGCCGGCGTATCCTCCGGAACTCATCGGGGAAAAGTCCCGTCGGTTGGAGATCCAAGTTCGCCCTTCGACGGTGTATTCGTACAGTACATCCGCCCGGTAGGAGGTCCCGTCGTCGGTGCTCCACGATCGCAAGGTCGACGCCCGGATCGTGGCCGGGTGTTCCACCCATGAAACGGCCGACACCAACCCGGCAGCGGGCAGAATCAACAAGAAGACCGAAAGGCTCCCTCCTACGGCGGTGAAGAGGAGCCCCATGGCCAGCGCGATCTTCCTGCTCAGGCCACTGCCAAGACGGGCTCGCTGCGAGATGGACTCCGTCTGAGCCGGTGTTCCGGATCCGGGATCGCGCTTCCATGCCGCGTATATGCCGCCTCCGCCCACCGCGACGAAAATCAGGGGCAGGAAGACCACCAAAGCGATCCATGGGAGTCGTCGCTCGAGGACGGCGTCACCGGGAATATCGGGGTTCACGCGACAGGTCGCGCGGCTGCCCGGCGGATAGCGGTCCGAGGGAGTTCTGGCCTTGTCATAGCTCGAACTCGTGCTCGATCCCCTGACGACCTTGTGGCTCTCATAGTTTCGGCCATCGATTCGGTACTCGAAGACCACAACCGGGGCATAAGGATCCTCGTCGTCGCCGGTTTCCTCGACGCCGCTCGAGATCACGGTGCAGTCCACCTCGGGCCAGAACCACACCGCTGTTTCGCGGACCGCTTCACCGATGATGATGATGGTGAAAGCGGAGCCCATGAGGAGGAAAACGAGGAAGAAGAGGGTCAGGCAACCCTTGCCGGCGGCCGATCGGCCGTCCAACCGTGACGATGATCCGGAGCCGATTTTGAGTTTCACCGTGACCTGCCGGCTTATTCTATCGTACAGAATCGATGGATTTGACTCTGATGTGTCCGGGAGGCTCGACCGATCGTGATTCTCCCGGGGTTGTTGCCCGTGAGTGCCCCCTCAAGCCCTGAGCGAGCGAAGCGAGTCGAAGGGTCCTCCGATGCACGGAACGCGTCTCTCCAAAATCGGTTTGAGACGGCACCGCCCGTCCGACCGAGGTGGGCGACCTTTCACGGTGGATAGCCTGGAGAAACGGGCTTGGGATGATGTTCCGGTCAGCCCTCGTTGGCGTGATCGATGCCCGAGTCCATCAGGGTCGAAACGTGGTCATCGGCGAGGCTGTAGTAGACCATGCGGCCGTCACGCCGAGCATGCACCAGATCGCGATCGCGAAGGAGGCGCAGCTGGTGGCTGACTGCCGAAACCGAGAGATCGGCGATGACCGCGAGATCGCAGACGCAGAGCTCCTTGGTGACCATGAGGGCGTTGAGGATCTTGAGTCGCGTCGGATCGGCGAGGGCCGAAAAAAGCCGGCTCAGACGCTCGATGGTCCGCTCAGGCAGGGATTTGCCCTGGACAAAGGCCACTGCCTCGGGATCGATTTCGTTGATGGTGCAAAGCTCAAGCGTAGTTGAATCGTCATTCATGCGGGTATCTTTGCAGATTCACTCAAACGGGTCAATGACGCCGCGGCGCGGCGAGGCGGTCAAGGCGGAAAAACCCCCGACCACGCCCCGGTGGCGCCGGACTCGAACCGGTCGGTGAAGATCAGGGTGCTCAGGCCCGAAAACTCAGGCCTTGACCGCCTTGTGGCCGTAGAAGATCACTCCGGCTTCACCGTCCCAGGAGATCCGTCGGAACTCGAGCCGCACGGGCATTCCGATCTCGAGGGTCTCGGGATCCTCGAGATCGCCGATCTGCACCATGAGGCGCACTCCATTGGTCAATTCCACCAGTGCAAGCGGCAACGGAGTCTGTTCGGTGAATCCGGCCGGTGGGACACGGATCACCGTATACGTCACCACTTTGCCGTCACGGGGCAGGATCTCCTCGGTGAAATCCCGCCCGCCGCACTCCGGGCAGACCAGGCGCGGCGGGTAGAGGATCTTGGAGCATTTGGAGCACTTGGCCGCCTCGAGGCGGTATCGCTGGGGGTATTCACGCCAGGCTCGTGCGGGAGAAAACATCAGACCACCTCCAGGATATGCACAACCGAGCTACCACCGGACCCGCCCATGTTTTGCGCCATGCCGATCTTCGCGCCTTCGACCTGCCGCTGACCGGCTTGGCCGCGAAGCTGGGTGGTGATCTCGACGATCTGGGCGACGCCGGTGGCGCCCACCGGGTGGCCCTTGGATTTGAGCCCGCCCGAGGTGTTGACCGGGATTCTGCCGTGGAGGCTGGTCAGTCCTTGTTCGACGGCCGGACCGCCCTGGCCCGGTTCGAAGAAGCCGAGGGCCTCGGTGGCCATGATCTCGGCGATGGAGAAGCAGTCGTGGACCTCGACGAGATTGATGTCTTCGGGCTTCCTACCGGCCATCGCGTAGGCCCGTTCGCCAGCCAGCTTGACCGCGCCGAGCTCGGCGAGCTCGCCGCGGTTGGCGAGGGTCACGGTGTCCGTCGCCATTCCCGAACCGGTGATGACCACCACCGGTTTGTCTCCGGCGATCTCTCGGGCGCGTTCGACGGTGGTGAGGACCAACGCCGCGGCGCCATCGGTCACCGGCGAGCAGTCAAAGAGATTGAGTGGGTCGGCCACTGCGGTCGAGTTGAGCACACCGTCCACGTCGATCTTGAGGTGGTACTGGGCGTGGGGGTTGAGCAGGCCGTTGGCGTGGTTCTTGACGGCCACCTGGGCGAGTTGTTCGCGGGTGGTGCCGTATTTTTGCATGTGGACCCTGGCCAACATCGCGTAGAGACCCGGGAAGGTCACACCGTGGAAGCCCTCCCACTCGGAATCGGCCGCCGTGCCGAGGGCGTAGGTGGCGTCTGCGCCATCCACATCGGTCATCTTCTCGACGCCGGTGACGAGGACCGTGTCGGAGAGACCGGCAGCGACCTCGGCAAAAGCGGCGCGAACTGCCAGACCACCGGATGCGCATGCAGATTCCACCCGCGTGGCGGGAACTCCGGCCATCCCCAATTCATCGGCAAGCAGTGACGCCAGGTGCTCCTGCCCCGTGAAGATCCCCGAGGACATGCACCCGATGGTGATGAGATCGACCTTGTCGATCCCGGCATCGTCGAGGGCGGCCAACGCGGCCTCGGCCCACAGCGATCGCAGCGGGGTCTCCCAGAGTTCGCCGAAAGAGGTCATTCCGACTCCGACAACAGCTACATCTCGCATTTCGACCTCCTTCCTATTCGGCCATGCGGATCTTGCCGCGAAGCTTGGCGTAGGCGCCGTACTCGAGGTAGATCTTGTTTTCATCGAGCTGGGTCCTGGTCTTGGGCGCCAGGTCCTGAACCTCGGAGATCCGATCCGTGACCCGGATGACGAAGGAGTCCGATCCGGCGCCGGACCCGAACGATGTCAGCAGGATGAGGTCTCCCGGCGTTGCGATGTCGAGCACCGCCGTGAGGCCGATGGGGGAGGCTCCGGAATAGGTGTTGCCGAGCCACGGCGACAGCCACCCGGTTTCGAGCTGCTCATGGGTGAAACCGAGCTTCTTGCCCACCCTCATGGGGAACTTGCCGTTGGGTTGGTGGAAAATGGCGTGGGCGAAGTCCTTGGGCTCCAGCCCCGCCTTGTCCATCATCCCCTGAGCCGAGTTCATGGTATGGCGGAAGTAGGCCGGCTCGCCGGTGAAACGGCTGCCGTGGCGTGGGTAGTGCATGTATTCGCGGCGCCAGAAGTCGGGCGTGTCTGTCGTCCACGAGTAGGTGTCGATGATTTCGGCAAGGATGAGATCCTCATCGGCGCCGAAAATGAAGGCCGCGGCCCCGGCGGCGGCCGAGTACTCGAGAGCGTCGCCGG
>Ga0316198_10001073_pt1 | contig 15682 bp, 15 predicted proteins | sample OudBieAanoxic_MG_FD_204935 | JGI IMG/M metagenome (GOLD analysis project Ga0316198, IMG submission 204935) | Coastal sediment microbial communities from Oude Bieten Haven, Netherlands - site A anoxic | ecosystem: Environmental > Aquatic > Marine > Coastal > Sediment | place: Netherlands...
CCAGGCTTCTTCGCCAGCTCATTCTGTATCTTGATGGCTGCCGAGCTTTACCCAATCATCAAGGGGCGTCCCGAGCTTTATATCATCGCTCGAGTCTACACCTTGGCATTCCACATTCTTGTTCGTGCAAATGGCGACATCTTCACTCCGATTATGGACTCTTCGAGTTGGGCCAGCGACAGCGTGGTCTACTACTGGGGGGCGATTAACCTGGCTATGCATATTCCATTCGTTATCTGGTACTTCAAGACGAAGAATAAGAGTGAAACCAACGAACCTCCATTTGGAGAGAAGTCTCCACCACCGCTCATCTCAGATTATTCAGACACTAAGGTGAATGACGAGAGCAAGCTAACTACAGCCTGATCGAAAGGTCACATCGGATACCTAATGGGTAGGTATCCGATACCAAATTCATAGAGAGAGTAGTTGATATGAAACTCAGGGCGAGAAGTATCTATACCGCGATGCTGGCGTTATTGATGATGTGTTGGGGGTCAGTTGCAATGGCCGAACCCACACAGAGTCAAGATGGCGGAGCCGACAAACTTCAGGGCGAGGTATGGCAAGGTACCCGTGATGGTAAACCCGGCGAAGGTAGCCTGTTTTATCGATTGGAGTTCAATGCAGATAATAATGTTGAGGTAACCAAGCAGTCTGGTGGCTTTAACAAGACAGAGACTCAGAAGTGGAGCCTCAATGGTGACTCGGTAATGATCGAGAGTCTCACCGGTGACGAAATCAAGGATTTCGATGGCGCATCCTTGGCGTTTGTCGATAGTGAGGAGATACGTTTCTCTCTCGATGGTGACGGCTTCAATATTCACAAGTGGTACAAGTACCGTGCATTTGCGCACGTCCTGTTTGTACTTATCGGTTTGATGGCACTGAACGAGCTTTGTCGTCGCCTCAAGTGGAGTAACTATGTCTTATGGTTCGCACTGCCGATTGTATTGATTCCATTATGGTCAAGCTATGAGATCACATACTGGTTCAAGTGGGTCAAGCTCTACTCGGTTGTCGGCGCGGCGGCACTGTTTACGCTGATCCGTTTTACCAAGGTTGGGGATATGAAGTGGGCCAAGTTTGGTGCCGGAGCCTTCCTTGCAATCAATATCTCAGAAGCGGTAATGCAAGACTTTAGCATGGGCAACATGGCTAACATTCTTAACGCTATCGGTGGTGTGCTCTCAATTATCACCTTAGCCGGTTGGGCAATGATCCATGCCGATAAGAGTAAGCAGCAAGATATGATCTGGCCTGCGATGACCACCTTCTGGATTATCGCCTATGACGTCTGGAATATCGTATTTGTCTACCTGAACTTCCCAGGCTCAGCTACTGCTCAGATGATGGTACTGATAGCAGCGACCCTACCTTCACTCTTTATTAAGAAAGGCACTTGGTTACAGGCGCGTGCATTCACCTTAGCCGGTTCATTCATGTACTACTTCAGCTGTCCGTTTATGTACGAAAGCAACGTCGTGCCTATGCCGCGTAACGATGAGCTGATGTTGGCGGCTGGTGCAGCCAGTTTCATCATCAACGGCATCTATGCCTACGTCTTCTTCAGTAAGAAATTCAGACAGCGTCAGGCGGTAGCCAGCGCATAACGATTATCCATAGCCAGTGCTATCGGTAGACCAACCGATGGCGCTGAGAGGGGAGACCCTCAGAGTAAACCCGTTTGGACGATACAAAGTTTTAAAAAATAATTTATTAAAAATATTATAAATATGATGGAGTTACTATGAAAAAGCGTATTCTCAGCATTGCTATTTTTGCTTCAATGACATCAGGTTTAACTTATGCGGCCGATGACGCCGATATCGATATGTCAAACCCAACCGACGTATACACCTCTATCGGTGCTTCATACGGTAGCGAAGGTGCCAACATCAAGGGACAGCTGATGTTGTCTGAAAAGACGGCAACTTCAGGACAGAAGAGTGGTGTTATTTTCGAAGCCAAAAACATCTTAAACGAAGGGGATAAGTCTCCTCAGTTTACCGGTATGGTGCAGCACCCTGACTACGGCATGGTGCCGACATTTAACGATGAAACCAGTAAGCGTTCATACCGTCTGCGTTACGGTACCATCAATACCACTAACGGTACTGGGTGGTCTATCGATGCTATTTTGGCTGATCATCCTTTCTACGGCAGCATGGCCGTGGTTCAAGCCGGTCCGGTAATGACGATTCCTGTAACCGATAACTTCTATATCTGGCCGATCTTGTATGCCGGTGGTGTTGTTATTGAAGATAATATGTCACAAATTCTTCCACCTGACATGGCGGGAAGTACAGCGGTATCGAGCAGTGGCATCGACGTTCCATCACTGATCCTAACTGGTATGGTCTATGCGCGTTATGCCTTCAACGATAACTGGTGGACATTGCTAAGTGCCTCATACACTGAGGAGATACAAGGTAAATCCTGGAGCGATGACATCATGGCTGGCGGACTGCAGATGGCGAGTTTCTCTGGTGAGATCTCGGTAGCCTACCAGATGAACAAGCGTCAAAACGTACGTGTTAACTATAAAACTGATAACAGCGATAGCACCGATGATAGCTACTGGATTGAGTATAACCACGCGTTCTAATTACTCATCAATCAGTTTTGATCCTGCCGATGCATTGCCTGCATCCATGCATTGGCAGTTTTATCTATTGTTAATTATTAATACTTTATCAGGAGTCTTACATGATTAAACGTGCACTTGTACTCGGTACTATGTTATTTGCCTGCGGCAACGCAGTCGCTGGCAGCGAGATCTCCGGCGTAAACCTACCCGACAGCATCACCTTGCAGGATAAGGTGCTCAGCTTTAACGGCGCAGGCGTTCGCAGTAAGTTTTTTATCGACCTTTATGTCGGTTCCTTGTTCACTGTAGGTCAGGTCGATCAGGCCTCGAAGGTTATCGATAGCGATCAGCCTGCAGCAATTCGTCTGAATATTACCTCAGGTATGATCACATCTGAGAAGATGACCGACGCCATGAACGAAGGTTTCGACCGTGCGACCGATGGTGATCCTGCTTCAATTGCGGATAGCATCAAGGAGTTTATCGCAACCTTTGCTGAACCTATTAAAGAGGGCGATCAATTTACTCTGATGAGTGTTCCCGGTGAAGGGATCATCAGCTATAAAAATGGCAAGCAGTTATCTGTGACTCGTGGCGAAACCTTCCGTAAGGCCGTTATGGCCATCTGGTTAGGTAAGAACCCGACAGATGAAGACTTAAAAGAAGATATGTTAAAGAGTTAATTCAATTAACCACCTCGTACAGGATGGACGTGGTGATTCATGGCGATGAGGGATTTTCGTGTCCCCAACCCCGATTCGTCATGAACTTTAACTGTTTTGTTTGATTAACACCTTTGTTGTTCAAATAAAATCACTCTCCAAAGGGCGAATGAAGAGGAAATAGCACGATGACTCCACTGGCAATTTGGCGGGCGATGTTTATGCCTAAATTCCATCAATGGCGACCGGAGCAGTTACGCTTCGTCGATACCTTGATGTTCTTTACCTTGCTCTCCCTTTTTACCGGCCTCTACAGCCTTTTTAAATGGCTGCAACACGATCACACCCTCCTTATTTATACCTCATTTCTTCTTATCGGCGCCGAGTTGTTAGCCGGGGCGATAGTGCGTTTTGGACGTATGCCAGTGTTGGCCCTTAACGTCGGTTTTTTTGGCATGGTGGTGCATGCGCTGAATATGATCTATCAGGGAGGAGGCGTACTGAGCTCGACTCAGAGTCTATGGATCCCGGTGTTGATCATCTCCTTTTTTCTTACAGCTAAGCTCTTGATGGCAACGCTCTGGAGCCTTGGCGTCATTCTTATTTCATCCTGGATGGTGGCGAATGCACTGAACGGTATCGCTATGCCGCAGATGGCGCTTTCACCGTCCGCGCTGGCAACGGAGACCTGGTCGGGATTACTCATGCCGCTGCTGGTGATTGTGGTAGCCCAAGGCTTTACCGCTAAACAACGCAACAAGGCGATGAACGCCGCAGAAACTGCGCAAACTGACACCTTAGCCACGGCTGAAAAGGCGCAGCTGGGGGCGCAACAGTTATCTGAAGTATTAGACAGGGCGGGCGATAATGCCGGTCAACTCTCTTTAGTGGCCAATGAGCTAGAGAGCCAGTCGCTTGATCTGCACCAACAGGTCAACAACCTTAATCAAAATTGTGAGTCTCAGGCTAGTGCGGCCGAACAGATGAGCCAGCAACTGCTACGAATGACATCGGATATGGAACAATCTGAGCGCTTCGTGACAGAGATGAGATCCCGCAGCGAGGTGATTAACCGTCAGGCGCAGAGCAGTGCCGAATCTTTGGAGGCATCAACTAATGCGATCGATAAGATTCTCATCAGCAATGAGAAGATCATGTCGGTAGCGGGTTTGATCACTTCGGTAGCAGATCAGACCAACCTGCTGGCCCTGAATGCTGCTATCGAGGCGGCCAGAGCCGGGGATCATGGGCGAGGTTTTGCGGTGGTTGCCGAGCAGGTACGTGAACTCTCGGCAAAGAGTAACGCATCGGCCGTGGAAATTCGGGCCCTGCTGGATCTCAGTAAACAGGAGGTCAACCATGGTCAGGTGGTGATACAAGCGACGGCCACTGAGCTGTCCGGTATTATCGAACAGGTCGGTGAGACTGTCACTGATGTCAATCAGTTGGCTGATACCATGGTGCATCAGGTTCAGGCGGTGCAGGAGTTGAATTCGGCCAGCGCAGAGGTGGCCAATAGTGTGGTGCAGACCAATCAGGTCTCTGAGTCGGTAGCGACACAGGGTAAGCAGCTAACGCAACAGGTCGACACTCTAAAGGCGCTTGCCGAGGACCTCAGGCTTGCTATGTCATCAAAGAGTGTGGCATAGACGATGCTTAATCAGTCATAAATATCAATGTTTTAGGAGGGAGGACGAACTTATACCGATTGGTATGATACGGGGTCCGAGGCTTGCTAGTGGCTAAGGTTCCCGCTTCCTCGCTTCCCCGCTTCCCCGCTTCCTCGCTTCCTCGCTTCCTCGCTTCCCCGCTTCCCCGCTTCCTCGCTTCCTCGCTTCCTCGCTTCCTCGCTTCCTCGCCTCCTCGCTTCCTCGCTTCCGAAATGATAACCAGATAGACAATCCTGATTTAAACCGCAGCTTCCGATGCCTTTGTCCGCGTTAGCCCAGGTGTGTGTCCGGTCCAGAGTTTGTAGGCGCGAAAAAATACTCTGGCATCACTGAAGCCTAATTGCAGTGCTATCTCATCCATTGATAACTCACTACAGGTAAGCCAGTAATCTGCCATCTCATGGCGGATCTGATCCAGTAATGCCTGATAACTGCTCCCCCGTTTAATTAAGTGTCTTTGCAGACTTCGACCGGCCATATGCAGGTGGCCGCTCACTTGTTCCCGCTGAATTTTTCCCTGAGGCAGGAGCTGACGTATCACCCTGGCAGTTTTCAACTCAAGATCGTCGGTATCACCGATATTATTCAACCTTAAGTTGGCGCTGATGGTTAATTGACTCAGTCGCTTCAGGTTGCCACCGGGAAGGCGACGCCCCAGTAGTGCCTTGTCTATGACTATGGCGTTATCACTCTGAGCGAAGTGCACCGGGCAGCCGAAGAGTTGTTCATATTGTTTTACTTCCGCTTGGGACGGCTTATCTCTTTGTAGCTGAATCGAACGTGGCCTTGCCTGATTGTCTTCGAGCAGAAATCGGGCGAAGTTGACCCATGAGGCCAGCACATTATCGATAAGGTGGGAGATCACAAGTGGATGGCTATATTGGCAGTGCCAGACCATCTTGATACCGTCACTATGCTCTCTTATTTCGGTAACCCCCATATCTCCGACCAACTTCTCTAATGGCATGGCTTCTTTTAATGCCTGAGACAGATCCGTCGAGTTAAGACCTATCTGGCTCAAAATATAGAATCTATCAGGCTGAATAAATCGGGCGCTATAGAGGCCAAAAAGGGGATGTTTAGACTGCTCAATAAGGTAGTGCAGCAGACGCTGGAACTGTTCACCACTGAGCCTACCGTCGATCTTATAGAGTTCAGACTGTGCAATACCGGCGTGCTCTAATGCAAAAGAAACGTCAATTTTACAGTGTCTTCCCGCCTGCAAAAACTGCTGTACCGGCGGAATTGAGGTCGTGCCCAGCGAGCGGCTAGCTTGTCTCTTCATTATACAATTCATTCACATTTGTCCATATTTGTCACTGACAAAGCCTGGTGACATTGTAGGATAAACTAATGTAGATGCAACCGGAACGGCGAAATATGAACAGATCACAGGAAGATAATCGACATTGGAATGGTTGGGGCGCTAAAGAGAAACGGATGGAGCTTTCACAAGATGGTGCAGCTTTCATCTGTGAAAAACTGGGCCCGGTTAAGCCATTAGGAGTATCGACTCTGGCGCGTGTGATTGCCAAGGTTCCCGATTCCAGACTCGCTGACTGCGAGCTATATTCGACCGATAGAGAGATAAGGTTACGCCACGCCAGGGGGCAGAGTCTCCCCGATTGGCTGGCCATGAAGAGTGGCGAGTTCGGTGTGTTTCCCGATGCGGTCGCATTTCCTGTATCCGGTGAAGATATTCGCATCTTGATGGCAGAGGCTAAAGCGAATGGCTGGCAGCTTATTCCCTATGGCGGTGGCACATCGGTCGTGGGTCACATCACGCCATGTCCGTCAGATAAACCCGTTATCACCGTCTCTTTGACTAAGATGAATCGGCTCCTCGAGCTGGACAGGGTCGATCAGATTGCCACCTTCGGCGCCGGGGTAAAGGGGCCTTTCCTTGAAGCTCAACTGCAGGCCCATGGCTATACGTTGGGGCATTTCCCTCAATCCTTTGAGCTGTCGACATTGGGTGGTTGGGTAGTCACGCGCTCCAGTGGACAGCAATCATTGGGTTATGGTCGTATCGAAAATCTGTTTGCGGGTGGAGAGATAGAAACCTTCAATGGCACGGTGGATATCCCGACATTGCCGGCATCATCGGCGGGACCGGACTGGCGCCAATTGGTACTGGGATCGGAAGGGCATCTGGGGATCTTGACCGAAGCTAAAGTCAGGATCAGCCGTGTCGCCGAAGAGGAGTTTTTTGGTGTCGCGTTTATGCCTGACTGGCAGAGCGGGATCGATTGCGCCAGAGAGATAATCCAGCAAAAGTTACCCCTTTCCATGCTGCGGGTCAGCAATAGTGAAGAGACCCATACACAGCTATTTCTTTCGGCGACTCAGACTCAGCGCAGCTGGTTGAATCGTCTGCTTTCACTCAAGGGAGTTGGTGAAGGCAAGTGTATGCTGGTCTATGGCGTTACGGGAGACCTGGATGCCAACAAGCAAAGCTATAAGCGACTCAAGCAGGTTTTACGTCGCTTCAAAGGCGTTAATACCGGGCTGCGTCTGGGCAAAAAGTGGGCCCATAAGCGATTTACTTTCCCTTATCTGAGAGAGACGTTGTGGCAGATGGGTTATGCCATCGATACCTTAGAGACGGCAACCAACTGGTCCAATATCGAGCCTCTGACAAAAAAGATAGAGCACAGCCTGCGAGATGGGTTAACTGAGTTTGATTCCAAGGTCCATGTATTCTCGCATCTGTCCCATCTCTATGGCGATGGCGCCAGCATCTATACCACATACCTCTTTCCCGTCGCGGATAGCTATGATGAAACCTACCGTCGCTGGCAGAAACTTAAATCTACGACATCAGCCATGATAGTGGAAAGCAACGGCACCATCAGCCATCAGCATGGCGTCGGCAGCGATCACGCTCCCTATCTGACCAGAGAGAAGGGCAAGCATGTGGTGGCATCCCTGCAGACCTGCTTCGATTACTTCGACCCGGATAAACAGTTGAATCCAGGTAAGCTGTTTAAGGCGGAGCAGACGGCTCATGCAGAGACTAATCTCACAGAGACTATCCACTCAGAGAAAAGTCAATGAAGACCCTGACTCAGGCGTCGACGCTGACTCGTGAGGCGATCGCTGCAAAAACTCCTTGTGAGTACGATCTTGTTGTGATCGGTGGCGGGATCACGGGGGCGGGGATATTTCACCTGGCTGCGAGCCAAGGGCTAAAGGTGTTGCTGGTCGATCAGCAGGATTTTGCCTGGGGCACATCGAGTCGCTCATCTAAGATGGTTCATGGTGGACTGCGTTATCTGGCTGGTGGCCAATGGCGCATGACGCGGGATACGGCCAGACAGAGAGAGGCGCTACTTGCCGAGTTACCGGGCCTGGTCGAACTCATGCCCTATATGATGTTGCACCGACAGGGCGATTTCCCCTCGGCGGCGCTGTTTAAACGGGTTCTGTCTGTCTACGATAGACTCGCGGGATGTGACTACCATAAGCCCCTCTCACTGGAGAAGGCTCAATCCTGGATGTCTGATCTCTCCTTTGATGGAATCACCGGAGTGAACCTGTTTGCCGATGGCGTTACCGATGATGCCCGCTTAGTGCTGCGTTTGCTTCAGGATGGGGTGCTCGCCGGCGGAGAGGCGCTTAATTACGCTAAAGTGACCGGCCTTATCGAATCAGAAAGCGGCATCTCGGGCATCGAACTCGAACTGGATGAGGATAAGCATAATATAGGCGCTAAGTGCGTCATCAATGCGACCGGTAGCTGGGCATCACAGCTTCACCCACTCGAAAAGGGGCTGCTCAGGCCCTTGAGGGGCAGTCATCTGGTGCTGCCTTTTGAGCGACTTCCTGTATCGGCCTGCATCACCTTCTTCCACCCTATCGATAAGCGGCCCGTCTATATCTATCCATGGCAGGGCTGCACCGTGATCGGCACAACCGATCTTGACCATGAGCAAGGGATCGAAATTGAGCCGGGAATATCAGCAACCGAAGTGGATTATCTGCTGCAACTGGCCCGGCAATATTTTCCGGATAAACAGATCCGTGAGTCAGATGTGATCAGTTGCTGGAGTGGTATCAGACCTATATTGAGTTCGTCACTCGATACGGCGCCCTCTAAGGAGTCCCGCGAACATATGATCTGGTCGAAACCCGGTCTTATTTCGGTCACCGGTGGCAAGCTAACCGGTTTTCACCTGATGGCTGAAGAGGTACTTGAGAGCATCAAGACTCAATTTCCCGCTATGATCAAGGAGATACAACAGGCTAAGTTCAGTCAGCCTGTTATGGGTTATGCCGATAAGCGCCTCATCGGCTATTTTGGTCATTTTTCGACAACTATTTCAGAGATGAAGAACAGTCAACAGATCGGTATAAGCCGCTGTCAGTGGCGGGAGCTGGAGTGGTCTGTGACGCACGAGAGTGTGGTTCATCTTGACGATCTCTTGCTTCGTCGTAGTCGTTTGGGCTTATTGTTAGGAGCTGGAATTATCAAGTATAGAGATCAAATTCTCGCGTTGTGTTGCCAATCCCTTCACTGGTCTGAGTCGATGGCAGAGCTGGAGTGGCAGAGGTTTGAGCAGATTTTTTCAACCTACTACTCTCTGCCAAATACCGACAAGTCGGCAAGTGCTGGCTGCCAGTTAGGTGCCGACAAACAGCTAAGTGCCGACAGGCAATCAAGTACAGATCACTTCCCAAATACAGACAATCTATGATGAATGAAAAAGACAACGACTACCTACTGGCTATCGATAATGGCACTCAGAGTGTTCGGGCGCTGATCTTTGATCTACAGGGGCAATTGGTCGCCAAGTCTCAGGTGAAGCTTGTCCCCTATGTCTCCCCCGAGTCGGGTTGGTGTGAGCAAAGTGGCGAGTATTATTGGGATAACTTGTGTCAGGCCTGCCAAGCACTCTGGGCTCAAGGCATAGATAAGACCAGAATCAAAGGGATGTCTGTGACCACACAGCGCGGCACTATGCTGCCACTGGACAGCGAAGGCAACCCGTTGCATGACGCTATTCTATGGTTGGATCAGCGAAAAGCCGAGCCGGAGAAGAGTCTGGGTGGGATCTGGGATCCTCTGTTTAGGGTGATGGGGCTTAGTGAAACCATCAACACCTTCCGCAGCCGGGCACAGCCTAACTGGCTCTATCAGGCCAGGCGGGATCTGTGGGATAAAACCTATAAATTTACCTTTCTGTCAGGCTTTTTTCACCATAGGTTGACCGGCGAGTGGCTCGACTCATCGGGCTCCCAGGTGGGCTATCTCCCATTCGACTATAAGAAACACAGATGGGCGAAAAAGTGGGATTGGAAGTGGCGAGCGCTGAATGTGAGAGAGGATCAGCTGTTGCCTCTGGTCGATCCCGGCGATCGGATCGGTGAGATCACGGCACAGGCGAGTGCATTGACCGGGATCCCCGAAGGCTTGCCGGTGATCGCCGCAGCAGCAGACAAGGCATGTGAGGTCTTGGGCTCCGGCGGTCAACACTCAGATGTGGGCTGTTTGAGCTTTGGCACTACCGCAACCATCAATGTCACCATGAAGCGTTATGTTGAGGCGGTGCGCTTTCTGCCCCCTTATCCGTCGGCCATTGCAGGTTCTTACTGTAGTGAGGTGATGTTATACCGGGGCTTCTGGATGGTGAGCTGGTTTAAGGAGCAGTTTGCTCATATCGAGAAGGCAAAAGCGGATGAGGCGGGGATAGAGGCCGAAGCATTGTTCGATGAGTTGGTCAATACTGTGCCCCCCGGCTCTATGGGCTTAATGCTTCAGCCCTATTGGGGCCCGGGTGTGAAACAACCTGGCCCTGAGGCTAAGGGCGCCGTGATAGGCTTTGGCGATATTCATACCCGCGCTCATCTGTATCGGGCGATATTGGAGGGGCTGGCGTTCGGTCTTAAAGAGGGACTGGAAGCCATCGAAAAGCGCAGTGGCTGCAAGATAAAAGAGCTTAGAGTATCCGGCGGTGGAGCCCAGAGCGATGCCGCTATGCAGATCGCCGCCGATGTATTCGGCTTGACCACGGTCAGGGCTCACACGGTGGAAACTTCGGGGCTCGGCGCCGCTATCGATGCGGCGGTCGGGTTGGGCTTACATCCGGATTTCGACAGTGCCATTAAGGCCATGGTACATCAGGGTAAGCGGTTTGAACCCGATGCAGAGCATTATAAGATGTATCAGCGACTCTATAGGGAGGTCTATCTCAACATCTATAAGAAGTTGCAGCCGCTATATTCTAAGATCAGGGATATAACGGGCTACCCTGAATAAACCCCGGTCGTCAGAGTGGGGCGTTTTGACTTTTAGTAAGGGGATTGTGCCTTGTTAGGTTATCTTGGGTAAATTGAGGTGATAAACTCAAGTGACAAATGGAGTCATAAATTGAAACTATCTGATATGAGGTATAATTTTTGCTCCTTCGGTTTATTGATAGGTGCTCTGGTCTCCGTCTTAGTGACATTAATTATTGTCGTCTGGGAGTGGCTCGAAAATCCGGGAGGGAGCTTTCACGATCAAAATGGTACCAATTGGAATTTTGTTTTTGACACCGCTTCTAGCTGGTTTGTGCCTACATTTCTCTATGCTGCGCTCATTGTCGCAGTCCTCTACCTGCTGCTGTATGCCATACAATGGATTAAGCAAACTCGTCAGAAATAGTGTGATTCTTATAGCTGATTTCAATATAAAGTAAGTAGGTACAAATAATTCTGGGGAGCTCAATATGGATAAAAATGAGCAATACATTGCAGGGCTTGAGCATATTCAAACTTGTCGAAGCGTGAACCTTAGGAACTCTAAGGTGATAACAATATTGTTTTTTATTGGTTTGCTCGTTTCAGTTATATTTCCACCGGCGATATTCTTGGAGTTTTTGGTTTTTGGCTTAATGTGCTATTCACATTACAAAACTGCACATGTTCCTTGCCCCAGATGTGAAAAGCCTTTTGGTAGTACCTGGATCTTGCCATTAGCTGTAGGTACCAATGAGTGTTCCAATTGTAAGTTAAGTTTGAATCTGCTCTATGAACATAAGAAGTCACTGAAATCACATACTAAAGAGTGGCTGGAATAACTGCTTAGAAAAGTTTTATTGCTGATTTGTTAGCTATAAGAAAGCTTGAATCCAGGGGGAGAGTCCTGGATTCAAGTCGTAGTAAGCAGATTAATAAAAGTCTCCGCCTATGGCTCGCTGCAGTGCAGCTGCCGCCAATCGCTCTTCCAAGCGTTTTTTTACTTCACGTCTGTGTTTAAGGTCATCTGCGGCCCGTTGGTTTTTTGGGGCCGTCATCGCTTCTATCTCTGCATCGTTGGGCACAAGGTCAATAATCTGAGCCATAACCAACTCCTCTCTTGTGAAATACTTATGGCATTTTAATAGTTGCCATCGATTAAGAAATGACACCTACAGCGGTGCCAGAAAGTTAATGTAAAGAACATAAAAAAGCGCTATAGCTTAAGACGTTAACTCGGGTGAGCCGGAAACATTAGTAAGCGCTGATGAGAAAGATATCAGGCTCTTGTGAGGAAAAGTGAGATCGATTTAACATTATCTGCAGAAGGGTGAAAAATTAACTTTTTGACTTTTTTATAACTCTTACAAATAAAATTTCGCCTTATATCAGATGGTTGTGGCTGGGTTTTAGATTCGTCATCACTATTTTAGTAATGACGCATCTAGCTTGAGATCACAAATTGAAATTCTGGCATTCCTTTAAGATGCTTTTCGAACAAAGGAAGTTCGCCATGCCAAATGTTCGTGGTAACTCATTTAAAAGTTATAGCTCCAAGTTATAGATCGAAGCTATAGCTATATCCCAAAATCACTTTTGGATCGTCTTGCTCCAGATCGGTATCACTCACCATAAATGAGACTGTTCCGATATTTGTGTCTTTATTTAGAGATAGAGAATAATCGGCGTAGCTATCGACATCGAACCAGGCGGTGCTCACATCACCGGATGAATATCCGTAGTGGAGATCTAAGCTTAATGTGTCTGAGAAAGGATATGAAAAACCAGCCTGGATATAGGAGAGATCTTTTTCATCCAGCGGATCTGTAGCCACATCACTGTCGGCATTGACTATCTGAGAGTAACTTACCGAGAACCACTTCCAACTCAATGCTGCGGTAATTTCGCCAAAGTCTACGCTAGCATCACTATCGGGGTAGGCATAATAGAGATAACCAATATCATAGCCAAAGTCATCACCTATGGCCCCTGCATAACCACCATAAAAATCAATTTCGTAGCTTGTGTCATCACCAAAGTCTACATTAGAAGCCCATGTGCCCAGATAGACTCCGCTATCATGCTCATAATCGATACCCCCTTGAACGGCAACAGCGTCCTGAGTCTGAGTGACGCCTCGCCAGAGGTAGTTAGAGCTGGCACCAATATTTGCAGTGATACTTGCATTAGCGCAAAAGCTCATTAATAGCCCTGAGGCCAGTATAGAGGTCGTTCTGAGTGCTTGTTTCATATTCATTCCCTTTCAGTGATGAGCCAGTTCATTTTTGTTATTACTGATTGAGAAAGATTGCTAATCTTGTGCCATAGTTCATTTTGATTAATATCAATGCTTTATGTTTTTACATCATAAGGCTATATAGCTAGTGGTTATTATTGGAGCAGAAAATGCACTCGACTAGTGCAGTCGAAGAGTGAGGGGAGTCGTGCTGGGAGTTTGTTGTTTCGACAGCGGATACAAAAAAACCTCCAATAGGAGGTTTTTATTCATAAACAATGAAGAAGCGTGATTAGTTAACGCTATCTTTCAGAGTCTTACCTGCTTTAAATTTTGGAACGGTTGCTGCTGGGATTTGGATCTCTTTACCCGTTTGTGGGTTGCGACCAGTGCGTGCAGCGCGATTAGAAGTTTCAAAAGAACCAAAACCAACGATAGAGATCTTATCACCATTTTTCATCGCTTCGGTAACAGTCTCTTCAAAAGATTTTAGTGCGCGTGCAGCTTCTGCTTTAGTCAGTTCCGCATTCTCAGCTATTTTTGCAACAAGTTCAGTCTTATTCATTTGAATAGTCTCTTCTTTCCGTAGATTTAATTATACCAATCACATTATATACTTAGCAATTGCTGCACCTAACATGCCATAAGCTATGTCATATTAAAAGAGCTTTAGCCCTCAGAATTGCCCTTTGAGGTCAAAATTTGTCTAAAAATAGATCAATTTACATCTGTTGACCTAATGAACCAGCATTCCGTCGAGTTGTTCAGCGGCTTGCCTTTGGAATGAGTAATGCGTTCTCTCTCTTTTAATCCATATTCGGTGGTCACTCATCGAGCAACTGATAGAGGATCTGCTTAACAATTTGAGGTTCAAATGGTTTATCACAAAGGGCATTGACGCCTGCTTGGGACACATTGCTGAGATGGGCATCATTGGCTTCAGACGACACCATAAGGATGGGGATATGAGATTGTTGACTATGATTACGAATAAATTGGGTCAAGGCTAAGCCATCGACACTGGGCATATTATAATCTGTGATCACTAAGTCAAACATATTCAATTTCATTATTTCGATGGCTTCAGCTCCATCGACTGCTTCGGTGATCAACTGAAGGCCTAAATTAGAAATCGTTCGTCTGATGATCTTTCGAGCCATCTTACTGTCATCGACAACCAGGACTCTAAGACTGTGTACATCGAAGTGACTGAGATCAAGCTCATCTTGGCTTAATAGGTCGATGGTGGCATTGAGCGCTTTACCTAAGTGTTCAGATGAGAATGGCTTAGGAAGAATGGATACCACGCCAGACTGTCTATAAACCTCTAGCTGTTCACGGCGACATTCACTCGAGACCAACATAAATTGAATGTCTCTGTATTCATCAGTTTCTTTTAATTGTTTTAGCAGATCTAATGCCGTGCCATCTTCGAAGTGCATAGCACTGGCAATCAGATCCGGATGATGACGACTAATGATGGTTTGAGCTTCGGTTAGACTCGATGCAGTTTGAATATTGCAGATGCCTTCATGAGTTAGCCTGCTACAGATAATTTTCCTCTGTGTATCGGAAGGCTCTACAAGGAGTATTGAAAGTTCACTAGGCAATAATGTACTCATATTCTCGATTCTTATTATTAGTATGTGGCGGCTAAACTACATCAAGGACAACATCTTAGCAACAAGCCTCCAACCCTTCTCATCGGATCTGCTCGTCATCATTGTGTAGTGTCACGGACCAGATATGCTTTTGTCGTTTTAGAAAAGGCGACCCAAAACTGGAAGGCCAATAGGAGTAGACCAGAGACTGCGATTAATGGTACCGGGATCTCTTGGTTATTAAGTACCACCTTCACCTCGTCAGGTGTTATCTGATAAGCGATGATGGCGGTCCCGGCAAGTGCAGCTAAGCCTAATGCCTGAATGAAAAGATAGACTTTAAATGCGATGCCTGCCCAGCTGGTTCTCATGGCTAAACCAAGGAGCACGGGGATCACGCCTAATGAAAACAGATCTATGGCTTGAATGCTCACGGCTCGCCATAGTGCGACGATAGCAAGGATGGCGTAAAGCAACATGATGATGGAGAGTGCAGGAGTTGGTTTTCTCATTAAATGTCTCTTTAAAGCGGTGAAGATACCCGGCGAGTGTAAAAAAATCATTCCCGAGAGTCAAAATAGAAAAAGAGCCCCGATTAATTAATTGTACTGCTCAAGTCTTCAATATTGATTAGAATAGCGGGAGGAAAACAAAGTGAGAGTTTTATGACCGAAACAGAATTTTGGCAACTAGTTACGAGAACG
>Ga0316198_10001074_pt1 | contig 15680 bp, 11 predicted proteins | sample OudBieAanoxic_MG_FD_204935 | JGI IMG/M metagenome (GOLD analysis project Ga0316198, IMG submission 204935) | Coastal sediment microbial communities from Oude Bieten Haven, Netherlands - site A anoxic | ecosystem: Environmental > Aquatic > Marine > Coastal > Sediment | place: Netherlands...
CCACCCTCCTGATCGCAGCCCTCGACGACCGCGAGAAACAAAACCAGCTGGTGGAACACATGGCGAACCAACATCCCCACTGCCGGATCATCGCCCGGGCCCTCGACCGCCACCATGTCTACGAGTTGCTCGAAGCCGGCGCCCACCACGTCGAGCGCGAGCTCTTCGAGTCCTCCCTCGCCGCAGGTCGGCGGGCTCTGATCGAGCTCGGCGCCCACCCGTTCAAGGCCGAGCGCCAGGCGCGGGCCTTCCGCACCCACGACAGACAGACCCTGGCGGACCTGCGCCAGAACTGGCTCGACGGTGGAATGGACTCGAGCTATGTCGCCGCCGCCCGCGGCCGCACCGATGAGCTCGATCAGATCATGCGCACCGATCGAGCGGCGGACCGACACGACCCGACCGAACGCGGCTGGGTGCCGCCGCCCAAGGAGGATGCGGTGAAGTTAGTCCGGACTAACCCGCCTGACCCCGAACCCTCTTGAGCTCCTGGCAGAGATCCGAGACCGCGACCTCGGCCCATCCGGCGGCGCTCGACCAGGACCCCAGGTTGACATCGATCGAGTCATCGCCCTTGGGGGGCCGGCACTTCCTCCGCTCGCCCACACGAGCCTGGATGACCCCGGTCTCGCCGTCGATGAGGTCGAAGACGATGGTTCCCTGCGACAGGACCGGGGCGGGCTCTCCGTCGGCTGTCCTGATCTTCGAGGTCTTGTCAAAAACCACGTCGGTCACGGCCGCCCGCAGCACCAGGGTCTCGGGGTCTGAATCGTGCACGAGCTCCAGGTCCGAGTTACAACTCAGCTCGGTGACGATGGTCTCGTTGATGACCTCTTTGAGTTCGACGAGCTCCTCGTACTCGGGCATCACACCGCCCCGGTTCCGCGATCCGATAAGGGAACCGGTTTCATTTTCCGTGGTCTGAGGACCCGGATCGCGGACCACGAGCATGACCTTTCGGGGGTGGAGCTTGGTGTAGCGTGAAAAATCCGCATCGGGACGGACCAGCGTCGTCTTGAACACGCCCTTCTGTTTGGCAAGCTCATCGAGCCCCTCGGGCTCATAACCGGTATCGAGGTTCTTCGCCACACCCATCGCCGCACAACAGGACATGAGCAGAATCATCAGACAGGTCTTTTTCATGATTGAGAATCCTCCAATGCCGGAGCCTCCGCAAACACTTCCCATTAAATTCTAAACGACTGAAACGTTAAAAATGTTTCATGATGTCAAAGTGTGTGTTTTCTTTGATCTGTTGGAGAGATCCGGAGACATGAGATGAAGAAGGCCATCGTTCTTGCCGTCCTCTGTGTCAGTCTGTGGGCGCTGATTCCGGTGGTGGCCAAACTCGGCCAGGAATCGTCAGTATGCGATGGTGCGATGGCTCAATAACGCGATGGCCTTTGCGCTGTTCTTGGCGCACTTAGCGATCTTTGCGGTGAAAATGCGACGGTGCGATGACTTCGTGATCGCTTCGCTTCTTTGCGCCGTCGCGTTTGCGACGGGTTCGAATCCCCGGGAATCACCCCTGCAAGAAAAACGGGGCGGGTTTGACCCCGCCCCTTCGATGGTGTTCTTTTCTTCGGGGTCTCAGTTCCCTCGCGGCCACTCGGGGAATCGGCCCGGAGTCCACGGTGCCCCGGCCGCTTCGAGGGTGTCCTCGAGAGCGCCGAGTCTCGCGTCGAGTGACCGCAACGCCTCGAGCTGCTCGGTGAAGGCCGCGGCCGCCCAGGCATAGCCGTCGCGGTTGGTGGTTGTTGGCGCTTGAGTGGTGGACAGCTGGCCACCTACGACGCGGTTGATCCGGCCCAGGATCGATGGATCGGTGGGTTCGTTACGCCTGGCCTTGCTGCGATCACCTCGCAAGAGGACGAGAAGGTCATTGAGCTCGTCCTCGATGGCGGCAAGCTCGGCGACCTGTCCGGGTTGAGCAGCCGGGGTGTCGAGGATGGCTTGCCGGAGGTGTTTGATCCGATCCCCGACCTCGCCGGTGAACTCGAGAGCGCCGAGGACGGCACGCTGGAGATCGGCCGCCTGAAGCTGGAACTCGAGCGCCGCCTCAGGGTCTTCCACCGGCAGGGTGCCGCCGCCGAGGTCGGTGACCTTGAATTCCTGCGGGCCGGCAAGCTGTGTGACGACGCCGTCGATCTCGGATTCGAGGGTCACCGAGTACGCGCCCGGCAGCGCCAGCGGGCCCACCGGCGGCGAGTCCCACGGCGCCTGCGGCCCGGGGTCAGGATCGGTGGGAAGCGAGGACGGGTAACGCAGGTTCCAGGCGACCCGGTGGATGCCTTTGCCGCGGGGACCCGTCACCCGCTGGACCACGTTGCCGCCGGCGTCGCGCACGGTCAGGATGATGCTCGGATCGTTCTCCTCGTCCTCGGCGCGGAGATCGTCTTGGCTGGGATAGGGCAGGATCTTCTTGTCCTCGTCGGCCTCTTTCTCGGCCTCGTGGCGACGCTCCTGCCGAGTCTTGAGTCCATCCTCGAGGTGATAGGTGAAGACGGCGCCGAAGGACGGGTTCGGTGCTGTGTAGTACGTGTCACCCTGGAAGGCCTTTTCCACCGTGGGCAGCCCGAGCCGGCTGGTCTCGATGTAGCGAAGGGTGTCCTTGACCGGGAAGAGGGTCGCGTCCTCGGCAAGGGTTTGTGCAGTGAGACCGCGCAGCGGCGTGTAGTCGTCGAGAATGTAGAAGCCGCGGCCGAAGGTGGCCAGGGCGAGATCATTCTCGCGCCGCTGGATCTCGAGCTCGCGCACGGCAATGGTGGGCAGTCCGGCCTTCAGGGCGACCCAGTGCTCGCCCTCGTCAACCGTGACGAAGAGCCCGAACTCGGTGCCGAGGAAAAGCAGCTCTTCCTCGACATGGTCCTGGGCGATGGTCCAGGCGATCTCGCCATCGGGCAGATCGCCGCGGATGGATGTCCAGCTCCTGCCCCGATCGGCGCTCTTGAGCAGATAGGGGTCGAAGTCGCCCTGTTTGTGGTTGTCGAAGGTGGCGTAGACCGTGTCGGCATCGTGCTGCGAGGCCTCGAGCTCGGCGACATAGGTGTTGGCGGGCACGCCGGAGAAGCTGCCCTCGACATGCCAGGTCTCGCCACCATCGGCGGTGATGTGGATCTGACCGTCATCGGTGCCGACGAAGATCAGCCCCTCGACGAGCGGCGACTCACTGAGCGCCACCGCATTGCCGTAGATGGAGGTCGAGCCGCTCTTGTGGACCGCGTCCGGGCCCCAGACCCTGCCCATGACCTCGAGGGCGTTGCGATCGATGCCTCGGGCGAGATCGCCGGAGACGGCGCGCCAGGTGTTGCCGCGATCGTCGGAGCGGAAGAGCTTCTGGGCGGCGAAGTAGAGACGGGTGTGGGAGTGGGGGCTGATGATGACGGGTGCGTCCCAGTTCCAGCGGTACGGGTCCTCGCCCGGCGCCGGCTGGGGCTGGATGTCGACGATCTCGCCGGTGGCTCGGTCGTGGCGCACGAGACCACCGTACTGCCACTGGCTGTAGACGAGATTGGGTTCCTCGGGATCGACCACGGTCTTGAAGCCATCACCGAAGACCGTGATGAACCAGTCCTCGTTGGTGATGCCGCCGGGGTTGCGGCTCCGGGTCGGCCCGCCGAGGGTGGCGTTGTCCTGAGTGCCGCCGTAGATATAGTAGAAGGGCTTCGAGTTGTCGACGGTCACCCGGTAGAACTGCATGACGGGGAGATTCTCGAAGTAGACCCAGGTGGCGCCGCGGTCAAAGGTCTCATAGACCCCGCCGTCGCAACCGGCCCGGAGGTGGCGGGGGTCATCCGGGTTGATCCACAGGGCGTGGTTGTCCACGTGTTTGAAGTTCTCCCCAACATGGACGAAGGTCTCGCCGCCGTCGTTGGTGACCTGCATCCAGGTGTCCATGGAGTAAACCCGGTCGACGTTGTCGGGATCGCAGATGAACTCGTTGTAGTAGTCGCCACCGGGGGCGTGGTCCGAACGCTTCTCCCAGGTTTCGCCGCGGTTGGTGGAGCGGAAGGTCCCACCCTCATCACGGGCGGCGTCGAGGACGCCGTAGACCACATCGGGGTCGGCGGGCGAGAAGCACAGACCCATGCGTCCCTTGTGGACGTCCGGCAAACCGGCCGTGATCTCACGCCAGGTCGTACCGCCATCGGTGGATTTGTGGAGCCCGGACTCGGGTCCGCCGTTGATCAGGGTCCAGGTGTGGCGGCGGCGCTGGTAGGCGGTGGCGAGGATCGTGTCGGGGTCCTCGGGGTGGAGCTTGACCTCGGCAATGCCGGTGTCGTCCGAAATGTGGAGCACCCTCTCCCAGGTCGCGCCGCCATCGGTGGTGCGGTAGAGACCGCGGTCCCCGCCCGATCGCCACAACGGACCCTGCGCCGCGACCCACACAACATTCGCGTCTCTGGGGTCGACAACAATATTGCCGATGTGCTCGCTCTCTTTGAGCCCCATGTTCTTCCATGTCGAACCACCGTCGAGGCTCTTGTAGACCCCGTCGCCGTAGGAGACCGAACGCTGGGAGTTGTTCTCACCGGTGCCGATCCAGACCACGTTGGAATCGTGCGGATCGATGGTGACGCAACCGATGGAGTAGGAACCCTCGCCGTCGAAGACCGGCTCCCAGGTCGTACCGGCGTTGGTCGTCCGCCACACGCCTCCCGAGGCGACGGTGACGAAATAGCGCGAGTGGTCTTCTGGGTCCACCGCGATGTCGGAGATCCGGCCTGACGAGAGCGCAGGCCCGATGCCGCGCAGCTCGAGGCCCGAGAGAGTATCGGCGGTCAGCCAGTGGGCGTCATCATCGGCGGCGGTGGTCAGGGCAGCCGGGATCATGATCGCGGCGATCAGGGCGAAGCGGGTGAATTTCATCGTCATCCTCCTGTCGCCGGACATGCTACCGGATCTTCTTCGACAACGGCCCTCGACTCGGCGCCGCGATCGGGAACGCACACTCGCCTCCGGCATGGTTGATCATGACTGGCGACCTTGTGGCGTACTGCGGATGCTCATGTAAGGTGCGCTCGGCCTCGAACCCGCGAATACCGGCCGGTGGTGGGATACGGTCGGGAAGCGATGCAGGAGCGCTCATCGCCGAGCCTCATCCGTGTCTGCGCCAAACCTCACCGGTGGTGGTAGCGTAGAAAGGCTACGAAGAGCGGCGAAATGGGGGATCGGCGGGTTGAGCGGCAACACGGTCGCGGGTGATCCAGCCCGCAAGTTCGGCACCTTCCTCGGGGTCTACACCCCGAGCGTGCTGACCATCCTCGGGCTCATCATGTACCTCCGCTTCGGCTGGGTGGTGGGCAACGTAGGCCTGCCCCTGACGATTTTCATCGTCCTGCTCGCGACTTCCATCACCGCCATCACGGCGCTGAGCGCCTCTGCGGTGGCGACAAACATGCGGGTCGGGGTCGGCGGCGAGTACTACATGATCTCGCGCAGCCTCGGGCTCGAGCTCGGCGGCGCCATCGGGATCCCGCTCTTTTTGTGCCGGACGCTTTCCATCACCTTCTACAGCTTTGGTCTCGGCGAGTCGATTCTGGCTTTCTGGCCGGCATCGTGGGGGGCCATCCCACCGGCGACGACACAGCTGCTAACCGCCGGACTGATCGTCGTCATCGTCGGCATCTCCGGCCGCAGCGCCGAGGTCGCCCTCAAGCTCCAGATCCCGATCATGATCGCGGTCGGGCTGTCCATCCTCGCCCTCGCCGCCGGCGTCGCCATGGGCGGAATCGCCTCTCCCGAGATGGCCCCCACCTACCGGACGGCGCCGGCCGGCTTCTGGTACGTGTTCGCGGTCTTTTTCCCGGCCGTCACCGGTTTCACCGCCGGCATCGGGATGTCCGGCGATCTTCGCGACTCGCGCAAATCGATTCCCCGGGGAACCCTGCTGGCGGTCGTGACCGGCGCCCTGATCTATCTCACCATCCCGGTCCTGCTCGCCTTCACCGGCAAGGTAACGCCGGAAGAGCTCGCCGAACCCGGGATCATCTGGGTCAAGATCGCGGTGCTCGGCGCGTGGCTGGTCTTCCCCGGCGTCTGGGGCGCCATTCTCTCCTCCGCCTTCGGCAGCGCCCTCGGGGGTCCCCGCGTCCTTCAGTCACTCTCCCGGGACGGCCTCACCCCGGCCTTTTTGGCCCGCACTTCGGCGACCGGCCAACCAACCATCGCGACCTGGGTCTCCGGCGCCATCGCCCTGGCCGCGGTCGCCCTCGGGGGTCTCAACGCCGTCGCCCAGTTCGTCACTATTCTCTTTCTCACCCTCTATGTCACGATCAATCTCGCCGCAGCCCTGGAAAACCTCGTCGGCGACCCCTCCTTCCGGCCCACCATCCGGGTGCCGTGGTGGGTGTCCCTGGCCGGCTCCATCGGCGCCATCGCGGTGATGTTTCTCATCAGTCCGCTCGCCTGCGTCGCCGCGGTGGTGCTGGAGTTCGGTCTCTACCTCTACCTCAGACGCCGGGTCCTGCGCCGCGAGTGGGGCGACGTCCGTGCCGGAATGTGGATCACGCTGGCGCGCTTCGCACTTCTCAAGCTTCGCGAGAACCGTACCGACCCGCGCAACTGGCGGCCGCACATCCTGCTCCTGGCCGGCGACACCGGCAAGAGGATCAACCTTGTGCGGCTGGCGAGCTGGTTCAACCAGGATCGCGGCATCATCACCGCCTGCCGGCTCGTCACCGGCGATCTCCAGGATGGGACCATCGAGATCGACCGGATCCAGGAGGAGATGGAGTCCGAGGTCGACGAGGCCGGTGTGACGGCTTTCTGTGAGGCGCACGTGGTCCCGGACTTCGAAACCGGGGTGCTCGACATCGCCCAGGCGACCGGAGTCGGCGAGCTGAGCGCCAACACCGTGATGTTCGGTTGGTCCAAGGAGCGCAAACGACTGGCTTCTCAGCTCCGCCTCATGCGCGCCCTGGCCAACGCCGGCAAGAGCACCATCATCAGCCGCATCAACTGGGCGCATGAGCCCGGTCAGGAGAAACGCATCGATCTGTGGTGGGGCGGTCTCCAGAACAACGGCGATCTCATGCTGCTCCTCGCCCATCTTCTGCGGCTCAATTCGGAGTGGTTGGATGCACGCCTGACCGTGCGCTCCATCGCCCGATCCGAGGCCGAGCGCGACAGCCAGCACACCGGGCTCGCAGAGCTGCTGGCCGAAACCCGCATCGAGGCCGACACCGAGGTCCTCTACGAGCCCGATCCCGACCGCGACGTGGCCGAGATCCTGCACGAGCGCAGCGCGAAAGCCGATGTGGTCTTCCTCGGTCTGATGATGCCGTCCTTCGGCGACGAGGTGCGCTACGCCGAGCGCCTCGAGCAGCTCGCCGAGGGTTTCAAGACCACCATCTTCGTCCGCAACGCCGGACGGTTCGCGGGCGATCTGCTCTGACATTCGCGGTAGACTTCATCCATGATGCCGTTCGGTGAAGCATTCCGTTGGAAGATCGCACTGCCCCTGACCGCTGCTGCAGCAGCAGCGTTGATGATCGCCCTCGCAGCTCTCAGTCACCACGCCATGACCGAGCGTCACGAGCTCGTGCTCGAGGGGCGGTTGCTCGGTCTGGCCCATTCGGCCGAGACCTGGCTCCGCGACTCGGGCATCGGCGATGCCGATGGGATTCTCGCCGAACTGCTCGCCGAAGGTGGCCCTGTCGTGACCGGCATCGCGCTCGCCGACAGCTCCGGAACTCCAGTGGCGTCGGCGGGAGAGCTCGAGACGACCGGCCGCGTGCGATCGGTCGATCTCTTTCTCGGCCGTCGCGCCGGTGGCAACCCTCCTTGGGTCCGACAGGGCGCCGATCAACCGGGTCCGCGTGGGGGTGGACGGGGACGCTTCGCGCTCCAGATGCACCTCGACCCGGCGGCGAATACGCTCCCGCTCGCCGCACGTCTCCTGCTGCCCACGGTCATCCTGGCCGGCATCGCGCTGGTGTGGCTCGCCTACCTCGCCGGTCGGCACCTCGACCGACAGCGGCTCGAAATCCGAGAGGTTTCGCAGCGGCGGCGCCTCGAAGCCCTGGCTCGGGCCGGGGCCGGTCTCGCCCACCAGCTGCGAACACCCCTGGCCACGATCAAGGGCACGAGCCAGCTCATGACCGAGCGCTGCGACAACGACGATCTCCGTCCTCGGATCGAGACCGTCGTCTCACAGGCCGACCGGATGAACCGTCTGCTCGGCCGGCTCCTCGACTACGCCCGACCGCCGACCCCGGAGCCCCGACTCGTCCACGTCGCCGACATCGTCGGCGTCGCCGCCGCCCGGTATCCGGACATCGAGATCGAGGTGGGGGAGAGCGCCAATGCCTACGTCGACAGCGAGCACCTGGAAGAGATCGTCGACAATCTGTTGGCCAACGCCGTCTTCTTCAGTCCGGTGGGATCGGCGGTTGTCGTGAGCACGACCGTGGAGGATGGGGAGCTTCGGCTCTCCGTCTGCGACCGTGGCCCCGGCCCCGGGGACGACCCGGAGGTCCACTTCGAGCCCTACCAGACATCGCGGGCCGACGGGACCGGTCTCGGTCTACCTATCGCGAGAGCGCTCGCCGAGGCCAATCGGGGAACGCTGAGGCTCGAGAACCGGCCCGGGGGCGGCTGCAGGGCGCTTTTGACCCTGCCCGGCTCGGCGGTGAAGTCATGACTCCGACCATCCTGGTGGTCGACGACGACCACGCTTTTCGCGATCTTGTGGTCGAGATCCTCGCCTCGGAGGGATACCGCGTCCTCGAGGCGGAGGACGCGGAGAGGGCCCTTGAAATCCTGTCCGATCGCGAGATCGATCTGGTTCTGACCGACCAACGAATGCCCGGGATCAGCGGTGTCGAGCTCGCCCGACGGGTGCGGACTTCCGCGAATCCACCCGAGGTCATCGTCATGACCGCATATGGAACCATCGCTCAGGCGGTGGAGGCCATGCAGTCGGGCGTGGCCGACTATCTCACCAAACCGCTCGAAAGTCCGGCTTCGCTGCGCCGGCTCGTTCGCCGGGTTCTGGGTGAGCGGATCGAGGCACAACCCTCGAGCGGGGAGTTTCTGTCGCGGGATCCACGGGTTCTCGAGATCCTCTCGGTGATCGATCGCGCCGCCGCCACCGATGCCACCATCCTCATCACCGGCGAATCCGGCACCGGCAAGGAACTCCTCGCCCGACGGGTGCACAACACATCGCCGAGGAGCGGCGGGGCCTTTGTCGCCGTCAATTGCGCGGCCCTTCCCCAAAGCCTGGCCGAGAGCGAGCTCTTCGGCCACGAGAAGGGCGCCTTCACCGGCGCCGACCGGCGCCGGTCGGGTCGCTTCGAGCAGGCCAACGGCGGCACTCTCTTCCTCGACGAGATCGGCGAGCTCTCCGAGGAGATCCAGGCCAAGCTGCTCCGCGCCATCGAGGAGCGGACCGTCGAACGGGTCGGCGGAGGCGCACCGGTCGACCTCGACATCCGTTTGGTGGCCGCAACCAATCGCGATCTCGAAAGCCTTGTGAGGGACGGGCTGTTTCGTTCCGATCTCTATTTCCGACTCAACGTGATCGCGGTCGAGCTCCCTCCACTCCGTGCTCGGCCGGCCGACATCGCCATGTTGGCCCCGATTCTCGCGGCCACGAACGCGGAGCGGCTCGGGCTTCCGGCGAAGGAACTGAGTGAAAACGCCATGGCGGCCCTCGAGAGATCGTCGTGGCCCGGCAATGTTCGCGAGCTGAGAAACGTGCTCGAACGAGCGCTCATCGTTGCCACCGGGTCCGAGATCACCTCTCGCGACCTCCCGACCCTCGAACCGGCGAGCCCGGCCGGTTCCGCGGCTCAGGGTGCCGCCACGGCCGTACCGCTGGCGCTCGAGGAGCGGGAACGCCAGGCCATCCTCGACGCCCTCAAACAGTGCGACGGCCATCGCGAGCGGGCGGCCAGGCTCCTCGGTGTGTCCGTACGAACCCTCTACAACCGTTTGAAGCAGTACGGGGTTCACTAGCAGAAAGCAGGTCTGAGTGCCGCGCATCGTTGTCGGCGGCCGAACCGCTGATGAGAAGTTCGGGCAAAGCCCGCGCTCCCGAGCTGCAGATTCTGCAGTCCCTGCATCTCCTGCAGGTTCACACCCTGCAGGGATCATCGATTCGCATTCACCGAGAAACCAACCAAATGCGAGAGTAGAACAACTTAAAGGTCTTCTCGAGACTTGGCACACGAGTTGCTAATACGTGGGCAGAGTGCCGATGCAGCACCGATACAACAGGAGGTACATCGTGAAACGACTCATCATTCCCGCCCTGGTTCTGGTCCTGGCCATGACGACCTTCAACACTGTCGCGCTCGCCCAGGCACGAGGCAATGGCAACGGCAACGGCAACGGTGGCAATGGGAACGGCGGCGGCGGCGCGTGCTGCGGTCTCCTGATCGAACAGCTCGGGTCCCTGCCCATCGAGGCTCTATCCCAGGAGGAAATGGAAGCCGTCACTTTCCTCCGCGAGGAGGAGAAGCTCGCCCGCGACGTCTACGCCACCCTCGCTCTGAGCTGGAACATCCCGGTCTTTTCGAATATCGCTCGCGCCGAGCAGCGCCACATGGACCATGTCGCCCTGTTGCTGGAGCGCAATGGAGTGCCTGACCCCGTCAGCGATGACACCATCGGCGTCTTCAGCAACCCCGAACTGCAGAGCCTCTACACCAGCCTGGTGAGCACGGGTGAGTCCTCCCTCGAAGAGGCGCTCCGGGTCGGCGCCACCATTGAGGACCTCGACATCGCCGACATCAACGAGATGCTCGCCGAGAGCGACAACCTCGACATCGCTCTCATCGGCCACAACCTGAACAAGGGTTCACGAAATCACTTGAGAGCGTTCTCAAGAGCCCTCGAGATGAATGGGTTCGAACCGTACGAGGCTCAGTACCTGACGCAGGGGGAAGTGGACACCATCATCTCGTCGGATCACGAGCGGGGCGCTATCTACGACGAGTACGGCGATGTCCTGGCCAACTGCGGCGGTGGCAATGGCAAGGGTCCGGGCAACGGCCGCGGAAGTGGCCGAGGCCGAGGACACGGCCCAGGACGCGGCCCGGGAAACGGCAGCTGCAAAGCCACCATTTGATCTCGGTCGGACACCCGGCGGAATCAGCAGATCGGCGATCCGGCCCCGGCGGCCGGATCGCTCTTTCATGAGCCGAGGTGCGAGAGATCAAAGTCTTCCAGAGACCCGAGCTTGACATCGGCAACCGCAAGACCGGGGTCATCGAAGTCCGCGACCGCCGGGACCGCGATCACATGGAGCCCGGCCGCGTGCGCCGCCTGCACCCCCGCCACCGAATCTTCGAACGCCGCACCGTCGGAGCTTTCGATACCGAGACGGCTGATGGTTGTGAGGTAGACGGCGGGATCCGGTTTGCCACGCGCCTCGTCAGCGCCGCTGCACGCAACCTCGAAGACGCCGTCCAGACCCAAGGTGGCCAGCACCACACCGATGAGATCGTGAGATGACGACGACGCGAGACCGAGGCGCACACCGGCGCCACTCAGGAGATCGAGGGCCCGGTGAACCCCGGGCAGAGCTCGGCCGTTGGTGGCGATGAGATGGGCAACCCGAGACTCGAGATCTCTGACCAGATCCTCCCGACTGACTCCGGACCACGGGTGCCGGGTGAACCAGTAGCCCACGACCTCGTCCGAGCGCAGCCCCGTGGTCCGCCGGCAGTCGTCGTCGCTGAGCTCGAGACCCACCCGGGCAAAGGCGGCCCGCTCGGCGAGCCGCCACAGCGGCTCCGAGTCGATGATGAGCCCGTCCATGTCGAAGATCGCCGCTTTCATCGTGGTCAGGGTAACGCAGGCCCCCTCCAGCGTCCGCGCCCGATCCCGATCCCGATGAGAGCATCTGTGCTTTGTGTCCCGGTCCCTGCCACTGCCCCTGCCCCTGACGCTTCCCCTGGCGTCGTCGCTGACTCGGTTCCGGACGCGGACGAGGAGGAAACGAAAACGCTCGCCGGTCCCGTGGATCCGGCGGGCGTCGAGTCGAGGTTGTCGAGATCAGTCGGTCTCGATGTTCGACAACGCGTAGGCGTGGTTGGGATCGTTGAGTGCCGCGAAGTCCGCCGCCGCGCGCTCGATCCGGATGAGCATCTCGTCGAAGGGTGACGCCTCTGGAAGATCCTGACCGGCGACATGCATCGCCTCGGCGAGCATCTCGCGAATCATCTTGTCCTTGAACTCCTCTTCCTTTTCGATGAAGCTGACGGCGTAGTCGTCACCGAGCTCCGCGAGTTCGGCCGCTGCCGCGACGGCATCGTCGAGATCACCGAGATGATCGACGAGACCGAGCTCGTGGGCGTCAACACCGCTCCACACCCGGCCCTGGGCGATTTGGTCCACTTCCTCGGTCGTCATCCCACGCGAGTCCGCGACCCGCTGGAGAAATTCACGGTAACCATGCTCGATGATCCCCTGGATCACGTCACCGACCTCGGGAGGCAGCTCCCGATCCACCCGAACACCCGCCAGGGGTGCGGTGCTGATGCCGTCGACATGGATGCCGAGATGCTCGGCGAGGGGTCGCTGGTAGGTTGGGATCATCCCGAAGATGCCGATGGAACCGGTGATGGTGCTCGGATGGGCCCAGATCTGATCCGTCGAGGTGCTGATCCAGAATCCTCCCGAAGCGGCGACGCTGCCCATGGAGGCGATGACCGGCTTGCCGTCGGCACGAGCGGCTTCGCACTCGCGGCGGATGACCTCGGAGGCGAAGGCGCTGCCGCCGCCGGAGTCGACGCGAAGCACGATGGCCTTGACGTCGTCGTCGTTGCGCGCCTGGCGGATGAGCGCCGCGGTCGACTCGCCTCCGATCGTGCCCGCCGGTTGGGTGCCGTCGAGAATGGTCCCGCGAGCGACGACGATCCCAACCCGGTCGCCCTTGGCCTCGCGGCCGAACCGATCGTCGTCGATCGTCTTCAGATAGTCGGTGAAGGCGATCTGGTTGTACGAGTGAGCTTCTTCGTCCTCGCCGACGAGCTCGATGAGGTGCTCCCTCGTCTCGACCCGGGTCAGGGCCTGATCGGCGAGACCGAAGTCGAGGGCGGCCTTTGTGGTGTCGCCGTTGGCCTCGGCCATGAAACGGGGAAAGTTCTGTGCGTAGTCGTCGAGATTCTCGGCCGGAATCCCCCGAGCCGCGGCCACGTCGTCGAGGTAGATCCGCCAGAGATCTCCGAGCCACTCCCTGTTGGCCTCCTTCGCGTAATCCGACATGCCGTCGAGGAGGAAGGGCTCCACCGCGGACTTGTAGGTGCCGACCTTGAAGATGTGGACATCGAGCCCGAGCTTGTCGATGCCCTCCTTGAAGTACATCCGGTAGCGACCATAGCCCTCGAGCATGACGGCGCCCATCGTGTGGGTGAGAATCTCATCGGCGTGGGCCGCGAGATAGTAGGCGTCCTGGCCGTACATATCCGCTGTGGCGATGACCTTCTTGCCGCTGGTCTTGAAGTCGATGATGGCCTCGCCCAAGTCCTGCAGCTTGGTCAGCCTCGCACCGCTGAAGGAGGAGAGATCCAGCAGCAGAACTTGAACTCGATCGTCGTCCTTCGCGGCTTTGATGGCGTCGATGACGTCCTTGAGAAGAGTCTCCGGCGTCGCCGCGCCGCGCGCCTCGTCGATCATCTGCTCGATGGACTTGGCGGTAAGTTGCTCCACCAGCTGGCCCTTCGGCGCGACGACCAGGGCCGTCGTGTCGGCGATCTCCGGTTCGTCGCTGCTGAAGACGAAAACCAGGAGCACGATGACGATTGCCAGGAAGAGCAGGTTCACCGCCACCTTCCGAGACGAGTCGATGGCGCGCCAGGTTCCGCCGAGAAGGCGCATCAGGGGATTTTTTCGTTCGTACATGGTGAGCAACTCCTTCGGTCTCGGTGGTTTTTCAACAATCCGGACCACTCGATTTTCTGACTGCGGGAGAGTATCATTCTCAGACGAGCTGAGCACGAGCACAACCCTTCGGCTCGAGCCTCCTCTTATCTCAACGAAAATCCCAATGATTGGTTATCACGTGACCTCTCCGCTTGACCTTGGGTGAGAACCGATTATCGTCTGAGTGTGCGCCTGCTTGGACTTCTTCTCGTCATCTCGATCGGCCACGCCTGCGGGGTGGCCGATCCCGGACCGGCGCCATCCATTCTCACCGTCGCCACCAGCATCGCGCCGCACACCTGGCTCGTGGAGCGGATCGCCGGCGATCAGGTGGTGGTTCACACTCTGTTGCGGCCGGGTGAGAGCCCGACGACCCACCAACCGAGCGACGCCCAGGTCAGCCGGGTGCTCTCCAGTCGGGTCTTCTTTCGCTGCGGCGTCCCATTCGAGTCGGGGGCCTGGTTTCGCGCTTTGGAGGGGAAGCTCCGGATCGTCGATCTGCGGGACGGCGTGGCCACCCGAACCATGGAGGCCCATGGGCACGACAGCGAGAGCACAGATCATTCCGTTGCCGCAGTGGATCCCCACACGTGGCTGAGCCCGCGGCGGCTCATTATCCAGGCCACGCTGGTGGCCGAGACCCTCCAGCAAACGGATCCGGACCACGCATCCGACTACGCCACGCGGCTGACTGGGGTCCTCGCCGAGCTTGCCGAACTCGATGGGTGGATCGGGCGCACCCTCGCCCCCTACCAGGGGCGGGCCTTCGTGGTCTTCCACCCCTCGTGGGGCTACTTCGCCGACGACTACGGTCTCCGTCAGATCGCCGTCGAGATCGAGGGCAAGGAGCCCTCCGACGCCGAACTCACCCGACTTCAAGAACGGACCCGCGTGCTCGACCTCTCGGTCGTCTTTGTCCAACCGCAGATTGCGGGGCAGTCGGCACGGGCTGCCGCCGGCGCCATGGGCGCCCGCCTCGAGACCCTCGATCCCCTGGCACCCGATCTCGTGACCAATCTTCGCCACGCCACCAACTCCATCGCGGGCAGTTTTCATGACTGACGCCACCGTCGTCCGTGTGGCGGATCTCGGATTCCGCTACCCGCGACAACGGGACGACGCCCTGCACGAGGTGAGTTGTTCGGTCGGCTCCACCGAGTGGGTCGGTCTTCTGGGACCCAACGGCGGCGGCAAGACAACCCTGCTCCGGCTGCTTCTCGGTCAGCTCGTGCCGGACACCGGAAGCATCGAGATCCTCGGCGGCCCACCGACGAAGAAGCGGCAGAGGATCGGATATGTCCCCCAGCACACGGGCATCGACCCCAGTGTTCCAGCATCGGTGCTCGATGTCGTCCTCCTCGGCCGTCTCTCAGGCTCGACCTGGGGACCACGGTACTCACAGCGGGACCGCGAGCTGGCCATCGCGGCCCTCGAGGAGACCCACACCGCCGATCTCGCAGATCGCGCCTGGCGGACGCTCTCGGGCGGCCAGCGTCAGCGGGTCCTCATCGCCCGAGCGCTCGCGTCGCGGGCCGATCTCCTGCTCCTCGACGAACCCACCACCGGCATCGACATCCATCGCGAGAAGGAGCTGCTGCGGCTGCTGGAACACCTCAACGAGCGCCTTCCCATCGTCATGGTGAGCCACGACATCGCGTTGGTCAGCCATCACATGGATCGCGCCCTCTGGGTCGACCGTACCGTGCGCGAGATCGACGCCCGTCATCTCGATTCGGACTCCCTCGAGCATTTCTTCCACGAGGAGCGTGTGTGAGTCAGTTCTTCGTCGATGCCGCGGTCTATAC
>Ga0316198_10001075_pt1 | contig 15677 bp, 15 predicted proteins | sample OudBieAanoxic_MG_FD_204935 | JGI IMG/M metagenome (GOLD analysis project Ga0316198, IMG submission 204935) | Coastal sediment microbial communities from Oude Bieten Haven, Netherlands - site A anoxic | ecosystem: Environmental > Aquatic > Marine > Coastal > Sediment | place: Netherlands...
GGCTATTTAAAGTTTACCACTTGGGACAGTACCCTGTATTTATTTGAAGAAGAGTACCAAGTGCCCATTATTCCGTGGGAGTTAGCAGCCTATCTTGGCACTGCTGCAGAATTAATATTGCCAATTTTTTTGGTACTAGGTTTGTTAACACGTCCAATGGCCGCAATTTTATTTGTATTCAACATTGTGGCAGTGATTTCTTACCCAGTTATCTGGGAAGGCGGGTTCTTTGACCATCAATTCTGGGGCGCACTTATTTTAATGAATGTGATATGGGGAGCAGGCAACATTTCATTAGATTATTTATTAAAGAAAAAAGTGGCGTCTTAATAAGGCCAGGAAGCAGTTGAACGTACGCCATAGCTTTAATTATTAAAGGTACATTAATTTTAATAATTAAAGCTAAATGCACAACCTAATATAATGTGTTTAGCAGCCTTGTCCAAATATTAGAGCTTGTCTCTGACAAGGTCTTTATACAGATAAGATGATAAAAGTTATTATTGAAAGGAATTCACTCCTAGGCTCGCATAATAAATGTAATTATTTCACAATTAAAAAATCGTAATATAAATTAACCGGCTGACCATTAATCTCAACTACTATGTCAAGTCGCCATAGCATTTTGTCTTCAGTACAAACACCTAACATGCTTTTCCCCGTCGATTGTTGTTTACCCGCAGTACTAGTCACTTCAGTAAATTTGATCGGTATTTTGCCCATAAACATGGTTTTACCTACTATTTTAGCACTGCTTATCTGCCAATTTTCAATCTCACTTTCTAGGGTTAAGTGAAACCATTGCTCAGGGATAATCTTCCCCCCCTCTACAGATAAACTAAACGCACCCCACAGTGAATTAAAAACACAGGGTTCAGAGAAATCACACAAGACCTCTTCAACCTTATCGTCTTGCACACTTTCTTGCTGGTTTTTTCCAATAACAGGTGATAATTCAATGGTCCTCCATATAAATAAACCAATTAGTAAGCAAAGCATAATAACTAATTGAATCAATCTACTTTTTGTTAACATTGCAATTCCTTGTAAAAATAGTGGTTAACGCGCATTTTTTAACATATCCAGTAATTTTATTAACATTAAAGCAATGCAAATCTGTTCATTTTTTTAATTGTCGCGTAAACTTCCCGCCAAATATAGATTTTTTAAGTGATATTTTAAAATATTTATATTGAATACTTATTTTTACGTCATAACGAACGTACATTGTAAATACATGCATGGAATCAACACAATGACAACCGCAACCAATATTCAACCTGATTACAACATGAAAGTTGTTCGTCAGTTTACACTTACTACCATTCTCTGGGGTATCGTGGGCATGAGTGTCGGGGTGCTTATCGCAGCCCAACTTATATGGCCAGCTTTAAACTTTGATACACCTTGGCTTACTTATAGTCGTTTACGCCCCCTCCATACTAATGCAGTTATCTTTGCATTTGGTACGTCTGCGTTAATGGCAACTTCTTTTTATGTGGTACAACGCACCTGTCAAACAAGATTGTTTGGTGGTCCGTTAGCCTCAATTGTGTTCTGGGGATGGCAGATAGTTATATTATCAGCAGCTATTTCGTTACCTTTAGGGTACACAACATCTAAAGAATATGCAGAATTAGAGTGGCCAATCGATTTGCTTATCACAGCTATTTGGGTTGTGTATGCCACTGTATTTTTTGGCACCATGGCAATACGTAAAACCTCACATATTTACGTTGCTAACTGGTTCTTTGGTGCATTCATTCTAACCGTTGCGGTATTGCATATTGTTAATAGTATGGCAATTCCTGTTTCTATGTCGTCAATGAAATCATACTCTGTCTATGCAGGCGCTGTAGATGCCATGGTGCAATGGTGGTATGGTCATAATGCAGTAGGCTTCTTATTGACGGCAGGTTTCTTAGGTATGATGTATTACTTCGTACCGAAACAAGCTAACCGCCCTGTTTATTCATACCGTTTATCGATCATCCACTTTTGGGCATTGATTGCAGTTTATATTTGGGCTGGTCCTCATCACCTTCATTACACTGCTTTACCAGATTGGGCACAATCATTAGGTATGGTGATGTCACTGATCTTATTCGCTCCATCTTGGGGAGGTATGATCAATGGTATTATGACGCTATCAGGTGCGTGGCATAAATTACGTACAGACCCTATTTTACGTTTCTTAGTTGTTTCATTATCTTTCTATGGTATGTCTACCTTCGAAGGCCCAATGATGGCAATTAAAACGGTAAATGCCTTATCACATTACACTGACTGGACAGTTGGTCATGTACATTCAGGTGCTCTTGGCTGGGTTGCAATGGTCTCCATTGGTTCAATTTACCACTTAGTTCCTCGATTATTCGGTCAGAAAGGCATGTACAGCACTGCACTAGTTAACTTACATTTCTGGTTAGCAACTATCGGTACTGTTTTATACATTGTTGCAATGTGGATCTCAGGTGTAATGCAAGGGCTAATGTGGCGTGCAGTTAATGAAGACGGTACATTAACTTATACCTTCGTAGAATCATTAGAAAAATCTTACCCGTTCTATACAATCCGCTTTGTAGGTGGTGCGATCTTCTTAACTGGTATGTTTATTATGGCTTACAATACATACAAAACAGTTTCTGCTGAAGAAGGCTCTATCAAGCCTCAAGAACTAGGTTAGAGGGAGTTACTAATGAAACATGAATTTATAGAAAAAAACGTTGGTTTATTAGCTATTTTCATCATCATCGCGATTAGCTTTGGTGGTTTAGCTCAAATTACACCGTTAATATTCCAAAAAGAAACCAATGAGCCAGTGGATACTTTACGCCCTTACACTGCTTTAGAGATGGAAGGTCGTGATATTTATATCCGTGAAGGCTGTCATGTATGTCATAGCCAAATGATCCGCCCTTTCCGTGCAGAGACTGAACGTTACGGTCACTACAGCATGGCAGGCGAGCATGTTTGGGAACATCCATTCTTATGGGGTTCTAAACGTACTGGTCCTGACTTAGCACGTGTTGGTGGTCGCTATTCAGATGCGTGGCATGAAGTTCACTTACTGAATCCTCGAGATGTAGTTCCACAATCAAATATGCCTGGCTTCCCATGGTTAGCAACTAATTTGTTAACGGGTGAAGATACCGCCGCAAAACTGTCTATATTTAAAGACCACTTTAGTGTGCCTTACACTGAAGATGATATTGCTGGTGCGAAAGCTGCTGTTGAGGGTAAAACTGAAATGCAGGCATTAATTGCGTACTTACAATCACTAGGTCATGCATTTAAATAATAAAATAGTGCCTAGCAATAGGCACTTCGGCTACTGGAGGCTATATGGATTTTGCAACATTTAACGGACTATATACATTATTCTTAATTATTATTTTCGTTGCGTTGATTTTATGGGCATACAGTAAAAAACAAAAACAGACATTCGAAGAGATGGGTAATTCTATTTTTGAAGATGATCTGGACTCAAAACAGTATGAAAGCACCTCAAGCGAACATACAGGAGCTAAAAAATAATGAGCATTTTTTGGACAATATGGATCTCTGCGATCACGTTAACTGTCATTATCGGTTGTGCAGTTCTTCTGAGAGCAGCGAATAAAAATAATACAGGGGTAAAAGAAGGCGACCCAATGCCTCATACCTTTGATGGCATTCAAGAACTTAATAATCCACTGCCTAAATGGTGGGTTGGTCTATTTTGGTTTACGATTGTTATCGCGCTGATTTATTCATTCGCTTTCCCAAGTTATACAGCTAATTGGAATGGTTTATTAGGTTGGTCAAGTTCTGAGCAAAGTGTTAAATCAAAAGAAGAATCAGCACAAGCAGCTGCAACATCTCATTCACAGTACCAGCGTGAAATGAATGAAGCAGAGATAAAATACGGTGAAGTTTTTAAAAAATTAGTTTATACCGATGCTGATGTTTATAAAGATATTGAATTAATTGCTCAAGATCCTGAAGCAGTGAAAGTAGGACAACGTTTATTCTTACAAAACTGTGCCCAATGCCATGGTTCAGATGCCCGTGGTGGTAAAGGTTTCCCTAACCTAACTGATAATGATTGGTTATATGGTGGCGAAGCGCTTACTATCAAAGAAACTCTAATGCATGGTCGTAATGGTGTGATGGTTGCTTGGAAAGATATCTTAGGTGAAGATGGCGTTAAAGAAGTCGCTACTTACGTATTACAGCTAAGTGGTCGTCGTGTAAATGACCTTGATGCGCAAGCTGGTAAAGAGCGCTTTGTTGTTTGTGCAGCGTGTCATGGTGCAGATGGTACGGGTGGTCAAGCGTTCGGGGCTCCTAACCTAACCGATAAAGTTTGGTTGTATGGTGGTTCACGTAAAGCAGTTGAAGACACTATTCGTAACGGTCGAAATGGTGTAATGCCTGCATGGGGTGAAGTACTAGGTGAAGATAAAGTACATCTTATCTCTGCTTTTGTTTACTCTTTATCTAATAAATAAATAGAAACCAAATTAACCTATAAACTTGGTTAATAAGATAAAAAGCCTCGTGTTATCGAGGCTTTTTTATAGCTAAAATTTACTGTAAATGCTAGATTATCGCCCACCAATTCCCCCTTTTCTTTAATAACAGGAACAACCATGCAAACAAAAGAAAAAAAATCTTGGTTTAAACAATTTTGGCCTTGGTTTTTAATTATTTTACCCTTGGTAGCCGTTGTTGCTGGGATCAGTACACTGATGATCGCCTCTGACAATAAACCTGAAATGGTTGTCGATGATTACTACAAAACAGGTAAAGCAATCAATGCTGATTTAAGTTTACTTAAAAAAGCCAAGGAGTTGGGCATATCTGCTATTGTCGAACAACAACAAGATGGACTATTAATTACCTTAACGGGTTTAGACAGTAATACATCAATCAGCTTTTCACTATTCCATTCAACCCAAGCTAAGCGCGATAAAATAACCATGCTTACAGCGGCTGCTGATGGTAGTTATCATTTTGAAACAGATCAAGTCTTAGATGGTAAGTGGACACTACGTTTAGAGCCTTTTGATAAAAAGTGGCGCTTGCAAAAATCAGTAAAATTTCCAAATGCTAAAATAGCACTATAAAATGCAAAATGTCAGCCAGTGCTTTCACTGTGGAGAACCTAATCCAAACAATACGCCTTTTAAGGTAACCATTAACGGCGTGCAACAAAAAATGTGCTGTCCCGGCTGTGAAGCGGTAGCACAAACCATTGTTGACAGCGGATTGAGTTCTTATTATGAACACAGGACAGAAATGGCAAACAAAGGGGAAGCACTGATCCCTGAAGAGCTACAACAGCTCGAACATTATGATATTGAACAAATTCAATCCGACTTTACAAAATCAACGGGTGCAACCACTGAAATAACTCTAACCATTGAAGGTATCAGTTGTGCAGCCTGTGCTTGGTTAATTGAAAAACAACTGCGTTTTTTACCAGGGCTGTCTTTTGTTAATGTTAATACCACCTTAAATCGAGCTGTTATTCGCTGGGATAATGACCAACTTGTTTTAAGCAAAATTTTACAACAAATCCAAAAAATTGGTTATAAAGCGTACCCTTTCCAAGTCAATCAACAAGAGCTTTTTTATACACAACAAGTGAAGTCTTATTTACGTCGCTTAGGACTTGCAGGTTTAGCGACAATGCAAGTGATGATGTTTGCCATCGCTTTATATGCGGACTTTTTTTCCGGTATGGAAGAAGAATTTATCCACTATTTTAGATGGGTTAGTTTTATTCTAGCGACCCCCGTTTTGTTATATAGCGCTCAACCTTTCTACGCCAATGCATGGCGTAATATTCGTAATAAAACATTGGGCATGGATATCCCTATTTCAATCGCATTATTAGGCGCTTATAGCGCGTCTGGTTATGCCACTATTATGGGCCATGGTGAAGTTTATTTTGAATCTGTTTCGATGTTTACCTTTTTACTCTTATTGGGTCGACTACTAGAATTAAGGGCACGTCGTAAAGCATCAGAAACCAGCAGTAACTTGTTACGTTTGTTACCCGCAATGGCAACATTATTAGAAACAAATAATGACGTGACGATACAGCAATTAATACCTGCGAAAACGTTACAACCAGGGCAACACATATTAGTTAAGCCAGGAGAGACGATTGCTATTGACGGAAAAATTATTGATGGCCAAAGTAATATAGAAGAATCCATGTTAACTGGTGAACATTTACCTGTATTTAAAAAGCCCCAGGATAATGTTTACGCTGGGACGGTCAATATCAACGGCATTCTAACCATTGAAGTAATTAAAGTCGGTAATAACACACTCATTTCTGACATCATAGCATTACAAAATAGTGCACAATTGTGTAAACCACGTATTGAAGTAATGGCAGATACCGTGTCTCGTTATTTTGTTGGTGCATTGTTGGTGACCGCAACACTCACTTATATTGGCTGGAGTATCGTTGACGCAGAGCAAGCTTTTTGGATCACCTTATCAGTCTTAGTAGCAACCTGCCCCTGTGCATTATCACTCGCCACCCCCACAGCACTAACTTGTGCGACAGCTCAATTAAACAAACATGGCATTCTCATCAAACAACATCATGTGTTAGAAACGGTGAATAATATTAAACATGTTGTGTTTGATAAAACGGGGACATTAACGCAGGGTAACTTTAAACTATTAAATACCCATATTCTAAATCATAACAGTTTCCCCGCATCGACCAATCAGCAACAATTATGTATCGATTTGGCTGCTAATTTAGAAGCTAATTCTGAGCACCCCATTGCGATTGCTTTTACACAGTTACAAAGTCAGAAATTGACGCTCAAAAACATTAAAAATATGCCAAGCCAAGGTATGCAAGCAATTTGGTGTCACCTAAAAGAAGAGCATAATATTAAGTTAGGTCATGCTAAGTTTTGTAAAATAGAACATGCATTATCAAGCCAAGAGTTATTGATTTATTTAACTATTGATGACCAATTAGCAGCGATATTTGAGCTAGGAGATCAATTACGTGATTCTGCTACGGAGTTAATTAACTTTTGCCATCAAAAGCATTTAGATGTCACCATGCTAACCGGTGATATTTCTAACAAAAGCGAAGAAGTGGCTAAGCAATTAAATATTGAACATGTTGTTAAAGGTGTCAGCCCACAACAAAAATTAGCTTATATTCAAACATTACAACAATCACAACCAGTGATGATGATTGGCGATGGAATCAACGATGCTCCGGTATTAGCAGGTGCTCACGTTTCAGTAGCGCTTGCCAGTGGAACAGACATTGCCAAAAATAGCGCAGATGTGATCCTACTCGGTTCAGATTTACAGAAAATAAGCTTATTAACGACCAGTGCCAAACAAACGACAACAATCATTAAAGAAAATCTCGGCTGGGCAATCGGCTACAATATCATTATTGTACCACTTGCCATAATGGGGTTAGTTCCTCCCTATGTCGCAGTGCTAGGTATGTCCTTTAGCTCTCTAATTGTGGTGAGCAACTCCTTAAGGTTACTAAAATGAGTATAATTTACGTATTGATACCAATTGCCATGATCTTTGTTGCAATCGCAGTGCTGGTCTTTTTTTGGGCTGTAAAATCTAATCAATATGATGATTTAGATAGGGAAGGTGTGAACATTCTTTTTGATGAGGATATGACCCACAGTAAAACGTCACAATCAGACCTTAATGATAAAGAAAATAGTGAAGAAAATACTGAAAACAGCACGCCAATGAGTACAACGATGAGCACAGCGAAGAAAAATAGCGGTAAACCTTCCGATGCTCATTAATGATTTTTTCAGTGCCTTCTTAATTGGAATTTTAGGAGCTGGACACTGTATCGGCATGTGTTCAGGTATTGCTAGCGCATTAAGCTTTTCAATCAGTCCCACCCAAAAAAATGGATTGTTATCGTTACTCTTGTATAACCTAGGGCGTATTAGTAGCTATTCCCTCGCTGGTTTTATCTTTGCCGCAAGTAGCAGCGTATTAATCATTTGGATGGGAGGTAAAGAATCACTTATTTATCTGCGTATCTTTGCGGCAATAATGATGTTATTACTCGCATGCTATATTGCACGTTTATGGAATGGACTGATAATTGTAGAAAGAGCTGGGCAATTAATATGGCGTTTCATTAAACCACTGGCACAATATTTTTTACCCCTTAAACACCCGTTATTAGCATTTCCTCTGGGTTTTTTGTGGGGTTGGCTACCCTGTGGATTAGTTTATTCTACTTTGGTCTGGGCAGTCAGTACCGCTGATGCCGTCAATGGCTTATTAATAATGCTAGGTTTTGGACTTGGTACTTTACCCGCCATGATGTTAGTTGGCACACTAAGTCATCGATTGAAAACAATCCTCAACAAGCAATGGTTTAGGTATAGCAGCGGCCTTATACTTGCTCTATTTGCCTTACAAACACTGTATATTGCCTACCAACAATTAAATTGATCTGCATCGAATTAGGTAGATATTCATCACAGCATCGGTTAAGACAATCGTTTATGTAGTGTTAGGTATTCAAAGTCACTTTATAATAGTTACTATAAGATGTTATAATTGATTGAAATCAACAAATTTAAGAGTGGAATATGGAAAAAAATAACTCAGGTCGAGTACAAGCCGGTGGTTGCGCAATACATTGTCAAGATTGTAGTATTAGCCAGCTATGCATTCCCTACTCTCTTAATGAATCTGAATTAGACCGTTTAGATGACATTATAGAACGTAAAAAGCCGATTCAAAAAGGACAAGAAATTTTTAAAGCGGGCGAAGACATGAAGTGTTTATATGCGATTCGCTCAGGAACTTTAAAATCTTACACAATTACTGAACAAGGTGATGAGCAAATTACGGCTTTTCACTTAGCTGGTGATTTAGTGGGTTTTGACGGTATTAGTTCAGGTAATCATCCAAGCTTTGCACAAGCTCTTGAAACTGCAATGATATGTGAAATACCTTACGATACGCTAGATGAGTTATCAACAACAATGCCTAAACTAAGGCAACAAATCTTGCGTTTAATGAGTAACGAAATTGTTGGCGATCAAAATATGATCTTACTACTTTCGAAGAAAAATGCAGAAGAAAGATTGGCTTCATTCATTCATAATTTATCAGTGCGTTATGCAGCTCGTGGCTTCTCTCCAAGAGAATTTAGATTATCAATGACACGTGGCGATATTGGTAACTACTTAGGGCTAACTGTAGAAACTATCAGCCGATTATTAGGTCGTTTCCAAAAAAATGGCATGATTGCAGTTAAAGGTAAATACATCACAGTATTAGATGAGTCACAACTCGCTGAGTTAGCTGGCCAATAACATAAATTTAACATCACCTCCATTTCCAATTTTAAATAGCCAGAAACTAATTTAATTTGATTTTTCTGGCTAATATCACTATATGTTTGCCTCCATTTGTTCTAAATTAGAGTTAAGTGATTTATTAAATCTCGGAGGCTAACATGCTCAAATACCGCAATATTTTAGTTTATATAGATCCAACTCAAGAGCAACAACCCGCATTACAACGTGCAGTCGAAATTGCGCAAAAAGAAAAAAATGCAAATATAACATTATTCCTATGTTGCTATGACCTTACCTATGAAATGACCTCTTTAAGCTCCATGGAAGAACGACATGCCATGCAATCCCTTGTTATACGTGATAACAGAGAATGGTTAGAAACGCTAGCTGCGCCTTATCGAGAACGAGGATTAAGTATTGGTTGTCAAGTGCATTGGCATAATCGTCCTTTCCAAGCTGCAATTCAATCAATATTAAAAGAAGGTTATGATTTATTAATTAAATCAACTCACCCTCACTCTCGTCTCAGTGCTATTTTATTCACACCGACGGATTGGAATTTATTACGCAAATGCCCAGTACCACTTTTATTAGTTAAAGCAAAATCATGGCCCGAAAATGGTAAAATTTTATGTGCTATTGACTGTAAAAGTATTCAAGATACAGATCATCATGATCTCAATGAAACAATTTTAAGTGAAGCGAATGATATCGCAGCGATGATCCATTCAAATATTCATGTAGTTAATGCTTACCCAAGCCCTCCGATGAATATCATGATGGAACTACCTGAGTTTGATCCTATTCATTATGAAGATGGATTAAAAAAATTCCATCAACAGACCTTGAGTGATTATGCTCGAAAATATCAAGTAGATGAAAAAAATATCCACCTGCATCAAGGCTTACCAGAAGATGTTATCGGCTCTGTTGCCTGTGATATTAAAGCAGAATTAGTAATTTTAGGTACGGTCGGTCGCTCAGGCTTAGGATTAACATTACTCGGCAATACCGCAGAACAAGTAATTGATAAATTAGACTGTGACTTATTGGCACTTAAACCGAAAGGTTTTGTTAGTCCAATTAAACTTGAATAAGTACGACTAGGTTTTTAAGTCTGAAATTGCACGGTAAACAGCCATAATTAGTAGTAAGTGAAGCTTGTAGTTAAAAACTGACTACGCTAAGTAAAAAATAAAAAGCCCAACAAAATTTTATTTGTTGGGCTTTACTTTTTCTAGGATTTTTTACGCTAAATAGGCTCTCCTAGATTTTAAATACTTCAACTGATTTGCTTAAAACCGTGGCAATGTTTGATAACTCTTCAGCTCTTTTACTATTATTCGCAGAACCTTCAAAAGTGACTTTAGCGATATCATTTATTTCAACGATACTCTCATTTATGTCGCCAGCCACCAAGGTTTGCTCTTCTGCAGAAGTGGCAATTTGATTATTCATATCTTGAATAACTGAAATAGCTTGGCGTATTTGCTCTAAAGCATTATTCGCTTGTTGTGATTTCTCAGCGGTCATCTGCGCATTATTTACATTCACTTGCATCAACTCAACTGAGTTTTTAGACTCAGTTTGTAGACTACTGATCATCGCTTGAATTTCTGTAGTGCTTTCCTGTGTTCTATTAGCAAGGCTTCTAACCTCATCGGCCACCACCGCAAATCCTCGGCCATGTTCACCCGCTCTTGCCGCTTCAATCGCTGCATTTAACGCTAATAAGTTAGTTTGTTCTGAAATACTGCGTATGACTTCAATAATACTACCAATATCATCAATCTCACCTTCTAATTTCGCCATCACCTGCTGTACATTGGTAATGCCACTAACCAAGGTTGAAATATTAGTATTCATATCAAGCACAACGTTAATGCCTTGAGTAGATTGGTGATTTGCTTCATCTGCAGCTGAAGAGGCTTGTAAAGCGTTACGTGCGACTTCATCTACTGTAACCGTCATTTCATTCATCGCTGTGGATGTTTGCTCTAGTTGCACCATCTGCGACTCTGAACTGTTATTAACACTTGATGCCGACTCTGACATCATAGTCGACACGTTATTAAGCTGTCCTGATGAGTGATTAATATTCTCAATAATTCCCTTCAGGCTACTTACCATGGTTAATACGGCTTTATATACACCTGTTTCTTGGCCATTAGCAGGAGTAATTGACTTTAAATCACCACTCGCTATTTTTTGTACAATCGCTTCGATATCAGCTGGTTCTCCGCCAATAGGACGATACATTAACTTAATAATAATAAGATAAATGCTATATAAAGAAATAATGATAAAAGCTAATGCCATCCATAAACTGGTTACAAGATTATCATTCGATGCTTCATTGATATGATCCCATCTACTCCATGCCCAAACCGTCCAGCCCATACCTTCAATACGTGTTGCAGCTACATCATACTCAACCCCTTCAAAACTATAATCATGGTGACTTGTATGGTCATTTTTAAATTCTTGATAAGAAGGACGAATCTGATATATATTTTTTCCAATTAACTCATTATCTTTTGCCGCCAATAAGTAACCATCTTCACGACTGACAAAAATATTATTCTCAGGCGTTAATTTTTTAATGAAATCGGTAACCTGATTAATACCAATATCAACGCATAATGCCCCTATTATTTTTCCATTACGTTTAACTGGCACCACTAATGCCATCACTGCACCGCCAAAATTACTCATATAAGGTGTAGTAATAATTTTTTCTTCGCCGTTAAATGCACGAAGGTACCATTCACGCTTTTGTTCTTTTGCGTTAAACCCTTCAATCAAACCATCGGCTGCATCGGAATAAGTTTTTGCATCCTTAGTCGCAACGTAAGCTTCAAGCACCCCTAGATTCTTTTTCATCAGATGTAACGTTGAAACTGTCTTATCTACATCGAGTAACCCTGTTTCATCAATTTCAATATCATTCGCGATTAAATTAAGCACATCAAAATAACGTTCCATTTTTTGTTCGACGGCTTTAGAAATTAAAAACGATTGATTATCGAGCTTAGCAATGTAATTTTCCGTAGAAGATGATTTAAAATTATTAAAACCAACCCCCGATACCAATAATATTGAAGTTGCAAATAGCAACCCTATTAACAACAACATTTTAGCTTTTACAGTCATGCTTTTTCCCTGAAGAGTTTTACGAATGACTCTTCATATAATTATAATTTTATGGATTGAATAGTTTTTAGATGTTTTGCAGATTAGAATAAACCAGTAAATACGCCCCCTACTAACAACACTAAAGCCATAAATAATTATTTATGGCTTTAGTGTTGAGATAATTGTTTAAGTCACTGTTTAACTATTTATTTAGCTATTTATTTAGCTATTTATTTGCACAGCTACTTAAAGCCACAAATCAAATAATGACAGATTGCTTACTTATTATTTTTAATTTAAGTAACTGACTTATGCTTTTGAATTTAAATAGTTGAGTACAACTTCATGATGGTCTTTAGTTTTAAACTTGTTGAAGATATGCTCAAGATTTCCCTGTTCGTCGATTAAAAATGATGTTCTCACTACGCCCATATTTTCTCTCCCCATAAACTTCTTCAACTGCCAAACACCATAGTCTTCACAGGTGCTATGATCTTCATCGCCAAGTAAAGTAAAGTTTAACGCTTGTTTATTGATGAAGTTGGTTAATTTTTTCGGCGTGTCAGGGCTAATACCTAATACCACAACATTTAAATCCGTTAGTTCATCTTTACTGTCTCTTAATGCACAAGCTTGTGTCGTACAACCAGGTGTTGATGCTCTAGGATAAAAGTAAACTAAGACTTTTTTACCAAGGTAATCACTTAAATTAACAATTGAATTATTCTGATCTGGTAATGAAAAATTTGGCGCTTTGCTATCGACTTCTAACATACAATTTTCCTTGTAAACTAATGATTAATCGTGATTTATTTATTTTTATCTATTTAAATAACAAAAATTTTTGCCAGCCCTAACTTAGCGGCAAGTTATTCATATTCTTTAATATTTATTTAATAATTGATGATTCAAGTGATAAGCCTTCATCTATTTCAGCTTGTGTATTCGGCCATGCATTTAAAACTGCTTTCACTAGTGTGGCCAAAGGAATGGCAAAAAACACGCCCCAGAACCCCCATAATCCACCGAAAATAAGTACGGAGATAATGATCACTACAGGGTGTAAGTTCACCGCTTCAGAAAATAGAATCGGCACAATTAAATTACCGTCAAGCGCTTGGATAATGCCATAGGCGATCATCAAATAAGCGAATTCAGGAGAGATCCCCCATTGAAATAGAGCTACTACAGCAACAGGCACTGTAACCGCTGCCGCCCCAATATAAGGAATGAGCACCGAAAGTCCGACCAATAAAGCTAACAAAGCGGAGTATCTTAGATCCATAATAAAAAAAGTAAAATAAGTCGCGACTCCAACAATCAAGATCTCAGTTATCTTACCGCGAATATAATTCATTATTTGACCATTCATCTCCGACCAGACTTGTGCGGCTAACTTGCGATTTTTAGGTAAAAAACGAGTGCTACTTTTAATTAACTGATTTTTATCCTTAAGCATAAATAACATCATTAATGGTACTAAAATGGCATAAACTAACAGGGCTGCAATATCTAATAAAGAGGCAAATGATTGCGACAAGAGAAAGCCACCACGCTCTAATAAATAACTTTTTATAGTGCCAATAATATGCGTAATAGTAACCGGATCAATAGCCTCGGGGTATTGCGTTGGCAACGTTAAAATATAAGCCTGCCCCTGATTTAACATGGTCGGCAAATCGCGAATAAAAGCTGCGCCTTGTTTGAATATAGTCGGTAACACCCCCAAAAAAGCAAACATAGCAACTGAGATAAATAACACCATCACTATCAAGGTCGCTAATGTTCTATTGATTTTGAAGCGCATTAAATGGGTCACAGGCCAATCTAATAAATAAGCCAAGACGAGCGCCACAAATAAGGGGGTCAGTATATTCCCAAAAAGGTAGATGACAGTAAAAGAAAACAGTAATAAAAGGAACAAAACACTTAAATTGGGGTCAGAGAAACGTGTCTTATACCATTGAAATAGTTGCATAAACATTCAATATTGTTCCTTAAATTAATTACAAGGTGTCATTTTACAGAGTAATAGACACTGATGATGGGCTTTAAAAGTGACATTAATTGCAGGGCTTAAAATTAGCAGTAAGTTATCTAACATGTGCCATTACGATTAATCACTCAACTTAACTAATAATGTAGTTTGATCGCAGCTATAGCAATAGTTTTTTTTATCCAAATATAATCGTATATCTTGCATTGCAGCTTGGTTAGAAAAAAGAACTTTAATACCCACTGAATGATCAGTCTTAATTAGAGTTTGCTTTAATAAAACTAATGCTAATGGGCAACGTATATTGCGTAAATCTAAACAGTACATAGAAGTAACTTATAACACTATAAAACGTTAATTGTAGCATCTTGTTTATTTAAATAGTTGCCAATAAATACCCAGGAAATAATAAAATGGGGTTGCTTGCAGAATAATGAGGGCCCTCTTTTTTATGTGTAAAGCAACTATTATCGGAGTGGGATGATATGATGCTATCAAAATCTTTGATATCGAAAAATGTTGTAATAGGCTAATTTAAATAACTTTTTAATTAAATATAATAAACTGGAGTAAAGAATGCTTTACAAATTAAAACTATTTGCGGTGTGTTTTTTTCTCTTATGCCTGTCTCCTAGAAGCCTAGCTAGCAATGATCTACCTGAAATAGGAACAGTTGGTTCTGGTGTGCTCACTATCGAAAAAGAAAAACAATATGGTTGGGCTTTTAATATGATGGCAAACCAATCATTACCGATTATTGATGACCCAGTTTTAAATAACTATATTGCAACTCTCGGTCAAAATATTGTGGCCAACGCAGATTCAGTAAAACTCCCTTTTAAATTTTTTCTAGTCGAGGATGATGAAATTAACGCAGCCGCTTTTTTAGGCGGAAATGTAAAAATTAATACAGGCCTATTTCTATATGCAGCAACGGAAAGTGAACTTGCCAGCGTTATTGCGCATGAAGTCGCGCATATTACACAACGCCATTTAGCACGAATGTTAGAGCAACAATCAATTAGTAATCCCGCTTCCATGGCTGCCATGGCAGGTTCAATTTTACTCGCTTTAGTCTCTCCCGCGGCAGGCATGGCAGCATTAACATCGACAATGGCTATCAACATGCAAAGTCAAATTAACTACACTCGTCAAAATGAGTTTGAAGCAGATCGAATCGGTATTCAAACCCTCGCTGCAGCCGGTTACGA
>Ga0316198_10001076_pt1 | contig 15664 bp, 12 predicted proteins | sample OudBieAanoxic_MG_FD_204935 | JGI IMG/M metagenome (GOLD analysis project Ga0316198, IMG submission 204935) | Coastal sediment microbial communities from Oude Bieten Haven, Netherlands - site A anoxic | ecosystem: Environmental > Aquatic > Marine > Coastal > Sediment | place: Netherlands...
TTAAAATAACTCCTCTATAACCTCAATTTAAAGAAATAATAAAACTAATCTTAAAAGGATGCTATTTATAGTGTCCTTTTATTAGTTTTTTTGTCATAATTATTTTCTGCAAACCCATATGGAGATGTTGCTTATTCATCTAAAAGATATTTTCTAACTTAATGTTCTTCACAAGGAAGAGAAGAATAATATAAATGGATTGTAAAAAATGTTTCAAAAATAGTACTAAGACCTTTAAAAACAAGGTTTTTTTTGAGTTTACATCTTGACTATATTATATTAATGGGGAAATCATAACCTCTGCTAAATTTCTAAAAAAAAAGTTATACTAAAAAAAAGGAATTTAGTTATAAAAAAAGAATATAGAGTTGTAGTTTAAATATATGCTAATTAAATTGAAACAATGCCAAAGTATTTTTTTTTTATTTAAGGAGGTTATTTATGGGTCAAGCTGTTGATTTTCTCAACTCAATAATCTGGAGTCCGGTACTGGTGTATTTACTTCTTGCAACAGGACTTTACTTCTCATTTGCAACGCGATTTATGCAGATACGCCATCTGAAAGAAATGGTAAGCTTACTTTTTGGTGGTCAAGAGTCTGAACAAGGGGTTTCTTCTTTCCAGGCCTTTGCGTTAGCTGTTTCTGGAAGAGTAGGAACAGGTAATATTGCAGGTGTTGCAACAGCCATTGCTCTTGGTGGTCCTGGAGCACTGTTTTGGATGTGGGTAATCGCATTTCTAGGTGCGGGTTCTGCATTTGTGGAATCAGCATTAGCTCAAATCTACAAGGTTGAAATTGACAATCAGTATCGTGGTGGACCTTCGTACTATATTGAAAAAGGTCTCGGTATAAAATGGTATGCTGTATTGTTTGCAATTTCTTCAGTAATTGCAATGGGATTTTTATTGCCAGGTGTTCAGGCAAACAGTATAGCTAGTAGTGTAAATACTGCTTTTGGTCTCAGCCCGTACATAACGGGTGCTATAATCGTGATTCTTTTGGGGATTATTATCTTCGGTGGAGTCCATCGTATGGGTAAGGCAGCTGAAATTCTTGTGCCATTCATGGCAGGAGCCTATATACTAGTGGCACTTATAATTATTGTTGTTAACATTGCACAGCTTCCGGCTGTTTTCATGTTGATTATGAAGAGTGCTTTTGGTGTAGACGCAGCCTTTGGAGGGATTTTAGGTATGGCAATTTCATGGGGTGTAAAACGTGGTATCTACTCCAATGAAGCCGGACAGGGTACTGGTCCTATGGCAGCCGGTGCTGCAGAGGTTTCTCATCCTGCTAAGCAAGGACTGGTTCAAGCGTTTTCAGTTTATATAGATACATTGTTTGTCTGCAGTGCTACAGGATTTATGATTCTGTTAACAGGTGCGTATAATGTAAAAGATCAAGTAGGCGGCTTCATTGTTGAAAATATCCCAGGTGTTGCTTACGGTCCGGCCTATACACAGATGGCAGTGGATTCTTTTATGCCGGGATTCGGTAGTAAATTTGTTGCCATTGCACTGTTCCTATTTGCTTTCACGACTTTGATGGCTTATTATTATTATGCAGAGACTTGTATTGTTTATTTATTTAAGGGAGGACATCACCATAAACTTGTTGTCAACTTAATGAGGTTTGCATTGCTCGTGGCCATTTACTATGGTGCTGTGAGAACAGCTTCATTGGCATGGGGTCTGGGAGATGTAGGAGTTGGACTTATGGCTTGGTTAAATATTATTGCCATTATCCTTTTAAGAAAGCCGGCCCTGCAGTGTCTCAAAGACTATGAGGAACAAAAAGCTCAGGGACTGGATCCTCAATATGACTCCACAAAACTGGGAGTAAAAAATGCAGATTTCTGGGAAGGCGGATATAAACATCATCCAGATTATAAAAAACATCACCATAATGTTTAATTTTAAATAATGGATCAAAACTAAAAAATACAGCCTCTAGCTCATTAGCTAGGGGCTGTATTTTTTTAATAAAGTTCTTCTTTATATATATCCACATAGGTCAGATAAATTCTCAGATCTAACTCTACCTGTCCACAGTTATCTTCCATAGACTGACAGAGCCTGTAAAAAGCCTTATCATGATCTTTTTCCTTTAAATGAGCTAATTCATGAACCACTATATGTTCTAAAAACTTTAAGGGCATTTTTTTAAACTTAGAAGCTATCTTTATTTCATTTTTTACCTTTGTTTTTTTTCCCTGTTTCCTGGGAATATAAGAATGAAGACCCAGAGCCTGATTTTCTAGGATTATCTTTCCATCATAAACTACCTTTGACAGAGGCTGGCTCTTTCTTAAAAAATTATTCTTTATCTCCATAGTATATTCATATAGCTGTTTATCTGTATAGATTCTGTGAGCTTTGGGATATTTATTTTTTATATAAACTCCTAATTTCTTATTTTTTATCAATTCTTTTATCTGTTGCAGGATATTTTCTGAATACCCATTTAAATATTTAAATTCCATTTTTATCCTCTCTAAATTTATTAACTTATTACTTCTCCTACCATAACCATACTAATACCCAAAAGTACTTCAAAATCTGCAATATTAAATACAGGCCATCCCTGGATGTTAAAGTATATAAAATCAATTACATAGCCTTTCTGTATTCTGCCGATAAAATTTCCTAAGCCCCCTGCTAATATCAGGGAATAAGGTAAAAAATTCTTGATATCGGTGTGGAGGAGATAGCCTATATAGGTAAATAAGAACAAATTTATAATTAATATTAAATTCTTCTTACCTGATAATCTATTGAATGCTATCCCGTAATTTCTCACATAGACCAATTGTATCTTCCCGCCAAACAGATGTTTGGGGACATTAAGACTCTTTTCAGCCCATTCCTTGGTCCATAAGTCCAAGGTTAAAAAAGTAATTACTATCCCTAAGACGAAGACCCACTCTCTATTCAAATTCATACCCATCGTATTGGTATAATTTATTATGCTCAATGGTAGCCAGAAGTCTGTTGATATAGACCTCCTCCATCTCACTATATTTGTCTAATTTTGGCACCAAGATCTTATAGTCATCTGTCACCTGTAATTTTTCACGGAATTCGCTATAGGCTTTGTGTCTAGCTAAGAGTTTCATATAATCAGCAATAGATTCTTTTAATGTGGGATAGCTTCTTAAGTATACCTGTTTATTTACCCTGGCTTCTCCAGCTTTTATCCTAGGTTCAGTAGGATCTACCGACCATACCCCAAATATATTGTTTGCTTTTTCAAAAAATCTAGAGGTTCCCCAACCACTTTCTAAAATGGCTTGAGAAAGTAGGATTGATATAGGAACAGGTTTTAATTTATGATATAAAACTTCTATATCTTTTTCCTTAACCCTGTATTTAGCATACATTTTTGAAAGATATTCTTCATCTCTGTCTTTCTTACCATCCATAATTAATTTTAAACTTTCTCTGACCTCTTCGATCTCTTCTACCACAATCATAGCTGTAGGTATCATGATTTCAAAGAATAATTTTTTCTTTTTAGGAACGTTTAAACCTCTCAAAGATACATTGTCCATGCTGTAGACCACTCTAGGTACTAGTTTTTCTCCTGGAATTGCTTGAACTTCAGATAGATGGAGTAAATGAATTTCTTTATGTGTGCCTTTTACCATATTTTTTATTTCTAATCTAATTTGAGCATTATGTTCAGCTGTTATTTTCTTTTCTTCTTTTTCTTCGATTTCTTTTAATTCAATATTTTTTAGAACCACTCTATCCTCTAATTGAGAAAAATTAATGATTACAACAACTATATAAAGTAAAAATAATTTAATCTTCATATCTACCTCCTTTGGAAAATTATAATATTCTTATAATTATATTTTATGATGTTTAAGTCATATTTCCTGCCTATAGCCTCAAAAGTTTTTTCATTGTAAAATACAACATGGGTAGGATCTTGGATATACCACCATCTTCTAAACTCCTCATCGGTAGGAGGAGAAACAGCAGTCATGAGGATTAATTTACCGTTCTTCTTTAAAGTAGAGAGTAAAGTATTTAGAGTTTCAATTGGGTTATATATATGCTCAAAGACCTCCGTAGATATGATAACATCATATTCTTTGTCTAGATAATCTTTTTTATTGTAGAAAAATTTATCATAGATATCGACCTTATACCCATATTCCAGCATAACATCTGCTAACACTGGCTGGGGTCCTGACCCATAGTCTAGGATGGTATTATTTTTATCTAGATCATCCTCTATGTATTTTAAAAACTTTTTAAAATAAGATCTGTATGAGGGGTCTGAAATCTCGTTGTTATGGACCTCGTACCTCTTACATTCCTCTTCGAGAGTTAAAATATGTGCCTCATCTATAAAAATGAAATTACACTCTTTACACCTATGGTATTTTTTTAATCCAGATTTATTTTTTACCTCAATAAGGTGAAGATCTTTGTTTTCACATATATTACATTTCATAAATTTAAAATACTCCTTTGTGCAGGTTATAAGGCTCATACTCTCCTATACCTGTCTTGATACTTTCCAATATTTTTCTCATCTCAAACTCTGATTCTAAAACAAAGTCTAATCTTACTTCAGCTAGTCCCAAATCCTTTAATTTATCGATTCTAGAGATGACATTCATAGGATTTTCTAAGAAGACTTGGGTGTTACCTAATTTATTGGTGTGAAGTTTAAAATTATCTCCATTTTCATTGGTTAAATCTTTAGCTTCTACATTAAGATTTTCTATATACATCCCTGTAAGGTGACCGTAGATCATCATCCCACACTTGCTTAGTTCTAGAGTACTTAAATAGTCTAGATCAAACTCAGGTGACAGATAGATAACTCCTACATTTTTCATTCTAGAAAATTCCTCTATAGATCTGCTGTTAGCTATATTAAAGTTGTAATCTACAGATACCGTATCATTTTCATTTTGTATTAATTGATATAGATTAGAAGCTAACCTAGATTTTATATCGATCTTATCTAAATTGGATTCCTTAGCTACTTCAGGACCTCTATAATAGATTTTTTTGATTCCAAATTCCTTAGCAACTTTAAACTGTTCCTTGTTTACAACAGATACAGCAACTGTAGTTTTATAGTCAGTTTCACTTATTGTAGGTGTGAATCCAACAATCACATGGCTGTCTAATGTTCTTCTAGTAGTGGCTAAGTATTCATTTTCAAATTTCTCTATGGCTTGTCTCTTTATATCTTTTAGAGTTTTTAATGAAACAAAGGCTTTTCCATCATATTGGATATCTAAAGTAGATAATTTTAATGTAGAGTTACCCATCTCTCCTAATTTTTCAAAGATAGTTTCATTATCCAACGGTCTTTTTTTAGCTTCTTCCAATACGTCTCCTGTAACTGATAGAGTTATTCCATTTGCATAGATATCAAATCTCAGAGGTTCTCCTACATGTGCAGAAAACTTTCCACCGACAGACATCCTGCCCTTTGCAGTTTTCAATGTAGATTCTATACTATCGTTTAATGCTTTATCAAATGTCTTATAGATAAATTTAGTTCCCTTAGGTGGGTAGATATTGATCAGGTCCAACCTTTTAGCTTCCTTTACCTTTTTTCCCATGATGATGATCTGATTTAGGTATTCCCCTTCTAATATATTCATATCTTTATCCAAATAAGCTATACCGTCCCCTAAAATAACTGTTGTATTTAATTTTAAGATTCTTCCTCTGACATCACCAATACTGTATCCAAAGTTAGAAGCATATTGACTATTCATTAATTTATCACTGTCATTTTTATAAAAATATCCCTTTGAGTATCCTCTGTTAAATATTTTTTCAGGGTGATGTTCCCCGTCTTTACCGACCAAGATATCGCTATATTTTCCTACCATCTCATAGACATAGTTAGGAGATTTCATTCTTCCCTCTATTTTAATTGCATCTATACCTGCACTTTTTAGTTTTTCGATCTCAACCTTATCTAACATCTGGTCTTTTGGGCTGAGGAGATATCCGCTTTCTTCTTTGCTTGTTGTATATTTCTTTCTACAGACTTGAGCACACATTCCTCTGTTACCACTTCTACTGCCTATAAAACTACTGATATAGCAATTTCCAGAATAAGATATACATAGAGCTCCTGATACAAATACTTCTAATTCTATCTTAGTTTTTTTTCTGATAGTCTTAATTTCTTCAAAACTAAGCTCACGAGATAAAACGACTCTTTTAAACCCTAAGTTATATAAGTAGTTAGCTTCAATATGGTTAGCTACAGTCATCTGAGTACTTCCGTGGATCTCTAAGTCTTTGAAGTTATCCTTTAGATATCTAAAAACACCCAGATCTTGCACGATTACAGCATCTAATCCATATTCGTATAGTGTAGATAGATTCATGTATAAAGAATCTAACTCACTATCTTTCATAATTGTGTTTAATGTCAGTAATACTTTTACCCCTCTTAAGTGTGCATAATCAATAGCATCTTTTAATTCATTAATTGTAAAATTGATAGCTGATCTTCTGGCTCCAAATCCTTTGAGTCCTAAATAAACTTCGTCTGCACCACCTTTTATGGCTGCTTTCATTCTCTCTATATCTCCTGCAGGAGCAATTATTCTCATCTTTCCACCTCTATTTTTAAATTTTTATTTACCTAATATAATACTATATTCTACAGGTTTTATCAAGAATTAAAACCTTTATTTGGCAGGGGTTTCATAGAATTTCAAAAAAAGATCCTTCTAGAGACTAAAAAAAAGCAACGCGATCTTATATCTAGACTATAAAAAAGGAGTTGCCTTATCCCTCTTTATGCTATAATATTTTTATAACAACTAAACTTAAATTTTGAGAGGATGAATACTGATGAAAATAGGAAAACTGACTGCTTCACAACTAAAAGAGGTGATATTTGACAATATAAAGAAAAAAAGAAAGGAATTTTTAAATTCACCAGGAATAGGAGATGACTGTGCTGCCATTGATTTAGGGGAAAAGGTATGCTATGTCAGCAGTGACCCAATAACTGGAGCGGTTTCGGAGATAGGAAAACTAGCTGTAAATATAACCTGCAACGACTTGGCAACTACAGGAGTAGAGCCCATGGGTATCATGGTAACTATATTAGCACCTCCATCTACTAGCGTCGAAGACCTGCAAAATATCATGGTAGACATGGAGTCAGAGTGTACAAAGTTAAATATTGATATCTTAGGAGGGCATACGGAAATTACCGATGCTGTAAACAAGGTTATAATCTCTGTAACAGGACTGGGATTTGGAACTAAGGCTCATTATGAAGATAAAAAAGAAATTTTAGAGGGAGACATAGTATTACTGACCAAAGGAACAGGAATAGAAGGAACTGCTATAATAGCCTATGAAAAAGAAGAAGAGTTGAAATCTGTCTTGTCTCAAAGTGAAATTAACTATGCAAAATCTATGATGGATTTAACCAGTGTAGTCAAAGAAGGCTTGTTATCTTCAAAACTATCCAAGGGAATGCATGATGTAACGGAAGGTGGGATATTAGGAGCTGTCTGGGAGGTTGCAGAACTTTCTAAATTAGGAGTTAGTATCTATGAAGATCAACTGAATGTTTCCGAAGTTACTCATAAGATTTGTAATTATTATAAGATCGATCCATTAAAATTAATTTCTAGTGGGTCAATGCTCATAGTTGTATCTCCCGAAAATAAAGATGAACTATTGGAGAAATTAATATTTGATGAGATCCCTGCCTTTGAAATAGGTTATTTCACACAAAATATCGAGGAAAAGTTTATTTATAGCTCTCAAGGTCAAAGATCAGATATCTCTGAACCAGAAAGTGATGAACTCTATAAAATAGTGTAAAAAACAACGCGACATTATATACAAAGAGCCCCCAAGATGGGGGCTCTTTGCATTAAATTTGACAACAAGGTTCTATAGCTACAGACACAGAGGTAAAGTTTATTTCTGTGTTTTTACAGCCTCTTCCCTCTCTTTTTTTGAATACACACATCCACAATAATCTTGACGATAAAGGTTGTGGTCACGAGATAATTCTATGGATCTTTTATATCCATTTTTTTTCTTGAAGTCAGCTTTTAAAAATTTAACTTCTAACTGTTCCTCTAACTCCATCCCAATTTCATTTATCTTTTGCCCGTTTTTTAATGGGCTGATAGAAAGTGCTGTAGTAAAATAGTCAAAATTTAATTCCTTAGCCATTTTAGCTGTTTGAGTAAGTCTCAGATCAAAACATTGAAAACAACGTTCTCCTCCCTCTCTTACAGTTTCGAGTCCCCTTACCTTGTTATAAAATTCCACAGTATCATATTCCCCACCTAAAAACTCTATCTTATTTTTAGCTGTTCTGTTGAGAATTTTTATAAATTTCTGTTGTTCAATATATCTTTTTTGATATTCATCATCAAAAGTTATATTTGGATTGTAGTAATATACTGTAATCTTAAAATAATCTGCCAGATACTCTAGTACATATGATCCACAGGGTGCACAGCACGAATGCAGCAACAAAGTCGGAACATAATCTAATTTTTCTATCTCTTTTATCTTTTTTTCCAAAATCACTTGATAGTTTATTTTTGGTTTATTCATGATTTTTCTCCTTTTGACTCTTCCTTTGTATAGTTTCTCGATCACAACTACAAAAAATTTACGCACTCGTCAATCGGGAAAACGACAACAAGGAAAGAGTCTATATCTCCAGTATAAAGGTCTCCAGCATTATATCCAGTTCTCCATTACCGGATTTAAATTTAGCTTCTATGTCCAAGGTTTTATTCAGATGTTTTTGCAGTATAAGGCTGTCAAACCTCTCTATGAGGGGGAGTTTTAAAAAAATAACATAGGGATGACTAAATCCCCTTTTATTTTTAAATAAATTTTTATTATTCTCAAAGGCAACTTTAAAGGAATTATAGTCTCTAACTGATCTTATAACACCCTCCTCAAAAAGAACACGTAGTTTTAATAGACTTAATAGTTCACCCATCAATATATTTAAAAAGAAAACATGTTCCTTTGATTTTTTTAGGTGGAGGAGGGTATTTTCTTTATTACCCTGTAAGACTTCTTTTACCATATCAAAGGTATTATATTCCTTTGAGATAGTTAAAATGTTTATAACTTTTTCAAAGGTGAATGTATCTCCTCTTAAAAAAGTATTAACTTTTTGCATTTCTTGAAAAAGAGTAGAGAGGTCTTCCCCTACCATATTTTTAAATTTTATTGCTGTAGGTTTATCCACATTAAGGGTATTTATAATATAGTTGATAGTAGTATTTCCATCTTTATCCGAGACTTCCATTAATTTAAAATTCCCCTCGACTTCTTTCCGTGCTCTTTTCGGAAAAGGTTTCACTTCCTTTCCAAACTCATTGAGAGATGAGTTGTATATAATAATTATATCTTTATTTAAAATGTTAAAATTATTCATAGCCTTAAAAAAATTCCAAATTTTATCAATTTTTTCTGCTCTTTTAAGAATCAGCAGTTCTTTTCCTCCAAACATAGAGTTTATAGAAATCGACTGAAAGAATAATTCCTCTTCCTTTAAACTGGCATCAAAGGTTTTTTGTAAAACATTTGGAGTTTCTGTAGTTAATTTACTGAGTAGATCTTTATAAACTAACTCTGTCGTTGAATCACCTATGATTAAATAGTTCATCTGGCCTCCTTTTTAAAAACTTCGTCCCAAATATATTGTGGCTCCATTCCTAGATAGATATCAAACTTTCCATATTTATTTATAGAATTTACTATGTTTTTATACATATCTATACGTATTTTTTTAAAGTATCTTTCTTTTCCATCTATTCCAACAATAAATTCATTGAAAAAGAGGTCTGTATTTTGTTCTGCCAATACTTTTTGACGTAATCCTTTTTTATATCTGATAGTTCCAATTCCTATATCCCTTATCTTAGTCAGATCAAGGGTGGAAAAAATTTCTTCGACCATCCTTTGGTAGGCTAGATCACTGCCTTCTATATCTATCATGGGATCTAGCCGGAGTCCTATGGAATAACCATGATCTTGAAGTTTTTTGGCAGCTGCAATACGCTCCTTTAGAGACGATGCCCTTAATTCATATCTGTCTATTACTTCTTTGGGACTAAATGTAAATGAAATAAGGATGTTCTTAGAAGGAGTTATCTTTAGCAAGTTTTTTATATTATGACTTTTCGTTCTAAGTTCTAAGATCAATTTTGGTCTGTCTTTGAAGTATCCTATAAGATCAGCAGTTACATTGGTAAGATTATCATGGACTAGAGTGTCGTTGACAATTCCAGCACTTATCATGCTGCCTGTTTTGTTAAATTTATCCAATTCAGTAAACATATCTTCTAAGTTTACGTAGAAAATGAAGGCACTGTGGTTAAAATAATCTCTAAGATAGCAGTACAGGCAGTTAAAGGGGCAGTTATTTTCATACGACAGGTAAAACTCCTCTTTTATCTTAGATAAGTTGTCATCTAGATAGTAACTTTTTAAAAAATTCCCTTTTTTAGTGGTAAAAAGCATGTACTGCTTCTCCTCCTCATTGGTTAAGTTCATATCACGTATCATCTGAACAAAGGTTTTCTCATCGTCTATCAGTTTATAATTTTTTATCTTTTCTAGGATCTCTAATCCTTTTTTATGGTTTTTAATATCTTCCGTTATATATATTTTACTCATTACTATCTCCTGTTTATAATTTTTTTCTGTATTATCATCTAAAGTATACTTAATTAAAAATGTTATGAAACACTAATTATTATACTATTTTAATCAGTTTTCTTCAATGATATGATATAATAAACTTTAGATAAATGTTTAAAGTTAAAAGAATAAAGTTGAATCAAAATTACATAAATTGAAAAGTAGATTAATAATAATTTATGATATTCATGGTAAGAAGGTTTAAATTTGTAAAATATAACAGGAGGATGAATACAGATGAAAAAAAGGATACAAGAAGTTATAGTCGTAGAAGGTAAAGATGATATTTCCGCAGTAAAGAAAGCTGTAGATGCTGAGATGATAGAGGTTAATGGTTTTGCTGTAAGGAGAAAATCTACTCTGGAAAAGATAAAAAATGCCTGTGAAAGAACAGGAGTAATTGTCTTGACTGATCCTGATTTTGCAGGGGAACAGATTAGAAAAACTATTGAAAATTATGTTCCAGATGTTAAACATGCGTACATATCTAGAGAGGAAGGAAGAAAAGGTGATAACATAGGAATTGAAAATGCTGATCCTGAGTCTATCCTAAAAGCCTTAGAGGGAGCAAAATTTAAAGTGGTTACAGAGAGGAAAGAATTCACTGTTATGGATATGATTGAAAATAATCTGTCTGTGGGGTTGAACTCTAAGATGAATAGACAAAATTTAGGCGGATTCTTAAAGATAGGGTATGCTAACAGCAAACAATTTTTAAGTAAATTAAATAACTTTGGAATAAGCCGAGATGAATTTGAAAATGCCGTAAAAAAATTAGAAAATAAGAATTAAATTTTTTTTATTGTTTAGTAATTTTAATTAATTTTTATCGAGGGTAAAGATATTTTTTTCACGATGAAAAAATTAAAAACTTATAAGGAATGTACTGTTTAATGATACAATAATCCATCTTAGATATTTTTTTCACTCTTAACTTTTTGATCAAGTGTTTGCTATTCGAATAAAATGCATTTTTTTTATTAAAAATGGTTGATTTTCAGAAAACTATATAGTATAAATGATTAGAACAAAAAATAATATAAATTTAAAGGGGGATAAGATAATGAGAATAGGAATACCTGGAGAGATTAAACCACAAGAGCACAGAATAGCACTAGTACCAGAGGGAGCAGCAGAATTTGTTAACAGAGGACATAGTGTTTATATGACAGCTGGAGCGGCAAATGGAATTGGATTAACTGACGCAGATTATAAAGCTGTGGGAGTAGAGATCCTTTCAACTTTAGAGGAAGTTTATGAAGTTTCAGATATGATTGTAGGAGTTAAAGAGCCTCAACCTAGAGAACTAGCTCTCATTAAACCTGGACAAATTCATTATAGATATCTTCATTTAGCACCTGACTATGATCAGACAGTAGGATTAATGAAAGCAGGAGCTACCGGGATCGCATTTGAAACTGTAGAGATGCCAAATAGAAGTTTACCATTATTAGCACCAATGTCTGAAGTTGCTGGTAGAGAAGGAGTTATTTTTGGAGCCAACATCTTAGCAAAACATATGGGTGGAAAAGGAATCTTATTAGGAGGAGTTACTGGTACTGCAAGAGCAAAAGTTGTTGTTGTAGGAGCTGGAATTGCTGGACAAGCTGCACTTAAAATGGCAGTAGGATTAGAAGCTGATGTTACTATCTTAGATATAGATATCGCTAAATTAAAGTATCTTGATGATATTTATGGGAATAAGATCAAAACTTTATATTCTAATGCAGGAAATTTAGCAGCGAATATGAAAACTGCTGACTTAGTAATATCTACTGTATTAATTCCAGGAGCAAAATGTCCACATTTAATTAGTATGGATATGATAAACTCAATGGAAGCAGGATCAGTAATTGTAGATATTTCAATTGACCAAGGTGGATCGACTCCTGTATCTAGAGCAACTTACCATGAGGACCCTACTTTCTTAACTGAAAATGGTGTTGTAATGTACTGTTGTGCTAATATGCCTGGAGCTATGCCTAAGACATCTTCATATGCACTTGCAAATGTTACACTTAAATACGGATTAGCAATAGCTGACTTAGGAGTAGAAGGAGCTATCAACAAATTCCCTGAATTAAGACCAGGAATCAACGTTTATGAAGGAAAATTAGTTTATAAGCATGTTTCAACTGCTTTCCCTGATTTAAAGTTTGATGAATTAGATACAGTAATGTATGCTGCAAAATAAATTTAAAAAATAATATTTTAAAAGCTCAGGGGTATCCTTGAGCTTTTTTATATATAATATAAAGCTTTCTCGAATTTTTTCTGAATTTTAATCTTTTTTCAACTTTCATATTTTCCTAGACAATAAAAAAAATTAAAAAAATCATTTTTTTTAATTAGTCTAAAAAAAAAACTAATAAAGATATTATTTTCACTATTTAAAATTCGGAAAACAGCGATAAATGTATTAATTAATGAAATGAATTTCTACCTTAGATATTTTTTTCACCCTGTGTTTGTTGAGTTACTGTTTGCTATTCGAAGTGTTTGCATTTTTTTAAATAGAAATGGTTGATTTTCAGAAAAGTATATAGTATAAATGATTAGATCAAAAAATAATATAAGTTTAAAGGGGGATAAGATAATGAGAATAGGAATACCTGGAGAGATTAAACCACAAGAACACAGAATAGCACTAGTACCAGAGGGAGCAGCAGAATTTGTTAACAGAGGACATGATGTTTATATGACATCTGGAGCAGCAAATGGAATTGGGTTAACTGATGAAGATTATAAAGCTGTAGGAGTAAAGATTCTTTCAACTTTAGAAGAAGTTTATGAAGTTTCAGATATGATTGTAGGTGTAAAAGAACCTCAACCTAGAGAACTAGCTCTCATTAAACCTGGACAAATTCATTATAGATATCTTCATTTAGCACCTGACTATGATCAGACAGTAGGATTAATGAAAGCAGGAGCTACCGGGATCGCATTTGAAACTGTAGAGATGACAAACAGAAGTTTACCATTATTAGCACCAATGTCTGAAGTTGCTGGAAGAGAATCAGTTATCTTTGGAGCTAATATCTTAGCAAAACATATGGGTGGGAAAGGGATCTTATTAGGAGGAGTTACTGGAACTGCAAGAGCTAAAGTTGTTGTTGTAGGAGCTGGAATTGCTGGACAAGCTGCACTTAAGATGGCAGTAGGATTAGAAGCTGACGTTACTATATTAGATGTAGATATCGCTAAATTAAAGTATCTTGATGATATCTATGGAAATAAAATCAAAACTTTATATTCTAATGCAGGAAATTTAGCAGCGACTATTAAAACTGCTGACTTAGTAATATCTACTGTATTAATTCCAGGAGCAAAGTGTCCACATTTAATCACTATGGATATGATACATTCAATGGAAGCAGGATCAGTAATTGTAGACATTTCAATCGACCAAGGTGGATCAACTCCTATATCTAGACCTACATATCATGAGGATCCTACGTTCTTAACTGATAATGGTGTTGTAATGTACTGTTGTGCAAATATGCCTGGAGCTATGCCTAAGACATCTTCATACGCTCTTGCAAACGTTACACTTAAGTATGGATTAGCAATAGCTGATTTAGGAGTAGAAGGAGCTATCAACAAATTCCCTGAATTAAGACCAGGAATCAACGTTTATGAAGGTAAATTAGTTTATAAGCATGTTTCAACTGCTTTCCCTCAATTAAAGTTTGATGAATTAGATACAGTAATGTATGCTGCAAAATAAATTTAAAAAATAATATTTTAAAAGCTCAAGGTTTTCCTTGAGCTTTTATTTATTTAAGTGGATATAGGTATTCTTTTCATCTCTTTTATTATTTTGATGACATAATAAAGGGTGAATAATCCAGCCAATAAATCTGCCACGGCATTAGTTGCGATTATACCATTCAGTCCAAATTTATAACCTAGAATATAGATTAGTGGGATAAAGAAAAATCCGTTTCTGCAACTGGCTAATATAAAACTTTCCTTTCCTCTTCCTAAAGATTGATAAAGAGTCGTTACAATGGTGGTTATTCCAAATGTAAAAAAGAAAACATTTAGAGAATAGAGATTTAGCTGCCCTAATTTAATCACTTCATGATCAGATGAAAATATTTTTATTATATCTTTTGAAAATACCATATATATAATATTTAAAGTTATACTATATACAGTTACACATATAAGAGATATCTTGAAGGCTTCTATTATACGGGAATAATTTCTTTGACCATAACTATAAGCTGCCAAAGGCTGGAACCCTTGAGCGAATCCAAATAGTGTAAACATAACAATAGAAACAACACGCATAGCAATTCCTCCAGCAGCAATGGCTGTATCTCCATAAAGTTCCAGTGCATTGTTATATACTGCCATGGATACACTGACTAAAACTTGCCTTGAAAATGATGGTAATCCCACGATTAAAATACTATAAAAGATAGAAGTTTTAAATGAAAAATTCTTAAAAGACAACTTTAAAAGGCTGGAGTCGGAAAAGAAATATTTAAATAAAAATAATGTTGAAACCAATTGTGCAATAACCGTAGCAATGGCAGCCCCTTTTATTCCTAGATTTAAAGTAAAGATAAAGATCGGATCTAAAACAATATTTAAAACTGCTCCTAGTCCTATGGCATACATACTATATTTACTGTTTCCCTCTGCTCTGATAGCATTGTTTAAAATCATATTGATAATAGTGAAAAAAGTACCCAAAATAATAATTAATGTATATGTCTTTGCGTAGGGGAGGATTGTAGGGGTTGCTCCCAAACATTCTAATATCCATTCCAAATATACCACTCCAAAAATAGTCGCGACTATAGAAAGAACGATTCCCAGAGTTATGGATATATTAAATGTGATGTCTGCACTTTTTTTATCTTGAGCTCCCAAAAATCTAGAGATCATACTCCCTCCGCCAACACCGATCATCTGGCCTAAAGCTGCTATAAGCATAAATAAAGGGTAGGAAATA
>Ga0316198_10001078_pt1 | contig 15650 bp, 22 predicted proteins | sample OudBieAanoxic_MG_FD_204935 | JGI IMG/M metagenome (GOLD analysis project Ga0316198, IMG submission 204935) | Coastal sediment microbial communities from Oude Bieten Haven, Netherlands - site A anoxic | ecosystem: Environmental > Aquatic > Marine > Coastal > Sediment | place: Netherlands...
TCGACGGTAAGAACTACTCGACGGACGTGATCCTGCTCGGAGGGGATGTGAAAAGCCCCTGGTGGCGAGAGGCGGGAGGGCACGTCTACGCGGTCGAGGACTTCGAGGACGTGCTGGCTGCTGCGCCTGCCGTGGTTGTCCTCGGGACCGGATACTTCGGGAGAGTCAAGGTCCTCGACGAAACGATATCGGCTCTGGCTGAAGCCGGATCGGAGATCGTGGTCGAGCGCACGGGCGGTGCGGTGGAATGCTACAATCGGTTTGCTGATGAAGGCCGCGATGTCGCTGCGGCGTTGCATTTGACGTGTTGAAATTTCGGATTTCGGATTTCGGAATTCGGATTTGCCGCCCGCCCGGCTCGCAAGGCACCGATTCATACGATTTTGTGGTGCAGGCGTCTCGCCTGCACAAAGCCGCTTGAGCAATGTGCGGCCGAGACGGCCGCACCACAAGGTCTGGCAGATCGTTATCCCAGGAACTTCGCCATTTCTTCGCGAAGCATCCGCTGGTGGTCGGCTTCGGACTGGCGCAGGCCTTCGAAGAGGTCGGCGATCTGATCGTCTGCGGCATACTCGATCGCGCTGGCGTAGAAATCGTGAGCTCGAGTCTCGGAATCCATCGCCACATCGAACGCCTGGCGCAAGGTGACGTCGTTCGGCACGGACTCGAAATCGGGCGCCTCGACACCCCACGAGACCTTTTCGGCGTGGCTCGAGGGCTTGCCTTCGAAGAGCCGTTCCCGCAATGCCACGACCTGGTCATGGTGGCGCCTCTCCCGAACCGACATGCGCCTGAAGAAGTCCGAGACCTCCGGATTATTGTCGCCGACCCAGTCGGCGAGCTGTTCGTAATAGTACGAACCCTCGTCCTCGATCGCGATCGCCATGTCGAGCACATCGTTCGCCCTGAGCTTCGAAAAATCAACTTGAATGGTCATTTCAGCCTCCGCATCGGGCCGCTCGATTGGCGGCACCAATCGACGGCGACTTTGCCTCGCCCCCGGGCGGTTGTCAAGCGACAGCTGAGCTCAACTCTCCCGGAACCAGGCTACGGTGGAGGAGATCCCTTCCGACAGCGGGGTGTCGACAGCAACACTCAGCTCTTCGAGCATGCGCTCGGAACTGATGCACGACCGTCGCTGCTCACCTGCCGCTGCAGGACCGTGAGAGGGGGCGGCGTCGAAGTTGGCCGCCTCGGCGATGTGATTGAAGAGCGCGTTGACGTCAGTCTCGACCCCGGTGCCGACGTTGTAGATGTTGAATCCGGGCCGGGCGAGGGAGGCGAGGTTTGCGCGGACGATGTCCCCGACATAGACATAATCGCGTGTCTGGAGGCCGTCGCCATTAATCACCGCCTCCTCACCATCGAGGAGCCGGCGGCTGAAGATTGCGACGACTCCGGCCTCACCGTGGGGATTCTGGCGGGGACCGTAGACGTTAGCGTAACGCAGGCAGGTGACGTCGAGACCGTACTCCGTGTGGTAGAAGAAGAGGTAGCGTTCGGATGCCAGCTTGGCCACACCATATGGGGAGAGGGGGCGCACAACGTGATTCTCATCGGCGGGGAATTCGTCCTGCTCACCGTAAATCGCACCGCCGGTCGACGCGAAGATCACCTGTTTCAATGACCCCCCTCGCGTAGCCTCAAGAAGGCTGAGGAGACCCAGGATGTTGACGTCGGCGTCGAATAGCGGGTCGGCAACCGAGCGCCGAACATCCATCTGTGCTGCATGGTGAACAAGGACCTCGACCTTTCGGTCAACGAGGAGCTGGCCTGCCTCCTTGGAGCGTACGTCGAGCACGTGGAGTTCGGAGTCCGTTGGCACATTCTCCTTGCGGCCGCTCGACAGGTCGTCCACAATCAGAACCCGGTGGCCAGCCGCCACCAGAGCGTCTGCGACGTGGCTGCCGATAAAACCGGCACCGCCGGTGACGCAGATGGTTGAACTCATGTCGTACCCCCCAATGCTTCCGCGCGACTCCTACAAGCGTACCACTGAGGTCGTGGCGCGAGAGCTCTTGGGAAAGCTGTTGGTTCGCTCCGACTCAGATGGCGAAGTGGTGGTTCGCTTGACCGAGGTCGAGGCCTATCTCGGGATCGCCGACCCCGCCTGTCACACCTGTGGAGGTCGGCGTACCCCGCGAACTGAAACAATGTGGGGCGAGGCCGGTCACGCGTACGTTTATCTGATCTATGGTCTCCACAACTGCCTCAACGTGGTGACCGTTGGTCCGGGACAACCGGAGGCGGTCCTGATCCGTGAGGGCGTGGTCGAGAAAGGACTCGATCTGGTTCGGACGCGACGCGGTCCGGGGGTGGGGGAGAGGTCGTTGACCGACGGTCCAGGCAAGCTGTGCCAGGCCCTCGGAATCAGTCGTTTGGACGACGGCACTGATTTTTGCGCACCGGACTCGGCACTACGAATCTGTGATGATGGATTCGAAATCCCGGAAGACCAGGTGCGGCGATTGCCGCGGATTGGTGTCGACTATGCCGGAGAGGCGGCGTTGTGGCCGTTGCGGTTTCGCTTCGACCCCTCTGACACCCCCGATCGAAACAGGGTCAGCGAAATGAAGGGGCGGCATATATGCCGTCCTTGAGCGATGAAGCGGAGTTCGAATGACAAGGGCGGGATATATCCCGCCCCTACAAAAGCCTAATGGCCGGTTACGTCGTCAAGGGTCTTGAGTAGTAAAGCCTCTTCGATCGGCTTCTGCACGTAGGCGTCGGGGTGGTACTTTTTGAAGCGATCGAGGAATTCACCGAAGTCTGACTTGAGAGTCTCCTGAATTCCGGTCACGAGCACCACCGGAACCTTGGCCGTACGTTCGTCCTTGCGAAGCGCGATAAGCGTGCTGAGACCTCCGCGCTCGGGCATCATCACGTCCAACAGCACCACCGCAGGCGGCTCCTCCTGGACCAACGCGATCCCTTCGTTGGGATTGTTGGCGGTACGAACACTCCAACCGTTGTCGGTCAGGAGAGTCTCGAAATAGGTCGTGATGTCCGGCTCGTCGTCGATGATCACGGCGGTTTTCTCCGGCATAGTGCCTCCTCGGTGGGCCAAATATCCCGCCACAAGATAGCACGCATGAGCAAAGTAGCGATCTTGATATTAAGTTGAGAATGAGATTAACTATTAATTTATTAATACATAGTTGACAGGTATGAATATAGGGAATATCTTGATTCGGCAATGAAGATTTCGACCCGCGGCCGTTACGCCCTCCGGATGATGCTCGATGTCGCCCGCCACGGTGGCCTGAAAGCGCCGGTCAGCCTGGCCTCGGTTTCCGAGCGCACCGGGATCTCCCACGGATACCTCGAACAGGTGGCATTGGCCCTGCGCAGCGCCCGGCTGGTTCGTGGGGTGGCGGGACGACACGGAGGCTATAAGCTCTCGTCGCCGCCGGACAAGATCACCATTCGACAGATTATCGAAGCCACCCTGGGACCGATTTGCGTCGTCGACTGCGTCGATGAACCTGAGGCATGCCCGCGGGCCGATTACTGCGAGTGCCGTGTCGTTTACGCGCTGATCAATCTGCGGATCGGAGAAGTGCTGGAGGAGTTCACTCTGGCTGATCTCGCCGACCCCAGTTGGATGAAGGAAACCGGCGAGGCCGTCACCAATCAACTGGTTGGTCTTTCGCAAAGAGATTGAATTCTGGGAATATTTGGAGGATCGGTTCATGGCGGAGAAAAAGATCGGCAAAAAGGTTTTGCGCCTGGTGCGTGGGGACATCACCGACATGGAGATCGGGGCCTTCGTCTTTGACATCACGGAGGATGTCAAGCTCGGCTCGGGTTTCGGCGGTGCCATCCAGCAGCGCGGTGGGATCGTCATTCAGAAGCAGCTTGACGAGATCGGCAGTTGCCCCACAGGTGAGGCAGTGGTGACCGAGGCCGGCATCCTCAAGGCGGACTGGATCATCCACGCCAACGGCCCCAAGTTCCGCGAGGAGGACGAGGAGAACAAGCTCCGCAAAACGGTCCAGTCGGCACTGGATCGGGCGGAGGAGAAGGGTGTCAAACGTCTCGCGTTCCCGCCGATCGGGACCGGTCTATACCAGGTCCCGCTCGACCTCTGCTCGCGGGTAATGGTCGACACCATTTCTGCCCACCTGGCAAACGGAAGCACTCTCGAAGAGGTGCTGATCGTCGCGCCCGACAACCGAGAGTTCAACCCCTTCAAGGCGCAGATCGAGGAAGGAGCCTGAGATGCACGAAGTGAGCCCAGCACTGCACACCGCCGAGGTCGTCCACTGGATCGCCCTGGTGGTGATGGCCATCGTCTATACCATGAGAATCCGTTGGCTGTTGTCGTTCAACCTGGCGAAGGACAAGTCGGCGCCCGGCAACCCGGGACAGTCCGACAAACAACGCGGGGCGCGTTGGTCGTTCTTCAACGTTGCCATGCCGTGGTCGATGGAGAGTACCCGCAAACCAAAGGGTTTCATCTTCTACATGAGCTTCGTGATCTTCCACATGGGAGTTGTCGCGGGCATCGCATTGGCGTTTGTGAGCACCATCGCTCCTGACTTCCTCCGAATTCCGGTGGTGGGATATACGACGTTGGTTTTCCTTGTCGCCGCATTCCTGGTTTCGGTCTACAGGGTCTTTCGGCGGGCGTTGCGACCGTTGATGCGCCTGATCAGCACTCCCGACGACTACTTCTCGCTGCTCATGCTGACCGCCTGGTTCGGCCTCGGCGCGTGCACCCAGGCCTATCTGATGGGCATCTGGGGGATGACCAGTGAGACTCTGCTCGTCGCCTATCTGTATCTGACGAGCTTCTTCCTGCTCTACGTGCCGTTCTCGAAGATCTCTCACTACCTTTACTACCCATTTACCCGCACCTACATCGGCCGTGCGCTCGGCCAACGCGGCAGCTACCCGGTTGTGCGGGGTTAGGAGTTGAAAGTGGCAAAAGAAAAGACCCACAAAATCAAAATGATGGAAGAGCAGCTGGCGAAGAAGCTCAACCGCCAGGTGGTGGGCTCGCTCGTCGGCTGTGTTCACTGCGGGATGTGCGACGAGTCATGTCACTACGTGCTTGCCTTTCCCGACGACCACAAGATGACGCCGTCGTATAAGGCCGACCAGGTGCGCAAGCTTTTCAAGGCCAACCACGACTGGACCGGCAGTGTCTTCCCGTGGTGGGTGGGCGCCGACCAGGTGCCGTTGTCAGACGACGATCTCGAGACGCTCAAGGACATCGCGTTCGGGACCTGCACCAACTGCCGCCGCTGCACCCTGAGCTGCCCGATGGGCGTCGACACGGCGACGCTGAATCGCGTCATGCGTGGCCTTCTGACCCACGTCGGCGTAATGCCGGAAGGCGTGCGCGTCGTCTCCAAGGACCAGTGGGAGCTCGGCAACCAGATGGGCGTCCTCAAAGAGGACTACATCGACACCATCGAGTGGATGTCGGAAGAACTCGAAGAGGACCTGGGCCACAACGATGCCGCTATCCCGCTGGAAAAGAAGGGCTCCAAGGTCATGTACTGCATCAACCCACGGGAGGTGAAGTACGACCCGCGGACCATCAAGGAGGCGGCGCTGATCTTCCACACCGCTGGAGAGGACTGGACTATGCCCGAGGAGGGCTGGGACAACACCAACTTCGGTCTTTTCTCGGGAGACGATGGTCTCGGTGGGGCCTGCGCGAAGAGGGAGTACGAGAAGGCACGCGAGCTCGGTGTCGACAAGATTGTGATCTCCGAGTGCGGCCACGGTTTCCGCTCGACCCGTTTCGAGGGCGTCAACTGGGCGGGTGAGACCGAACCGGTACCGATGGAGAGCTCGGTCATGACCATGCTCAACTACATCAAGGACGGCAAGATCAAGGTCGATAAGACCAAGAACCCGGAGAAGATGACATTCCACGATTCCTGCAACAACGCTCGCAGCGGCGGCTTTTTCGAGGAACCGCGGGAACTCCTGAGGCTCGTGTCGATGGACTTTCAGGAGATGTATCCGAACCGGGCCGAGAACTATTGCTGCACCGGCGGCGGCGGCGCGATGTCGATGTCGGAGTACACGCCGAAGCGTCTCCAGTCGGCCAAGGTCAAGGCCGATCAGATCCGCGCTACGGGCGCCAAGACTGTGGTCACCAGCTGCCACAACTGCGTTGACGGACTCAACGATCTGATCAAGCACTACGATCTCGGCTGCGAGGTCAAGCAGCTTGTCAATTTGGTGGCCAACGCTCTGGTCCTGGACGACGATAAAAAGCCGGCCGAAGTGGCAGAGCCGGGTGAAATCGCGGTCACCAAGGTGGCGGTCGAGGAGCCACTTGCCGGTCGCAAGATCCTGGTCGTCGATGACGAGGAGGATGTTCGTACCTTTCTCACCACGGTCTTCGAGGATGCTGGCGCCGAGGTGGTGACAGCTTCGGACGGCGATGAGGCCGTCGCGATGGCGAGCGAGCACCAGCCCGATCTCATCAGCCTCGACCTTTCGATGCCGGGCAAGGACGGTGTCGAGACATTTGTGGAACTGAGAAGAACTGCGGAGACCGAGGAGATCCCGGTCTGCGTGGTCACCGGTCACCCCGAATTTCGGCAGGTGATTTACGATCGGCCGGTGACGCCGCCAGAGGGATACCTCGGCAAGCCTGTGGACGAGGACAAACTGGTGGCCTATGCTCACCACATCATCGAGCACCGGGAAGAAAAGGCAAATTGACCAGCGGGTAGGAGGCCGACCCGGCAACGACAGGGAGAGTCTTTGTGGAGAAGGTCCAGTTGACCGTGCCGGAACAGAAGGGCGAATTCGAATCGCAGTACCACCGGTACTGGGAAGAGATGCCGTGTTACCTCTCGGTCCACGATCAGGACTTCAGGATCATTGACGGTAACCGACGGTTCCGGGAAGCCTTTGGTGAGCGCATAGGCCAGTACTGTTACAAGGTCTACAAGGGACGGGAGGAAATCTGCCCGAACTGCCCGGTCGAGGCGACGTTCGCTGACGGACAGAACCACCCCTCGGAGCAACTTCTCACCACCAAGGACGGGCTCGAGGTGCCGGTGATGGTCCACACAACACCCATCACGGACGACTCGGGTGAAGTCGTGGCGGTCATGGAGATGCACACCGATATCGGTGAGGTGAAAAGGCTGCAGGCCCTTTTGCAGCGATCTCAGGAGCGTCTCGTACAACTCTTCGAGGAAGTTCCTTGCTTCATTACGGTGCAGGGTCCTGACCGCGTGATCCAGCACGCCAACCGGAGGTTCCGTGAGACCTTCGGCGATCCGGTGGGCGAGAACTGCTTCAAGATGTACAAGCACCGCGACGAGCAGTGCCTGGTGTGCCCGATGCAGCAGACCTGGGATACCGGGGAAACTCGTGAACACGAGGAGGTCCTCTTCACCAAGGAGGGAGAAAAACTTGACGCGCTGTGCACCACTGCGCCGCTCCGCAACGCTGACGGCGAGGTGGAAGCTGTAATCGAAATGTGCATCGACATCACCCAGATCCGTGAGCTCCAGTCACAGCTCGCCTCGATCGGTCTTCTGGTGGGTTCGATATCGCACGGCATCAAGGGCCTCCTCACCGGCCTCGACGGCGGCATCTACATGGTCAACTCCGGATTTGCCAAGGAAAAGCCGGAAAGGATCGAAAAGGGCTGGGAGATGGTGCAACGCAACGTGGAGCGGATCCGCTCCATGGTGCTCGACATCCTCTACTACGCCAAGGACCGCGAACTCATCGTAGAGGACGTCGACCTCGAGGCCCTCGTGGCCGAGTTCCGGGAAGGTCTCGAGAAGAAAGCCAGCGACGCCGATACCGAGGTTCGGGTCAACCTTGCCGAGGACACGGGGATCTTTGCCGGCGACCCGCAGGCGATCCGCGCCATGCTCCTCAACCTGCTTGAGAACTCGCTCGACGCCTGCCGGATGGACAAGGAAAAAGGCGACCACTGGATCCGCCTCGGCGTCCGGCGCGAGGCGCCGTGGCTCCTGATCGAGGTCGAGGACAACGGGCTCGGAATGGATCAGGAGACCCGCGAGAAAATCTTCTCGCTCTTCTTCTCCTCCAAGGGGATCAAGGGCACCGGGCTCGGGCTCTTTATCTCCAACAAAATTGTCGACAAGCATGGTGGGACCATCGAAGTCGACTCCGAGCCGGGGCGCGGCACCCGATTCAACGTGAAGTTGCCACTCGATGCCAAGCCGAGCATTCAGCCGGAGGATGAGGTCTCATGAACGAGACCGATCGACGCGTCCTGATCGTCGAGGACGATCCCGACATCGTCGACTACCTCTCCTTTTTTCTCGAGGACGAGGGATACGCGGTCGAAGCCGCCAGTCGCTGTTCGACTGCCCGTGAGATGATGGACGACTTCCGTCCGGAAGTGATCCTCATCGATGCCCTGCTGCCGGGTAAGTCCGGTCTCGAGCTGCTTGTTTCGCTTCGCCGGGACCCTCAGTGGAGCGATCTACCGATGGTCGTTGTGACCGGCAACGACACCCTCCTCGAAGATGACTGCCAGTCGTACCTCGGCGCCTTCGAAGGGGTGCGCGGGCCCGACGGCGTACTCGGCAAACCGGTCGATCGCGAGAGCCTCCTGGCGGTACTCAAAACGCTGCTGGATGACACCAAACCAAACTGAAAAAGAATTCGCAGTACCGGGGCGGCATCCGGCTTCGCCTTCAGCTACGCGGGGACACGTATATGCTGCCCCCGATATCTGTCGCCCCCTCCAGGGGCTCGTTTGCTTATTCTTCGCTGGTTCCTGGGGCTCACGCCCCAGGCTAAATATCTTTCGCCGCTCCGCGGCTCCATTCTTTCCCTCTGTAGGGGCGGGATATATCCCGCCCTTGTTTGTTCAATGCACCGACGCCTTTGTGGTGCGGGCGTCCCGCCCGCACGATTTCACCCTCGTCGATGAAGTGCGGCCGGGACGGCCGCACCACAAACGCGAACGACGTATCCAGCCAGTTGCCGAATATCAGTGAGGCGTGATGATGAGCGCCGGAGGCGCGACAGATGAATAGCCCGGGGCGAATGGCATCCCAAACCTCTGTTATCCCGAGCGGAGCGCCGAAGGCGCCAAGTCGAGGGATCTTTGAAACCTGTCAGATGCGAATTGACTGACTTCTCCACAGATCCCTCAGCTCGCTCGCTCCGCTCACTCCCTCGGGATGACATCCACGGCTGGTGGGCGGCCTTCTTTCCTCTTCATCCCGCCCGAAGCGCGTGAGCGAGCCCTTGGAGGGGGCGACAGATTATCCCCCCTACTTGACGGCGAGGATCTGGACAACCGCGGCGGTGCCCTTGTGGTACTTGCCCTCAACCAAATTCCGCTCGAATTCGCGAGCGATCTCGAGCCGCAGCCCGGACAGCTCCTGACGGATGATCTCAAGCTCCATCAGCAGCTCGCGCGCCTTTGGGCCGCCGGTGCCGAGCTCGAGCTGACGCGGTGTGAAACCTTCGAGGACAAAGACGCCCTCCGGAGCCAGTCCCCTCAGGCAACGGTCGTGGAGAGCGGCCCGAACCACCGGGGGCAGGTGGCAGTAGATAGAGACGATGCCTTGCCAGGCGCCCGGCTCGATCGAATAGTCCTCGAGGTCGGCGAGCACCGTTTCAATTATGACCCCTTGGTCGCGCGCAAGGGCTTCAGCTTTCGCCAGACCGACGATCGAAGTGTCGACTGCGGTGACGTCGTAGCCGAGACCGGCCAGATAGACGGCGTTGCGCCCTTCGCCTTCGGCGAGACACAGCACCTTTCCGCGAGGGATGCGGTCGGCTACCGATGCCAGAAAACCGTTTGGATCCGTACCGTAGGCGTAGCCGGGCTCTGAGAATCTTTTGTTCCACATTGGAAAGATGTAACCGATCGCAATCCCGGTCTATTCTCGGCCGTCACGGCGCCTTGCGAGCGACCGCGCAAATCCATCCCTTGGCGTACTCGACGAAGACCTGGGCTTCGTCGAAACCCGAACCTTTCAGGAGGTCGCGAAACTCGTCTACACTCAGATAGGTCATGTCGATCTCGTCGACGAACCTCCGATTGCGTGCGTCGTATTTGCCACCCTTGTACATGGTGCAGGCGATGAGCAGCTCGCCACCAGGTTTCAGGACTCGCCTCACCTCTGGCAGGTCGGTATCCAGTGCAGGCCAGAAATAAAAGGTCTCCACCGCGGTGACCAGATCAAAGGTGTTGTCCTCGTACGGAATCGCCGAAACCGATGCGTGGCAGATCTCCACCCTGCCGTCGTGGATGTGTTTCGCGTTCTTCCGCCTCGAAACGACCACGGAGTCCTCCGAATAGTCGAGCCCCACGACCCATCCGTCCGCCGCCATCTTCGCCAGTCGATCGACGGTCTTGCCACCGCCGCAGCCGACGTCAAGTGCGGCCGCATCCGCCGGTACCTCGATGCGGTCCATGGCCCACTTCGTCAGGGGTGAATGGGAGGAATTCATCCCTCGTGCGAGCAAACGGCCGAAAGATCCACTCGGCCGTTTGCACTGGTTGAGAAGTCGATTGAGGATGCTCATGACGGCTCCCTTTCCCAATGAAGGCGATTCGTGTGCCCCTGTAGGCGCCTGAAGGACGCGCCTGCGACCGATCCCTTTTGTAGGGGCCGGATTTATCCCGCCCTTGTTTGACGATGGCCGCGATTCCACAAATGGTCAGTCGGTCGGTACCGGCAGGGGTGCAGCCGACCGGCCAAAGAGCGGTTTCACCGAATCTCGCATCAGGACGATGATGGTGAATACTCCGAGCACCGTGCCAAAAGGCATGAAAATGCACTCGACCCCGGCTATCACCAGACAGTAGGTATAACGACGCCTCGTTTGCAGGCTGCGTCCGGCATAGGCGATCAATACCGCCAATGTCCACCCTGCGAGGATGAAGAGCCCGGCAAAGACCATGAGGAAGATACCAACTGGTTGCACCTCGGGGCCGGTGTCCGGGAGTGTCCCGGTAACCATGGCGAGACCAATGAAGAAGTGGATAAACGGGATGCAGGCGAAGAGCGCTGCCATACCGGCCACAACGAAGTGGAAGATCGACAGCAGCTTGAGGTGTTCCGAATCCTGGTTCACGGTTGGCCTCCTTGCCTGAAGCTACGCCCGGCGAGACAGGCTATTCCGTCAACGACCCTCGTCGAAGGTCGGCAGCTCTTCGGGATTGGCATACCAGGGGGCGCGCGATGCCCAGTAGATGTTCTTCTCTGGTTGAGCCCCAGGGTCATCGTCCAGGGTGCCGACCGGCACCAGAAAGCCTTTTTTATTTCGCGACTCCCACGGCAATTTCGAGCCGCAAACCGTACACCAACCGGTGCAGTAGTACTGGGCCTCGGGCAGCTCCCAGTGCCCGACCAATTCCTCACCCCGGGTCCACTGGAATTGGGCGGCCTTGACCAGGATATTGGCGCCGAACGCCGAACCCGAGCTCTTCTGGCAGCGGCTGCAATGACAGTGGTGGAAGAAGATGTAGGGCGGGCTCATCTCGTAGGTTACTCCTCCGCACAGGCACGATCCTCTCAGCGTCGCTTCGGCCATATTCACCCCCCTCGCGTGGTGGTCAGTTTTTTGACGGCAGCTTTCCGAAACCCTTGCCGCTGCGTGATACGCCGGCGATCGCCAGTGTTTTTTGGGCGAGAAAATCCTCAACCAAGGCCCGAGTTGTCATCGTTGTCCTCGCGGTGTCCAAGTGCGCTCGCCGAGCTGCGCAGGCCGGAGACGACGGCAATCAGGAGCATCGTGATAATTCCCAGCACAGCCAACCCGGCAACAATTTTAAGAATAGTCATCAACACGGGCGCCATTGTATGGGAATTTCCTCGGTTTTTCCGCAGACGTGATCAGCTATCCGGCCCTGGACCCGTTCGGCACCGATCGCTCAGTGACGGCGAGGACCGGGGTTACGCCGTCTGGATACCCGATATCGAAGAGCATGCCCTCCGACTGCTCACCCGCCATTTTCCGCGGCGGTAGGTTGACCACGAAGAGAGCTTGCATGCCTTCGATCTCCTGTGGATTTTCTCGTTCCTGTTTGATGCCGGCAAGAATGGTTCGTGTGTGGTCACCGAAATCCACTGTGAGCTTCATGAGCTTCTTCGAGTCCGGTACATCGGCGACAGCCTTGATGGTGCCAGCCCGGACGTCGAGTTTCTCGAGATCGTCGATCGAGATTTCAGGTTTGATTGGCGCCGGTTTCATCGTCAATTTCCTTTTCAGGCACCCAACCACAGGAGCACCGCGATGATGAGGAAGACCCACCACGAAAAATGCTTGCCCCGGGCGCCGATCAGCGAAAGAAGAGAGCACACCGCAAAGGTGGCCGTCAGCACCTGGATGATGCAGGCTGATTGTGAGTCGGGGGGAGACAGCGAAAAAACCACTACGACAGCGCCGATTTCCAGAAGGAGCACCGTCGTCAGGTGCCATGTAAATCTCAAAGTGTGGCGTGCGAAGGAAGTGCTTCCGAGCAGCTTGGGCACATCACCGCGCTCGAAGAGCGGACCCAGCACGAGCTTTTCTCCGAGAACCGAGTGGGCGATCCCGATCAGGGCCGACAGCAATCCGGCGACTAGCAGCACTCCATTCATGGCGTATCCCAGAAGGTTTTCCCGTGCATCGACTTATTTTGGAGGAAGGGTTGAGACAAACTGACGTGCCCTTTCCAGCCAGTCGCCGAGGGCCTCGCCTGCATACCCTTTTGGTGAAACGATGACCCAGCCCTTCATTGGACGCCCGGTGATGTCCATTGGCCTGGTGTGCGGTTCCTCGAGGGCGGCGGTGCCGGCCTCTACACCGAGTCGTACGATCAATTGATCGGTGTTCACCCCGCACAGCATGTTGCCCTGGAGGAGGTGACAGGTGCCGCCAAACATCTTCTTTGTTGTAGAGCCCCAGTTGGCGACAATCTCGCGGACCCGGGCGTCGAGCTCTTCGTCATAGGCCATCATGGATCTCCGATTGCGACCTCTTTCAATCCGAAACCGGCGGAGCGAATGATCTCTTCCCTGTCTTGTTCGTTTTCAACGCAAAAAAAGAAAACACCTCATCAGCTGTTTGGCACCACGGGTGAGAACCACGGGTGCGCTCCAAACTGGTTTCTCCGTACAGGTTGACCCTCGGTGATGAACCAGTCGAGACCTTTGACGACCGATTGGAGATAGTGCCTGAGTTGGGGACGGAGTCGGAGGAGGTGGGGAAGCCAGCGGACTGCAGTCGGAACCCGTTGGAGCGCGTGCGGGAAAACCGCGATTTCGATTGAACTTCTGTGCTCTATGACCGAAGATATCCGCCACGAAGCGAAGGAAGATCGGCCGCCAATCCTGCCGATTTCGAGATCGTAGCCGACGTCTTCATGCCAGCTACTGAAACGCCGGGTGAGGACGATGCCGTTGAAGTAATGGACCTCGTCGTGGGAGTCGGCCCCTGACCACTCGAAGACCGGGTTTTTCTCGCAGAAAGGGTGATAGAGCGGGAGCGTCCCGGGACTGGAAATGACTTCCCAGATCTTAGACGTCGGTACGGCAATCGTTTGGCGAGCCGCAACCGGCCACCTGAATCCCGGCAAGAGATTGGCGGTTGAAGTCATTTCGTGACCTCCACTTTCCTCAAGATGACGGGGACCTCATTTCCGCGTCGATGTTCTGGACAAAACGAATGAGCTTCTCCTCGTCGAGACGGCCGTTGGTCCGAAGCCCCGAGCAGACATCGACCCCGAATGGCTGCACCTGGCGGACAGCCTCGCGGACATTGTCGGGTGTCAGTCCTCCGGCGAGCCACACCGGGACCTCCACCTCGTCACGGATCTTTCGGCTGACCGCCCAGTCGTGAATTCGCCCGGTGCCTCCGAGCTGCTTGACAGCCTTTGCGGGGTCGCCGGAGTCGAGGAGCAGGGCGTGGGCCGCCTGGGCCGCCATCTTGGCCTGATCGAGAGCTTCGTTTCCTACGACGTGGATGACCTGGACGATAGAGATTCCAGGCATCAGCCTGCGAAGTTCGAGGACTTCCTCTGGTGGTAGACCGTCGCAGAGTTGAACGGTGTTTACCCCGCCCCTTCGTAGCTGATCGACGATCGCCTGCACGTCGCGGCTGCTGGTTAAGAGGAAGGTGGAGATTCCGCTGGGAATTTTGGCGGCGATCTCCTCGATGCAGTCATCAGAAATGACCCCGGGACCGCTGGGCATTTCCGAGACCAGACCGACGGCGTTCGCGCCGCGGTTGATTGCGAGTTCGGCCTCTTCGATGTCTGCGATGCAGCACACCTTGAGGCGTGGCCGAACATCGGATTCGGTCACGCCGACCACGGGGCTCTATCGGTACCTGTCATCTCACGCATCGACGTAGGCCATCGTGGCGGTCATCTTGGATACCAGGCGTTCATCCCCGCCATCCACACAGAAAACCTCCGATTCCACGACCGAGAACTTTCGGCCCGGTTTCAGAACCTCGGCTCGGCAGATGAGCCGATCGCCCCTCGCCGCCCGCAGGAGGTTGATTTTGAACTCCACCGACAGCACCATCTGGTGTGCACGCAGCATTGTTGCTGCGGCGACCCCGGCCGTGTGGTCGGCAATGGTGGCGTGGACTCCAGCATGGACGAATCCGTCCTGCTGCAGGTGTCGGTCCTTGAGCTCGAGTGTGGTTACGCACTCGCCGTCGCCGACCGACTCGAGTTCGATTCCGAGGTCGGAAATGAAACGGGCTGCACGGAAAATGCGTTGGATTTCGTCGAGAACAGCGGGTTCCATGGTGCCCTCCAAATAACTCGCGCCCCATTCAACCACAACCGGGGCGACCGGCTCCGGTTTTCGGCACGATTTTTCTTGTCAGTTCGATGTATTGGCGAGCGGCTCACCGATTCGAAGCGTGTTCCCGGACGGATCGGCGACAGCGAAGACCCTGAACCGCACTTCCTTTTTCATGTGTCCGCCTCCTCGCCATGCGATCATTGGGTCTAGCGAATCGTATCGGAGCGTCTTCAGGAGAAGACAATGGATCGACGAGGTTGGCTTTCCGATCTTGAGGTCTGCCAAGCCGAAATGAAAGGCGAGCCATGAAGCGGGACACCAGATCACCCCTGGCCTATCGCAATGACGTCACTGGAGAGCAGAGCGAGATGCTGGAGACGATTCGCAACGCGATCCTCTCGGTGGCACCCGATACTGCGGAAATCATCGAGTGCGGGATGCTGGGTTATCCGGGCCTTGCGAATCTCGCGGCCCAGAAGCACTACGTGGCGTTGTATGTCATGCCGGCGGTGTTGGCGGAGCACCGCGAGAACTTTTCAGGTGCCGATTGCGGCAAAAGCTGTCTCAGGTTTCGACGCCCGGACCAGATCAATCCCCAGCGGCTGCGCGTTCTTCTCCGCGACGTGCTCGAGGCCCGCCGCAACGCTTGATCAGAACAAAGCGCCAACGATCTCCTCGAGGACTCCGATCGCCGAATCGAGAATGCTGTTCTCCGAGGTCTTGAATCGGGAGTTGATCTTCGGCAGAAAGAGTCCCCGGCAGGAGGTGCACCGCATCACCTCGTGCTTCGAGATTCTTCCGGTGCGTAATATGTCGCGCTCGCAACGCGGGCATTTGACGTGTGCCGAGCCACCCGTCGGTTCGTAACTGGCGCTGGGCCCGGGGATTTCGCTGAGGCGCGAAGAGCCCTCGCCGGTTTGAAAGTCC